>Ga0182014_10001390_pt1 | contig 32435 bp, 31 predicted proteins | sample 612S2DmetaG_FD_120489 | JGI IMG/M metagenome (GOLD analysis project Ga0182014, IMG submission 120489) | Permafrost microbial communities from Stordalen Mire, Sweden - 612S2D metaG | ecosystem: Environmental > Terrestrial > Soil > Wetlands > Permafrost | place: Sweden: Stordalen | collected... | reverse complement strand
CTGGCGCGACGATGACGGCGACGCCGGCCTGCCGCCGTCGGCCGCCCGCATCGTGTCCCCCTACGACCCGGCCGCCCGCTACTCCCGCCGGGGCCAGATCACCCGCTGGACGGGATACCTCGCCCACGTGACCGAGACCTGTGCCGAAGATGGCCCCAATGTCATCACCGACGTCGCTACCATGCCCGCTACCAGCGCCGACACCGCAGCCCTGAACGACATCCACGCCCGGCTGGAGCGCCGGGGGCTGCTCCCCGCCGGGCATCTCGCCGACGGCGGCTACACCTCCCTCGTCCACATGGAGCGTGCCAGCCGCACCCATCAGGTCACCCTCACCGGGCCGCTGCCCGGCAACCCCACCCGCCAGCACCGCACCCAGGCCGGCTATGCCCGCGACGACTTCCGCATCGACTACGACCGCCAGGAAGTCACCTGCCCGCAGGGCCAGGTCAGCAAGGGCTGGCACGGCCCCTACCCGACCTCATCGCCCGACGCGGCCCCGCTCATCGTGGCGCGCTTCACCAAGGGGCAGTGCCAGCCCTGCCCGGTGCGGGCCGCCTGCACCACCTCCGGCGACGGCAAGCGGACCGTGGGCTTCCCCCCGCGCGAGCTCTACTACCTGCAGATCCGCAACCGCGCCGACCAGCAAGATCCCGCCTGGCACAAGCGTTACGCCGTCCGGTCCGGCATCGAGGGCACCGTCTGCGAGTTCGCCCACGGCCACGGCATGCGCCACTGCCGCTACCGAGGCCAGCCCAAGGCCCACCTCCAGCACATCCTCACCGCCATCGCCGTCAACATCGAGCGCCTCAGCCAGCTACCCGCTGGTGAGACCACATCTCCACGACCACCGACGGCCTTCCAGGCCTACCTCGACCAGCACGACATCAAACGCTTGCGCTCATGGCGAGCCGTCAGCTGAGCCGCCGCGACCAAGATTCCCGACAGAGTCAAGCTAAGACCCGAAAGCTCGCCACACCGCTCTCGGCCCCAGCTACTACGACCAGCGCATCCATCCCGAGCGCCGCAAGCGCGCCCACATCTGCCAGCCGAAGCCCTCGGCTACACAAAGTTACGCTCGAACCCACCGCCTGACCAGCACAGCCCCCAGCCCGGCTCCGATGGCCGCTCCCGCATGCTCTGCAAACCACAGATTTTCGGATTAGGCGGCCTCGCTCTCTGTCGTCGGTCAACTTGACTCTGCAGTGCAGGGGAGGTTCGGTGACCACGAGATCCATCGTGACATGCCCAGCGGCCGTGCCTACCGCAGGGGCAACAGTCGCGGCGGAACTTGGTACGAAAGAGTTCCGGCACTCAGATCATCTCTCTAGCAAAGACGAAGTGCTAGCAAACAGGGCCCGCACAAATCCAGCCAGCATCCGCGACCAGCCGCTCGCTATGAGAGTCCAGTGCCCTGATGGTGCGCTAAGCAGCAGCCCGGACGAAGAGGATCGCCGGCTCAAGCTCGAAATAAATTTGGGTTGGCAGACAGGCCCTTGTGTGATAGCAGAAGTATCCGTGGATTGAGGAATCCTGCCGTAATATCCGTCAGGTCTCGCACCAGCCCAAATCGGACCAGGCACGGTCGATAACTGCGATTAAGGCAAGTTTTCTGTCTAGCGACCTGCATAGACAGTAGCTTGACCGGGCCTGACGCCATCTCGCACATCGGTCACGAGTTGCGCCTGGTCGGTGACATTTTGTTACAATCTGTGATGAACCAGGCTTTTGCTCTGACATCAGGCGATCTGCCATATGGCGCGAAGCTGCCTGGGAAGATGCCGGTCCGCAATAAGAATGATATCTTTTCAGGTGGTGACTGTTTTCCGGTTACCTCGGGTAGAAATAGTGAAGCTGTGGTTCGATGGCTTGGCCAGGTGCGGGGGAGTTCGCTCGATGCGGGTGGAGGTCAGCTATGCAAGAGGTCATTAGACGCTCGCGGGCCATCGGACTAGGTGCAGCTTGCATCTTTGATCTCACTGGTGTCTTGGTCTACGCGATCATGCGGCGTGCCCTGGCTGCCCCACAACCGGTTAGATCTGTGCTCGAGCCGCTCCGGTTGTCTGCGAGCACAATCACCGATGCCTACCGGGAAGCGCTCGGAAGCATCACGCGATCACCTCACTAGGTTCATCGCATGTGTTAGGTGTCGGAGCGTAGCCCCGCGATCATGACGGTGGGCGGTAGGGTTGCCTCATGGTCACGTCAGAGTCGGGGGATGAGTCCAGCGCTTCAGAGGATCCCAGCTCTGGTGGCGAACTGATCCCAATAGATCCTCCCCAACAAGACAGTGATCCGTCGTCCTCGTCGTCGGCCCAGCAGGACGAGAGCCCCTCCGAGGATGTCGAGGAAATAGTAAGCCTGGTTTTCGCCAGGATCGAGAATAAACTCGAACAGCATCTTCATACACAAATGGAACTGCCTGATCCGGTGCAGGCAGCAGAGTTGCATGAAAAAGCACCCGAGATCTATGCGCTTTGGATCAAGCTTGCAGAGCAAAAGGCTGAGACTGAGGCTTATGTCCAAAGAGCCCAGTATGAAGTTCCAGAACGACTCGCCGCGGGCGGTCGGCCGTGGGCAATCGGTGCGCTCTTTATTGTTCTAGGATTCTGTGCTTATCTGGCAACTTTTGGTGGCGGAGCCATATACACGGCTGGTGTTGTCGCAGCTCTCGATGTGGTGGCCATGCTAGGGCTGTTCTTGGGTTACAGGCCTGAGCTTGCCGCCGAAGAAAAGCGGTCAAATAAAAAGCTCCCGCCAGATGAAGAAAAGCCGAATCCCTCGCCGGAGAATTCGGGCAAATGAGCACACGTATTGCCAGCTCGATGCTGGTCCCCATTCCGGGATGGGGACCGGTGCAGAGCCGACCTGCCCCGTCGATGTAGCAAGACTCGGCGGAGGGAACGTGGGCGCCGCATCCGGCGCAGGCGATGAGATCGATTTGAGAAGGGATGTGACGTCCATGGCTTGGTTTCTTCGGAAGGGTCTCGGCGGTGAGGGTCCTGATAGCGATATATATTCCGATGCAGGAGGACACACAGGCCTATTGGGCGAGCGCAATTAGCTGGCTGCTTCGGGGCGACCGATAAAACAGTCCTGAAGTAACCGGTCCTGGGTTGCTGCGGCTCGGGAAAGACCTTGCACGACCAGACCGAGCGGAGCAAGAGGACGGTTGAAGCCCTCGGCCGCGCTTGCGGGGCGAAAGTCGGTAAAACACTGCGGACTTCGCCGCCGGGCCCTACGGAGCCGCAGGTGCTTTCACATTTCTGTTGCACATGGATGGGCGCCGCCAATACCTCACGCCGAAGGCAGCCAGGCGGACAGCGGCAAGACGGTCATAGGGTTTAGCCTTCTCCGCTCCGAGAGCCTCGAGATCGGGCTAGGCGGCTTCATAGGCGCGGTGTGTTGTCGTAGCTGGCGGTATCTTCTTCGGTTTCAGCAGCGTGACCAGCGCAGGTGGAGCCCCCTCCGTCGATGGCGTCGCGGAGCAGCAGGGCCATCGAGTATCTGGGGGCGTCGGCAAGCGCGCCTGGTCCAGGGCGATGTTAGCCAGAGCACCGTTCCGCTCGCCCGCATCCACAAGATCGCCTAGGAACTTTTCGGCGGCGGCTGAATAATGACCCCGTGTCGCGTGAATTTTGACCCCTGACCTGTAACCCTGGCTCAACCGAGCCGGGGGGTGGAAGGGGTGCTTTCAGTGGAGGATTGGGCGGAGATCCGCAGGCTGCATCGTGCGGAGGGGCTGCCGATTAAGGCGATCGCGCGGCTGCTGGGGGGGTCTCAAGGAACACGGTGCGGACGGCGATTGCCAGCGACGCGCCACCGAAGTATGAGCGCAAGAGCGCGGGGTCGGTCGTGGACGCGGCCGAGCCGCGGATCCGGGAGCTGCTGCAGGCGTATCCGCGGACGCCGGCGACGGTGATCGCGGAGCGGATCGGCCGGTTTATCTGCCGCCGGATCCGGCGGGCCGGACGAGTTATGTGGCCGGGGAGATCGCTCAGTGCGACTTCTGGTTCCCGCCGGTCACGATCCCGGTGGGGACCGGGCAGGTGCGCCGGCCGGTGCAGTTGCCGGTGCTGACGATGATCACCGGGTATGCGCGGTGGCTGATGGCGGTGCTGGTCCCGACCCGGCATGCGCAGGACCTGTTCGCGGGCTGGTGGCAGCTGATTGCCGGGCTGGGGACGGTGCCGCGGGTGCTGGTCTGGGACGGGGAAGGCGCGATCGGCCGGTGGCGGGCCGGCAAGCCGGAGCTGGACGGCTGACTGCCAGGCGTTCCGCTGCACCCTGGGCGCCAAGGTGGTGGTCTGCAAGCCCGCCGATCCCGAAGCCAAGGGGCTGATCGAGCGGGCGCATGACTACCTGGAGCGCTCGTTCCTGCCGGGCCGGGCGTTCACCAGCCCGGCGGACTTCAACACCCAACTGCAGGACTGACTCGTGCTGGTCAATGCCCGGCCGCGGCGGGCGCTGGGCTCCGCCCCGGCCGACCGGATCACCGCCGATAAGGCCGCGATGCTGGCGCTGCCGCCGGGCGGTCCTCGGCCGGCTGGCCCGGGACCGCTACGTGCGCCTGGACGGCAACGACTACTCCGTCCACCCGGCCGTGATCGGCCGTCGCATCGAGGTCATCGCCGGCCTGGACCGGGTCCGCGTGATCTGCGACGGCCGGGCTGTGGCCGATCACGAGCGGATCTGGGCCTGGCATCAGACGATCACCGACCCGCCCACCACGCGGCGGCCAAAGCGCTGCGCCGGCAGCGGGCCGGTGTGCTACGCCCGGTTGGCGAACCCGACGTCGAGCAGCGCGACCTGGCAGGTCAGGCTGCGTTTGGCGACCACCTTGCAAGAGCATCCGTGAGAGTTAGTGTTAATGGCCAGGTTCTTATGGGCGACAGACAGTTGGAACCCAAAGTCGATTTGCTCATCAGAGCCGACCTAGCGACCCACCAAGCTGTTACCCGAGCTTCGAATTCTTTCTTACTACTCGCCGTAGTTCATGTACGAACCACACAGTCTTGATTTCAGAACCGAGGTTAGCGGTGCTCGCCATACGGTCGGCCGAAGGCCCGCCAGCTTCTGCCCGGCAGGTGTAGATCACCTGTATGGCCCGCGTGACCAAGGCGCAGGCTGCAACTGCACCCATGACAATAACTGAACTAAGCCTCTGTACGGACGTCAGCGGATGGAGCCACCATGTCCCCAGTCCAAGGGTGAGGACGTGCCTGACGTTCGTCCTGGTGCGCGTCGATGACCGTTGCATGGTTTACCCGCTCTCGCCCTCTCATGGCTGAAGGCGTCAGTGGCTGGTAGGACTCCCGGCACCGTGGCGTTGCCATCGAGTATCGGGCGATATGGTGCGTCGGCTGGGATCGGGGTTCAACCGAGATTGGGGTTAATCTTCAGTCCACGATGTCAGTCACCCCTCAGGGGTGGCCGAGGTGCGGAAGGCGTTCTGCTGGCCAGGTGCTCCTCGATGATCTAGTTCTTCCGCGGGCCGAGGCTCCTGGCCTGCGGTCTTCCAATTAAGCTCATCGTCACCAGCTTGTTCGGCCAGTCCCGGAACCCTCGGGGTAACCAGTGGTGATCTTGGGTGTAACCTCGAACGTAGCATTCAGATTTTTACTATCTTACCTCAAGCAAACGTCCACCTCGCAGTCTGCACTTGCACCGATGATATCTGACGAAAGCCTGATGGCGTTCCGCATCTGTCTCTGGGCCAACCGCCAAACGCCAGATAGCACACAGCTACGTGGCGGCCTGCTAGCATGGTGGCCACAGGAGCGGCCGGGCTCCCGCTTCGCTCTGCCGCCGGTGTTGAGCAAGTCTTCAGTGGCTTGCCCGCGTGCGCTGGGAGGCTGATCCCCTGTGTCTCGTCATGAATTGGAGACGTTAAGATATGGAGCCTAATAATTACGGACGTGTCGTTTACAGTACGCTCCTGACTAAGGAGCTCAAGAGACTGCGAAACGCTCGCGACGAGCAGCAAAGGTCTGTAGCCCAAGACTTGGACTGGTCGATCTCCAAGGTCATCCGTATCGAAAACGGAAGCGTAGGAATATCTAAAACCGATCTCCAGGCCTTGCTACGGCACTACGAAATCACCGATCAAGATCAAACAGATAAGCTAACCATATGGGCGCGGGATGCGCGGGTTCCCGGATGGTGGGACAAGTATCAAATCAGTGATAAAGCTTTCGAGTCCTACACGGGCTTCGAAGCTGGTGCGACATCCATCCGAATGTCACAGGGACTACTTGTCCCTGGTCTGCTCCAGACTGAATCGTACGCGCGTTTGATAACTACCACGTACACAACGCCGGACAAGGTAGATTCAGTGGTTCTGCTGCGGCTGGAGCGACAGAAAGAGGTCTTTGCCAAGGCTCCAGTGCAGCATCATATTATGGACGAGGCCGTAATTCGGCGTCAAGTCGGAAAAGCCATGCCTGAGCAACTGCGGCATCTCCTGGAGCTAGCACGGAAACCTGAAATGACTATACAAGTCATTCCCTTCACGGCTGGACCGCACTTCGGGCTGCGAGGCCCCTTTGTCTTGCTCGGGTTCGACGTTCCCATCGACGATGTGCTGTATCTGGAGAGCGCACGGCGAGGAGACCTCAGGGTCTCCGAGCAGGATGCGGTTTCAGGTCATGGCGGAACCACCGTAGACAATGCAGCAGACGAAATCGCTAGCTACGAAGACGGCTTTGAGAGCTTGACCAAGATCGCACTCAGTCCTGCAGAATCCCTGCAACTGATCGAGCACGTCGCAGACTCAATGTCGTAGCTGGATCACTTCAGGGCACGTTGGCCCTAGGGGAGCGCAGCCAACCCGGCCAGTCAAAGCTCGGCGCCATGATCTTGATCTTGCAAACGACTGCTGGTTTGCCCCTGCCGAGATGTATGCACCGTAGGCAGATCTAGCTGATACGCATACACTTGCCGGGAAGACTCCTCCGACTAGGACCGGCCAGGCCAGTGAAGCACACCGATCTCTCAGATGTTCTTCAGCCAGCGGACCCTCGTTCGCTTTGCCAGTCGGTGGGGTTGTCTCGTACGGGGAAAGCCTGCTCAAGGCGACTGTCAGCTACGGCGTTTCCTCGTGGATTCAAGGGAGTTTCCTGTGGCCGCAGATCCGGATCAGTCAGTCCCTCTCGCGTGGAGAAAGAGCACTTTTAGCGAGGCAGGCGGCTGTGTCGAGGTCGCCGACAACAGGCCGTCAGTATTGGTCAAGGACTCCAAGAACCACTCCGGACCAACCCTGGAGTTCTCGATTCAAGCATGGTGCAAGTTCCTAACCCGCATGGGGCTGCAGGAGAGATGAGACTCTCCTGCACCGGCCTCAGTGACACCGCCTCCGCAGCGGATGCTCTTGCCTTGAGAGGTCGCCTGATACGGAGTAGACGTACTCGTATGTGTTTAGCCCAGAGGTCAGAGATCGAATTTTGCTCCGGTAGGAGTGGGCGGCCTGATCCTTTCCCATCGTGGAGGTGTGACTTGGATGCTGCTGCCACCGGACTTACTTTCGAGGTGCAGAGGCACGACTAACCCCTTGGTCGTTGTTTGCGTTCGCTCATCCACGTCTCGCATGACCTCAGCACAGCCAAGTATTGTAGATCCTTGATGTCACGATGGGCTATATGGTTGCGGCCGGGCTGCGGGTCTCGCCTGGTCACCAGCCGGCGTGATACCGCGCCCGCCGTGGGCATAGGGAGGGGCCCAATGAACGAGCGTCGGTCCATTCGTACGTTCATGAACCGCAAGGCAGCCGATCACCGGTTTATTAGCTGACGCGGGCTGCCCCGGATGGCTCGCCGACGCTCATTGGGCAATCTTGTGGATGCGGCCGAGCGTGCGGGTGCCTTGCTTCAGGTCCTCGTCGCTCGCGTGGACGTACGTCTTCATCGTGAACGCGGCGTCGTAGTGTCCCGCCCACTTGCTGACGATGGAGATCGGCACGCCGGCCTTCTCCATCAGGGATAGCGCGGTGTGCCGGGAGTCGTGAAGCCTGATTTTCCGCAGTCTGGCGCGGTTGAGCAGGCGGCCGAACTCGTCGGAGTACCACTCCGGGTGGACCGGGAGCCCTAGCTCGTCGGTCACTACGTACTCGTCACCAGGGGTGTACCAGCCGAGCCCGTCGAGCCCGGTCCGGTAGGTGGTGCCCGCGACTTCGCTGTCTCGCGCTTGCCGCTTCCGGAGGGCCGTGAGCGCCGAGACCAGCTCGTCGTCGAGCGGCAGCGTCCGCTTGCCGTTGTGACTCTTCGGCTTCTCGACGCGGACCTTGTAGTCGACCAGCACGCGGGCCTGGTTGACGGTGAGCGTCTTGGCCTTCAGATCGACGTCGGCCCAGCGGAGCCCGAGGACTTCGCCGCGCCGCAGGCCGTACAGGCTCAGCCGCCAGGCGGCGTGCAGCCGGTCCCGCGCGGCCGTTCCGAGGAACTTCCGCACTTCGGCCCGTGACCAGGTGTCGCGTTCGGCAGGCCGGTACGTGGGTGGCTGCACGAGCCGTACCACGTTGCGGGCGAGACGGCCCTCGTCCACGGCCATCTCGAATGCTGCCTTGAGCCGTCCGAGCGTCAGCCGGACCGACCGGGCCCCGAGGCCGCTTCCCGGTGTGCCGCCTCGCCGGCGGCCAGAGGTGAGCATCCAGTCCACCAGCTCCTCGATGTCGGCCTTGGTGATGGACTGGAGCGGACGATCGCCGAGCCGGTCGCGTACCGGCTGAAGGGCATTCCGATAGGAGACCTTCGTGGACTCGCGCCGACCGCGGGTGGCGCCGACGAGGTACTCGTCCAGGTACTCGCCGACCGTGACCTTCGACGGCCGGACGTAGGTCCCGTCGGCCGTCTGGTGACGGATCTTAGACAGTTCTGCGCGTGCCTCCTTGAGCCTGTCGAACGTCCGGGTGATCTGCTTCCGCTTGCCGTCCGGGCCGTGGCCGATGTCTACGACCAGGCGATATCTGACCGACCCATCGGCGATCGTGATCTTGCGGATGGGTTCCTTCAATCCCATCGTGTCCTTCCCTGCGGTTGGGTCGAAGCGCTACGTGCGCACGCCTCGTTTCCAGCCCCGGGAGCCTGCGCGCCCGGGCGCGGGAAGTCAAGGCGCAACGGCCGGGGCTTCATGCGGCGGGCGGCGGCACGGACTCATCGGCGGGTTCGATGCCGAGGACGCGCAGCAGTTCGGCGGTGGGCACGCGGTAGGAACTGCCGATGTGCAGGACGCGGCAGGGGAACTTGCCCCGGCGCGCGAGATCGTAGGCGGTCGAGCGGCCCAGGCCGAGCGCCCGTGCCGCGGTCGTGACGTTGATGACGGCGGGCAGCGCGACGAGTTCGGCGCGCGTCATGGCATCACGGTCGTGGCTGGCGACGTCCCGAGTCATCGCGGCCACCGCCTCGTCCTCACGGTGGGTGCTCGTCTCGCGGTTGTCTCAGCGCCCCCGTTCACGCGCCTTACGTGCAGACGCGCGCGAGGGGTGAGACGAGACAACGAGATGAGACGACGGCAGAAGGTGACCCGGAGTGAGGCACAGGCGCCCGTCTGGCCGGTCATGACGGGCCGCCGTCTTGGGCCGGCTGCGCTGCCTGGCCGAGTCGTTCGGCGGCGAGGTCGGCGAACGCCGGGGATAGTTCGATGCCGGTGAATCGCCGTCCGAGATGGAGGGCGGCCAGGCCGGTGGTGCCGGAGCCGGTGAACATGTCCAGGACCGTGCCATCCGGCCTGCATCCGGCCGCGATGCAGCGGAGCGGCAGTTCGATGGGGAACGCGGCGAAGTGCGGTCCGGCATAGGGCCGGGTAGGGATGGACCAGACGTCGCCGGGGTTGCGGCCGTTGGGGTGTGAGCGCCGGTTGCGGCCGTTGCTGTAGCGGCGCGCCGCGACGATCTCGCGGGCATGTGGGCCGTACTTGGGCGGACGGCTCAGGTCCCCGCGACCTGGCGGGGCAGTCGGCGATTGCCGGGGGTTGGCGGTACGGCTCGTCACGCGAGGGGCCGGACCTGGCGGCGCCGTCATGTGCGGGATGCGGATGGGGTCGAGGTCGAACCAATAGTTCGGCTGCTTGACGAGCAGGAAGATCAGCTCGTGGCGGCAGTTGAGCCGGTCTCGGACCGATTCGGGCATGGCATTGGGCTTGTGCCAGACGATCGCGTTCCGCAGGATCCAGCCGTCCTCTTGCAGGGCAAAGGCGACCCGCCAGGGCAGGCCGAGGAGGTTCTTCGGCTGGATGCCGACGGCCTGGCGCCCGATGAGGTGGCGTCCGAGATAGGCATGCTTACCCGTCGCGGCGCCTCCGCCAGCCGAGTAGGAGTCGCCGAGGTTGAGCCAGCAAGTGCCGTCGTCGGCCACGACGCGCCAGGCCTCCGCGAACGTCGATCGCAGCGTTTCGACGTAGGCGTCCGGATCGGGCTCGTGGCCATATTGCCCGGCCACGCCATAGTCTCGCTTGCCCCAGTACGGCGGGCTGGTGACGATGCAGTCGGCCGAGCCAGTGGTCATCTCGGCCAGCACGTCCCGGGCGTCGCCGACATAGAGGGTGCTGGTGGAGTCATGCCAGTAAGGAGGACGCGGACGGTTGGGTGGCACGGCGCCGGGGACCGGAGGCTCAGGCATGCGGCGGCTCCTCGGTCGTCTGGGCGCGCCAGCGTCCGCGGCTGACCTGAACGACTCGCCCGGCCACGGCGTGTTCGTGAAGGTGACGGTAGACGGTCGGGCGGCTCATGCCGGTGACCCGCATCAGCTCGGCGAGATCGGTGCCCGTGTCGGGTGCCAGGCACAGCGCGAGCCACAGCGCATTCTCGGCGCTGCTTTCATCCTGCCGTGGCACGTCGTCAGGCGATGGGCGCGCTGCCGCTCCAGTCTCATCGCTGCTGTCTTGCCGGCCGATCTGGGGCCGGTCGGTGATTGTCGGCCGACTCGCTTGGGCTCGGTCTTCGATCGCGCGGAGCGATACCGCGTCCAGTGCTGGCCGGAGATCGGCGTGCCGGGTCGCAGTGTCGGTGACCGTCTCGTCGGTGAGCAGGTAGGCGCGTGCCCGGCGCGGGGTGCGGTGCTCGGGTGCGGAGATGAGGAACTTGCCCGGTGCGTCGAGGGCCTGGGCGTGCCATCCGGCCGCCAGCATGCCCTGTCCCATGATCAGTTCGACGTCCTTGCGTTCCCGGACGCGGAAGGAGATCCGGATGTCCATCTGGGACCGGACCGCGCCGTGGCCCATGGCCTTCTGCGTGGGCCGCTGGGTAGCGGCAATCATGTTGACCGCGACGGCCCGGCCGAGCCGGGCGACCGAGTCGGCGGCGGCCATCGCGGCGGGCGCATCGTCGGCCAGCTCGGCGAACTCATCAATGATGATCACCAGCGCGGGCTGCTCGGGTGAGGGTTCCCACGTGCGCCGTCCTTTGGCGGCCATCTCGGCGGCACGGGCCTCCAGGATCGCGACAGCATCGGCGAGAAGGGCGCAGGCCTGATCCGGCGTGACGGCGAGCCGGTCGATGCAGTCGGCCCAGGGGCCGAGCTCGATGCCGCGCTTGAGGTCGATGCCCCAGATGACCACGTCGCGGCAGGCGGAAAGGTTGCCCAACAGCACATTGAGGCCGCCGCTCTTGCCCGAGCCGGTCACACCGCCCACGAGCCCATTGCGGCGCAGCAGCAGCACCCGGCACGGGGAAGCGTCCTCGAACGGCCCGATCTCGATCGGCTCGGTGATCGAGGACACGGACGGCCCGGGCCACGGGATCGCGTCGGCGTGCGGGTCGATCTCCAGCACGCGCAGCTCGCACCGGTTGGCTAGGTCATCGCCGGTCGGGTAGACGCGGACCGCGCCGCGGAAGGTGCCCAGCGCGGACTCGAGCGCCGCGATCCTGCCGATTACGTCGGTGATGGTCTGGCCGCGGGCCAGCCGGACCCGGGCCCGCCAGCCCCACAGGTCCACCACGGCCGACATGACCTGCGAGCCGGGCAGGCCGACCGCCTGAGCGATGTCCGGCCAGGCGTCGAGTTTGCGTTCGACCCGGACCTTGGCGCGCCGGCGCCGGTGCCCCCACCACGGCACCGCCAGGACCGAGCCGCCGAGGATGAGCACCTGGGGAAGCGGAGCGGTCCCCGGGCCAATCGCGGTTGCGGCGGCAATCCAGAGGCCTGCGGCGATCGCGACGACGGCCGCATAAGCACGCTCCATCCACGAAGCAATGCCCAACCGGGTACCGAAGACCGGGAGCATACAAGCGGCGACCGCGGCCGTCGCGAGGACCAGTGGCCAGGGATGCGGCCGCGTCCCGTGCAGCCGCCATGCTGCGAGCGCTAGTCCGGCCGCGAGGAAGCCCGGGGCCAGTTCCGAGCGGTACCGCCAGATGAGCCGGAACAGGATCAGGCCAGTGATCTCAAGCCCTTGGCTGTCGCCGATAACCACGATGGGCTGTATGCCGCTGCGGTGCAGCTTGCGGGCCTGGCGCCGTATATGCCGAGGTGGGGTCATCGCTCCGCCTCCGCACTGTCGAAGAGATCGGCGGGGATGAGGAGGTCCGGGGCGCTGAGCCAGCGGGGCGGGAGTTTGCCGTTGGTGGCGAGCTCGTCGCGGATGTACCACAGGGGATCGTTCTCGCCGTCACGTTCGGCAGCGATGACGGCGCGAGCGGCGGCGGTCAGGTCGGCTTGCCGGACGCGGGTCAAGAGGAGCAGGGAGTGCAGGCGGCCGATCTCGGCGAGCAGGACCGGGATGTCGGTGGCGGCGGTCCACAAAGCGGCCAGGGTGCGGGTGTTCTCGGCATCGCGATAGTGGTCGCGGATGGCGCCGAGGTCGATGAGGACGGGCGGGGTGTGCGGGGGTTCGGTTATGGGCAAGTGGGGTCCTCCTTGCGGTCGGGGACGAGGGGGCGGCGGGTGAGGTGGCCGTTGATCGTCATCGGGTGGTCTCCTTCGCGGGATGCGTGTCTTCGGTGTGGACGGGGTCGTGGGGCCTTGGTGCGTGCAGGCCAACGACGTGGCGGGCCAAGGCGGCGCTGAGGCCGACGGGCCGGTGGCCGAGGGATGCGGCGTGCTCTTGACGATGGATACCGATCGTCACGGCGGCGAGCAGGATGCCTAGGACGGTCAGCACGGCACCGAGCAGGACGCCGACGAGGAGAAGAGACATCGTTCCTCCCGGTTAGAAGTGCAGGCCGGAGATGAGGTGGGCGAGTCCGGTCCCAGCCTGACTTAGGAAGGGACCGAAGGAGGTGGTGCCGAGGTAGTAGCCGAGCAGGATGCACACGGCGGCGTGCCAGGCCTTGAGCCCGGCGTACTTCCACAGGCACCACGTGACCGCGGCGAGCAGGACAGCCAGTGAGATGGAGATAGCCATGGCCGGTCACCGCCCGCCAGGGAGGATGGCGAGCCAGTGCACGAGGTGGCCATGCTGGCCAAGCATCAGGCAGGCCGCGACGCCTGCTGCCACTACGAGGGGTACGGCCAGGCGGCGGGGTGAGGACGTGGCCCACAAGATGCCGAGCGCGACCAGCCGCAGCGGCAGCATTGCGAGCAGGAATCCGGCCTGAGCATTGCCGCTCTGGGGGACCGGCCACAGGCGGGCGAAGTGCTGGCGGTTCTTCAGGCCGACGTTGACGACGACCGCTCCGTCGTTGATTGCGCGCCGGGCCTGGCGTGCACCGGTGAGCGGTTGTCCGGCTGCGGTGTAGCCGCTCATGGCCGCGTCCCCCGGAAGAACAGCAGGAGGCCGAGCAGTGCGGGAGTCGGTCGGCCGTCGTTCCCTGGCCAGGCGTCGGATGGCCCGGTCGGCCCGCTTGGCGTGCTGGCTGTGCCGCAGCCAAAGGGCGGTGTGGTGGCACTTGCGGCACAGCGTGTTGGGGCGCCCGGTGTATGCGCCACAGGGACAGAACGTGCGCCGCTGCTGGGCAAGGGCGACGCTGAGATGAGGGTGCATGCGTGTTCCTTCCACTTGCTGAGGGTGCCGGTGGGGTGGATCAATTCGCATGCAGGAAGATTGCGCCTGGTGACCAGGACGTTGGCACCGCGTAGCGGGACAACTGCTAGACGCGATAGGACGTCCCCACTAAGGTGAAGCCGTCCTTTCACGTCCCGGCGGGCAATGGGTTGGAATGCCGAACGAGCGGCTGCGCGCGCTTTTGCTGGAGCGGGGCATCACTCCCGCCAAGCTCGCCGACGCCGTCCAGGTCGACGCCAAAACCATCGAACGGTGGATTGTCCAGGGAAGGACGCCCTACCGGCGGCACCGCTACGCAGTCGCGGCGCATTTCGGGGTGGATGAGGCCTACATCTGGCCCGACGCCCTCGATAAGGCCGAGGTCGTCGCGGCGTCGGAAAGCGAGATCGTCTCGGTCTACCCGCACCGCTGGGCGGTGCCGCGGGAGGTCTGGGGACGGCTGTTCGGGCAGGCCGGGCACGAGATCGGCGTCCTGATGTACTCCGGTATGTTCCTGGGCGAAGACGCCGGTCTCAAAAGGACGCTCGCTGATAAGGCGCAGGGCGGGGTACGGGTCCGCCTCCTGCTCGGTGACCCGGACAGCCCCTACGTCGCCGAACGGGGCAAGGCCGAGGGCATCGATGACGCGCTGGCCGCCAAGGTCCGCAACGCGATCGTCTTGTACCGGCCGCTCATGTCATCGGGCGTAGAGATCCGCCTGCACAGCACGATCTTGTACAACTCGATCTACCGCGCCGACGACCAGCTCCTGGTCAACACCCACATCTACGGGACCATGGCCAACAACGCGCCCGTCTTCCACCTCCGCAAGATCGCCGGCGGCGATATGGCGAGCACCTACGTCGAGAGTTTCGACCGCGTCTGGGACGGCGCCCGGCCATATGAGGGAGCCTGATGGCCCGAAGGATCGACTACTACGATGACCCGGCCGCCCCCAAGGCCAACAGCATGGTCCCGTCGGTCAACGTCGTGGTGACCAACGACCAGGACGAGATCCTGCTGATCCGCCGCTCCGACAACGACAACTGGGCGGTTCCCGGCGGTGGCATCGAACTGGGCGAATCGATGACCCAGGCCGCGATCCGCGAGACCAGGGAAGAAAGCGGTATCGATTGCGAGATCACGGGCCTGGTGGGCATCTACACCGACCCCAAGCACGTGATTCTCTACACCAGCAACGGTGAGGCCCGGCAGGAGTTCTCCATCGTCCTGACGGCTCGGCCGGTCGGCGGCGAGCCGACGCCCAGCGATGAGTCATCCGAAGTCCGCTGGGTTCCTCGTGCCGACATCCCCGACTACACGATGGACCGGTCGATGAGCATGCGGGTCCGTGACTACCTGGACGCCAACGGCACGCCGCGGCTGCAGTAAACCGGCCGCCTAAGACACGCCGCAGGTCAGCTCGGCTTCGGCATACCCACGGATGGCCGTTACGGCGTCCCGCAACTGTCCCGATGACCGGTTGATTGAACGGCTGACGATGTGGCCGGGGCCGTAACGGGCGCATATGTCGGCCAGGCGTTCATCGACCGACACGGGCCGGCCGTCCGGCCCGGTGGTCATGTCGCAGTAGGTGAGAGCGTCGGCCAGGAATGGGCTGGCGGCTGGGAACTCTGCCGACAAGGCATCGGCGAGGCCGCGTTCGTCGGCCTCGATGAGGGCGCCGGTGTGGTTGGCGACGAGCTGGCACAGCACCAGGCTGGCGTCCTGCGCGTCGCGGAGGTAGCGGGCGCCGTCAAGCGGATGGAAGCCCGTGCCCGCAAGTTCGGGTGAGTAGCCGATGTCGTGCAGCCAGGCGGCGGCTTCGAGCAGATCGGCATCGTCCCCAAGGATCGGCGCAAGGCTCCGCGCCTGCATCGCCACACCCTGGCTGTGAGCCCAGCGGCGCGGCAACGGAATCTCCAGAAGCTTGCGGGCGATCTCCTCGGCCCAGTCAGCATCGCTCATGGCCTCAACGCTAGGCGGCAACGCCCTGACGTGCACGGACACAGCAAGCCGTCTAGGGACGTCTCCGCTAACAATCCGTCTGATGCACCGAGGCCCGCAACATGGCACGCAGGTCTGCGATGGCCTGCGCGCACACCAACCGCACCACTGCGCGTCCACCATCGTCTGCCCGGTCACGGTAAACGGCATACCAACCACCGTCCGAGCGTGCCCGCCGCACTTGGCAGCCGGGGAACTCAAGCCCGATATCGACACCGACCTGGCGTTCCAGCAGGTCCACCAGGCCTTCCGCGTCGTAGGTGGAGACCATAAAACGCCGCCCGCTGGCCCGGCGTCGGAAGTCCGGTTCCTCGCCTTCCCGCCAGGCATTCCACGTGCCCCACCGCGTCTCGTGGTAGATCCTCCAGCCGGGAAATGATGCTCCGATCTCGCGGACCCTTTCCCCGGTGACCTCCGCTGGTACTCGCAGCGAGGTCACCGTGCCGCCCACGCGCCCGGCGCCGCCATTCACGCGGGAGTCAGCACATAGGCGATCTTGACCGCCGCCGACTCGACATCATCGATCGGCGCAAGCTGGTCCGCCCACGACCACCACAGCCACCATGACCCATCCTCGGCTGGCGCCGCGTACACCGCGTCTGACACCCGCGAGAAGGCCCGGTTCTGCACCCACATCCGCAGCTTCTCGCCCGTCACCAGCACCCGCGCGCTAAAGCCCCGCCGATCCAGCTCAACCGCAAGCGCATCCAGCCGCTCCGTCGCGACCCTGACTGCCTCGGCGCTGTCCACACCCATAAATCCCGATCGCCTCTCTGCGCGGTTACATGGCCAGCCACAAAGCGCCGGCCAAGCGACGATGATCCGTTCCTGGCCTCCGAGCCTGTCGTGACGGCCGGAACTTCTGCACCCCGCGTGGGGACTTCTAGGGACGTCTTGATGTAGCGTCGATGTCCTCAGTCCGGAAGGCAAGAGGTGAACGAGAACCTGCGCCAGGCCTTGCTCCGCGTCCGACTGCGCGAAGAAGACGTAGCCGCGCGCCTGGACGTCGATCCCAAGACCGTGCGGCGCTGGCTTGAAGGCCGCGTCCCCTACCCCGCCAACCGGACAGCGCTCGCTGATCTCCTAAGCGCTGACGAGTGCGACCTATGGCCAGAGGTCGGCGGCCCGTTAATCACCCGGACACGCCCGGAGGAGCTGGGAACCGTCTATCCGCACCGCTGGGCCATCCCACGCGAGACATGGGCCCGGTTCTTCGCCTCCGCCGAACACGAGATCGGCATCCTCGCCTACAGCGCCCTCTTCCTCGCCGAAGATGCCGGAATCCTCCGTATCCTCGCTGACAAAGGGCGCCACGGCGTCAAGGTCCGCATCGCTCTCGGCGACCCTGACACTCCTCAGGTGGCCGAGCGCGGCGCAGAGGAAGGTATAGGCGAGGCGATGGCCGCCAAGGTGCGCAACGCCCTTGTGCTCTACCGTCCGCTCAGCACGATCTCGAATGTCGAGATCCGGCTACATGGGGCCGTCCTGTACAACTCGATTTACCGCGTCGACGACCGGCTTCTCGTTAACCAGCACACTTACGGCATCCCAGCCGCCCACGCGCCTATCTTCCATCTGAAGAAGGTCAGGAGCGGCGACATAACCGATACCTACATCGATAGCTTTGAGCGTGTGTGGAACTCAGCGGCGCGGTCACTCTGAATCTAGTGGATCGACGCGGAGTGCCTGATCAAGGTGACAAACCGAAGCTACTGTATCGATGGGAACACGCCATCGGCGTGTCGCTAAGGACGTCGGCGGCCCTCGATAACGTTAACGGCATGTCAGCGATGCCTGAGGTCCAGCTTCCGTTCAGTTTGCGAGTACGATCGGTTACTGAACGGAAGCGGCCAGTCTGATGCCGCGAGGACGGCAACGATACGCTGCAGTATCGTTGTTCGCAGGTTGTGGCGGAATGGACCTAGGTGCTGAGCAGACCAAGCTTGCGAAGGTGGTCTGGGCGATCGACAACGAGCATTGGGCCGTCGAGACTTATCGGCGTAACCTTGGTCGGCATATCGTCGAAGCCGATATCACTGAAACGCCAGTGCCTGAGGTGCCTTGTGACATCCTACTCGCGGGTCCTCCTTGCCAGGACTATTCGACCCTATGGAATCACGATGGACTCAAGACGGCTCGCGGAAACCTATTCCGCCAAGTGGCTCGCTTTCTGGAGACCCTTCGTCCATCGGGTTTCGTTCTAGAGAACGTGCCGGGCTTGCTCTCGGCTAATCGAGGGGCAGCTTGGACTCTTGTCCGGCATGCCTTGCGAGCACCGGCAAGTTTCACTGACGGGCATCCGAATGGATCGCCAGTGCGTTATGACCTGAGTGCGCAGGTGGTGGACATGGCCGATCTAGGAGTTGCGCAGCACAGGGAGCGGCTGATCGTGATCGGCGTCCGGCGGGATCTTGCGGTGCGTCCACCCGTTATCCCCACTCCATTTGCCGGGAAGCCGCTTACCGTCCGCGAGGTCCTGGACGGCAAGCCGCTGTCACCAGACGCGCCAAACCACGAGTTCGGGCTGGACAGCCCCGACGTCGTTGAACGGCTGAAACTGATCCCGCCTGGAAGCAACTACGAAGTCATTCCTGACGGTCATCCGCTGGCGGTTCGGGGTTTAATAAGTCATGTGTACCGAAGATTGGACCCAGACAAGCCCTCCTACACGATCATTGCGGGCGGCGGCGGTGGCACTCACGGCTATCACCACGTCGAGCCGCGGCGCCTGAGCAACAGGGAGAAGGCTCGTCTACAGGGCTTTCCTGATGACTTCATCTTCGAGCACGGTTGCGGACCTGGCAGGCGAGAAGCAAGATCCATGTATCCGCGTGTGCGTCGTCAAATCGGTAACGCAGTGCCTCCATCCGGGGCTGCGGTCATAGTTACCGCTCTTGCCGAGGTCCTCGCTCGGGCTGGAGTCCGGCCACGTTCGGCGAAAGAACTCGAGGCGGTCGGCCGCAGACGAGATCGTTTGGTAGAACAGTTGCCTGCACAACGGAAGGCGGCGGGCCAATGACTGAGCAGACACCGAATCATGGTTCCGGCGAGCTACCGGTAGTGGCCGCTCTGCGCATGCTTTCGGTATTCAGCGCCGACCAGGCTGGGGCATACCGCGAGCACTTCGCTGTGCTGGCTGTTGCCCTCGGTGAAGACGTCAAGACCAAACTCGGGAGGTTCCTTGCCGAGTGGGCGGAATCCAGGGCGCCAGGGACGGTCGTACTCACTGGAAATGCCGGGACTGGAAAGACAGCCGCAGCCGACGCCTACTGTCGCGCTCTAGGTGCGTCGCTGCCCGTTAGAGACGCCGTGGTGGAGGTTAGTCCAGCCCAGCGAGTTCTAAAAGACCTGTCCGGTCTGCCAAACCCTGCTTCGCGGGGCGCAGCGCTGCGCGACGCACTCGGCTTAGTCGGCACACAGACTCTAATTTGCGCGAACGAGGGTGTACTGCGAGACGCGCTGGCGGATCTCCAATTGGATGACGCAACTCGAACTCTTGAAGAAGCCCTGCGCCACGGTGCTGCGCGGAACGGCGGTCTGACGGTCGTGAATGTCAACCGCCAGCGGCCGACCGGCGAACAGCTGTGGAGTCAGGTTCTCGACTACGTAACCCGCACGGAGCTATGGACCGGCTGTGCTGACTGTCCCTACGAGGTTGGCGGCTGTCCCATGCGTAGCAACGCAGAGCAGCTGCGCCGCCCAGATGTGCGCGATCAGTTGCGCACCCTGTTTCGTCTAGGCACGGGTGAAGCTGTCCCGACACTTCGGGAAGTGCTGGCCATTTTTTCTTGGGCCATTGTGGGTCGGGAATCCTGCGACCGTGTCAGAGAGCGCAACCGAGACCTCGGGCAGGTGGCTTTCACCGCCACTGACGGCTATTTCACACGGATCGTCGGCGGAGGGATGAGCGAGGACGACGCCGAGCGTTCGCCACTACTTTCAGGCCTGCGAGGGTGTGGTCTCGGGGATGTGAGCGACCTTCAGGTGGATGGTTGGTTGCGCGATACCAACGGGGCTCCTGGGCCAGTCCAGGTTATAGCCGGGAGTACCAATGCTCCTGGTAGCGACCCCGATGGCCCCGGGGAGTCAGCTTTGGCCGGCAGCCGGTCGCCACTAGACCGCATTCGGACCAAGCAACACGAGATGACGTTCCATGCCCTCGGCGAGATGGTAAGCACGGATGAAGATCCGACCCGAGTGGAAGACGGCCTCGATGCCCTCGTCCGAGGAGACGGTGGCACTAATGCCCCCGCGCAAATGCTGTGGCGACAACGGTTGTACTTCGAAGCGTCCACTGAGCTTGGAGGAGCTGTCGCCACAGCACGGCGTCTCCTCTCTTTCCGTCATGCCCACGAGCTGATCGCACTTGCATCCAAAGGCGCGCTTGGCAGCGACACCTATCACGAGCTGAACGAACTTGTACGCGGGCTCAATTTCCTCGTCACTGGATTCGCGAGTTCCAGCGAAGGCTTGATCGTCCCGGACCCAGCATGTCTGTTCGCGCGCGACCCAGGAGCGTTCCGCCCGGCACGTCCTTCTCTGGTGCATAGCCTCGTTATCATCGACCGGCTTGCTGTTACGGTCCCGGACCGTGGGCTGGTCGAGGATTTGCTCGACATCGATCATGTCGACGTCGAACTAGTGGTCGATGGCTCGGCGGATCTGACACTACGAATTGGGCCGCGCATGTATGAGGCCATCCGCGAAGCAGCCGAGTTCAGCGGGCCCGTCGGGCAAGGAGTAGCAGAGATGAATGATCTGCGCGGTTTCTACGGGCGCCTGGCCGCAAGGTTTCCCACCGAGGAATCGCTCCGTGTCGCTGACCCTGAGTCCCACCGAGGACTAGTCCGCATCACTCTTCCTCATTTCGCGGAGCGTTAATGACTGCGAAGAGAAACCCTAAGCAACCACGCCTCGCTCCCGGGGCGATCGCCGACGAGCTGTTCTGCTTGGACCCAGACCGCGATGAACGCGCACCCCAACTTTGCGCTGAGACTCTTCTGACCTTGGTACAGAACGGCTACCGAACACCCAGCGAAGGCCGACTAACGAGCCCTAAGCGGCAGATGTTCGCGCTACGCAGCCTCGCACTGGGTGAGAATTTCCTCGGTGGTCGTGATGACGGCCGCGCTGGCGACGACGAGACGACTCCCGCAGAGTACGGCGCTAGTCTCGCAGCTGGTCGCGATGTGCGTAGCTCGACATACCTCTCGCTGGCTCATCAAACTATGCAGGGACTTATTGATCCGGAGACCCAGCGGGGCAGCCAGCCTGGTGCATGGCTGCTACGGCCCTTCCACGAGTCGCTGCTTTGGTACGACGCGCGCAAAGCTAGCACGAAGAGTAGCGAGTACACGGTCCGCAAGGTTTGCATGCGCGGCAGCGGCATCACCCTTGCTCGCCTGCTGGTTGACCCAGCGGACGAAACTGCCGCCAAACTAGGTCGTGCCGCCGTTGCTGCTATTCGCGAAGCGCTCAGCGCCGCTAGCCCCCTCGCTATGATCAGCAATCGACTGGAGCGTGCCTTGCCGGTCGACGCGCCCTACACTCGCCCTCCCACCTTAGAGGGCGATGAACAGGCCGCATGGGACCGGGGGGCTGACCCAAAGCTCGCTCACCTGGCAAAACAACTCTGCCGACACGCCGAAGGCGTGATGCGGCAAGCGGGTGCCAGCGGCGCTGCTCGTCTTTGGCAGTTGCGGAGCATTCTCGCCCTCGACCTCGCCACGCACGTTGCGCGGACCGCCTGGCAAACCACCGCGACCCCCGACGTCGAACGGTACCTTCTGCTCAGCTTCGGCGACGGCCCCCGCCCCCAAGATCCAGTCCGGCAGCGGTCGGAGGAGTCCTACCGCCGTGCGCGAATCCGACTGGCCGAAGCCATCGTGCAAACTCTCGCCCGCCGCATGCAGGAACTCGCCGAAGGTAGCGAGCCCGTCGACTGGTCTACAGAGTTTCTGTTCCGCAGGAGCAGCCAGAGCGACGATACCGGCCGCAGTATTAGTAACCAGCTCAAGAAACTGGCCCGCAACGCCGTCGCTGAGGAGTACCGACGGGTCGCGCGAGCGACCATCGAGACTGCAGATTACAGTCGCGGTGCTGAAGACGGCTTCCGCGTGCTGCTCGAATCAATCGGCGCCCTCGTCGGTACCGGTAGCTATCGGTATCTCACAGCCGGATCGGACTTGCTCGCCGCGCTGGTCGGCGCCCTGTCGGCGCGGATGCCGATGCCCAGCCGCGACTTCTTCGCCGCTGTCCGACGCGAATGGGGCCTAGTTATCAATCAAGAGTCAGCTGTGGACACTACTCTCGCCGAACAGCTGGACGGTACCGGTCTCGAACGCAACGCTAGGAGGGCGGAGAAACTCATGAGTGACGGTGGTCTGGCGCTCGGATTGTCGGACCGGACGATGATGGTCGGCGAGCGCGCAAGCCGGGCTAGCGCATGAGCAGCCGCCTCGGCGCGGCGCTTGCCGAATACCTGCGCCTGCACCTCGCCCTTGGGCAACGCAATTTCGTCCTCATCGAGGGCGTGACCGCCGCCGTCGCAGAAGGTATGAGCCACGTTTGGGACGAGTCACTACCCACGCTCGCCATTGTCTCTCCCGAGCCGCGCCGATTCGGTCGCTACGCCCTAACTGACGTCTCTGCTACGCGGCTCCGTAATCAGCCAGGCACCGCTGGCGTTGTGCTCGTCCTATGCGATGGTGAGCAGGTTCCCGACCGCCAGTCGCTGAACCTGTTCAAGTCAGTATCTCCCAGTATTCTGCTGGAGAGTGCGGAAGGAATGGGCATCCTTTCTCGGCAGCGGCCTCCCGTGGACCTCGACGGCCCGGCGCGGGCCGTGCGCGAAGCGATAGTCCAAACCAGTGCCGCCTACCGTCCGAGTGCTCTTTCCGTAGCGGCCTACCTTGATCAGCTCGCAAGCGGCGCAGACCCGCTACGTGCCCTGCCCGCCATCGGTGCCTTCACCGACCATGCTCCGGATGGTCAGCGTGTCGACTCCGGCCGAGTCAGCGACAATCTCGCCCTCGCGGCCCGTCGCACTAGCGAGGATCTACTCAAACCGACTTCCTTCACTGATCTTCGCCGGCGGGCCGAACGCGTGCTCGCGCAGCGCCCGGGCCTCCGCGGGCGGCCCGAAGTCCTGCAGGTGGCCGACGATGTCATGGCCAAGCTTCAGGCCGGCAGTACCGACTTGCTGTCCATACTGCGGTTCGACGAAGCTCGCGAAATTCTTGAACAGCGCTCTGAATCGCTCAGTGCGATCGCTCGACGGGAGATTGCCCAGTTTAGGGCCAGCCTGCTCCCCGACAGCCAGGCCATGGGGCTGCCGTGGAATGTCTACGAGCAGCGAGCCGACGACCTTCGCCGCGGGCCCTTGCAGCGTCCTGCTGCCCAGGAGCTTTGTGACCTGGACGACGCACAGCAGCGGCAAGTCTTCACCAAGCCCACCCGCAACAAGCTCGAACGCCTCCTGCGGGACAAGTCTGTCAATGGCAGCAATCCTTCATGCCCTGAAGCTGCGATGGTTCGGGCGGCGCAGCAGCTCGGTGGCCTCATTGAACGCGTGCAGGTTCTCGAGCCCAAACCGCCATCGCCCAACACTCCCGCGGCCACGAATCGGACGGGTGCTGGCCGCATACTCACCCTCGCCTGCACCCGGCTCCGTCTCGGCGGGCTTATGCACATGTGGGATCGGACCGGAGGTGAAGTCGACGGCCTGCTGCTCCGTGCAGCCGACGACGAAGATCTCGGCGATGTACTTGCTGCGTTTGCTGACGCTGGCGTGGCCACTGGTGCCCCGATTCCCCCTCTAAGGTTGAGGCTGCACGCTGATGATGGCAGCACCGTCCAAGTGGACTGGCGCCCCGATCTCGATGACATCGCGCTGCTCAGATCCGCACTGTTGTTCGCGGAGGAACCTGCGCTCACTCTTGTGGTGCCTGGTGAACCTACTTTGCGCGCCTTCTGCGGTGCCGGAAGTCCCGCGACTGCCCAGCCAGTCCCCGCGTCGTTGACCAGAATTGCAAATGCGCTGCGAGCCACCGCTCGCGACGCTCTTAACCGTGGCCTCACACCCGCACCGCTCGCTAACTGGGCCGACGCCTGGACTAGATCAGTCGTCGAACGAGAAGCCGTCAACGATACCGATTGCGCCGAAGCTCTCGCCCTCGCTGGTGGCGTCCGAGGGGACTGCGGGGCGGCACTCACCGGGTTCGCCCCTCTTAAGGCCGAATGGCTTTCGCAGTACCTCGATGCCCTGTGGAAACTACTGAACCAGGCCGAAGAACCTAAGAAAGACGTCGATCCCGGCGATGCGGTCGCCACCGCGACAGCCATCTCCCGCACCACGGCCACCCACCACCCTGCCCACCTCCGCCTCAGAACCCAAGACAAGGCGCTCCCGCCTACCAGCGAAGGCCGCATCTGGAGTCTCTACGGTGGTCGTACCAGCCGCGATGACAGCGGCTTCGCCGGCGACGCTCTCCGTTCCGTCGTAAAGCAACTGCTCACCTTGCAACCCGAAGCTGCCGGTCATCTTCGATGCCTCGCCTGGGGCCCTGGTGCCGCTGACCTACTTACCGGTGAAGCCGTACACCTCATTGGCATGCGCACGGGCCGTGGTTTTATCGGCAAGATCGAAATATTCTGCGTCGGATCGGGCCAAGAGGACAAGCCATCCGCTCAGGCCCTCGCCAGCGTCGATGAAGCACTCCGTGGCGAACGCGACGTTCTGCAACTGCGTTACCTGGACGATCTTACCCAGGCCCGCGCTCTTCTCGCGCCTGCCGACGACAGCGCTGCCGTGCACCTCGCCCTCATTACCGGCATCACTGAAGGTGGAAGGCTCCTACAGGTCGAAGCCCCAGAGGTTCAGCCGCCCGGCCACGACAGCGAAGTGCTATTCGCCCCGCGTGTCTGGCAGCGGCCTCGCCAGGACCGTCGCACACTCCTTATGCCACCTGCCGCTACACCAAGCGGACACGCCTGGCTAAGGTTGCAAAACGCGGTCGATGAGGCATGGCCCGAGCCTGGTCAGCCGATCCGTGTCCCCGAAGTCCGGGCTGGCACCCTCGATATTCGCGCACAGCTCATTCAAGTCCACGATCTCGCGCTGTGGGTTGCCACACTCGACCGCTACGTAACCCGAGACAGCCTTGAACAGGCTCTCGGCCGCGACAATGTGGCCATCCTCCACCAGGAACGACGTCTCGGTGGCGATAGCCCGCTCTCGCTCGTCCTTAGCCAGAAGTCGGGTGGCCCTGCGGACAGAGCCATCGGTCGAAGTCTGCGCGCAGCCGGAATTGTCAACAACCCTGATCTAGCCTTTGACATCGGCACTGAATTGCGCAAAGTGGCCAGCCAGGGCTACGGCATCCTTGCCCTTCAAGCCGCCACCAGTGGCGCCGGTATTAACGAGCTCGTTGGCCATGTGGTCGCCTTCAGCCTCCTGGCCACCACCGCCACACCCTGGCCTCTGCCGCCAGGATGCCGCGTATTGCTCGTTAGCCTTGATGAGTACCGGCACTGGTTCGCCGGGAAGCGCGCCGACCTGCTCGCCATTGCGCTAGACACCCAGGAAGTTGGCGTCCATGTCGCTACTATCGAGGTGAAAGCACGCCGCAGTGACGAGACCGACGCAGCCGCAGGTGCTCTGGACCAGTTGATCCAAACCCTGGCGGCGACCCGCTGGGCCGCCTATCCCGAAATAGGGAATATTCACACCAGGTTGTGGCTCAACCGCATAGCCGAAGCTGCTTGCGCCGTGGCCCGCGAATCCAGGTTCAAGCTCGACGCAGCCGAACTCGCTGCTCTCGAAGCGTTTCGACTCGGTCGCGGCAGCCTCGAATGGGCAGGAGTTGGGCTCGTGTTCGGGCCCAAAGTAAAGCCTCTTAAGAAGATCCAGCAGAACCCGGTCGGCAACGACATCGTCCCGATTGCGCTCCATAGCATCCAGCTCACCGAACAACTCCTGCGTGCAGCCACGGCGACTGATTTGACCCAGCTGCGCACGGTAGAAACTGATCGGCCCCCGCTGCTAGGCACTCGCGTTCGTCGCCGCCCAGAAGGCAAGTCGGCTGCATCTAATGGCACTGGTGGCTCCGATACTGAAGGTCTGAATGACAACAAGCCAGTTGTGGATAGCCCCGATCGTGAACCGGAATTGTCATCCGGTGGTGGCTCCGGGAATCGAACCGCGTACGAGGGTTCAGAAATCCCCAGCGCCCAGGACTCCGGTCAGACCGCTGCAGTGGGCCTGGAACATGCTGCGCCCCAGCCCGTAGCTCCGGTTGGTGGTGTCGCATCGTCCTCGTTCACCGCGCCTGTACTCGGCTGGGATACCGTCACCGGCGAAAAGGTTCTCTGGCACCCGGCAGGGCCCAGCCAGGACCTGCTCAATGGCCACGTGGAGGTATGGGGCTCTTCTGGCATGGGCAAAACTCAGTTCGCCATGAGTTTGCTCGCTCAGCTTTCAAGGCATAGCGGCAGCCGGTTCGGAATCGCCGACTTTAAGAATGACTACAGTGATGACACAGGATTCCCTGCCTTTGCCGCCGCCGAATTCCTTGATTTGTGGGAAGTAGGTGCTCCTTACAATCCACTCGCTCTTACCGATGACAGCCAACGTGCCATCGACACTGCGGTTATCGAAATGCGCGATACCGTCGAAGAAGCCGCCCACGCGTTTACCCGAATGGGCGTGCGTCAGAAGGCGAAGCTTGAGAAGGCGCTGCGCGAAGCCTATGCCATTGGGCGAGAAGAAGGTCGCTGGCCCACCCTCCGTACACTCGATGACCAACTTGATGCCGATCTCTCGGGCGTTATGGGCGACCTCACTCGCCATGAACTCTTCAAGTCAGGTCAGCCGCTCGGTGATGTCATCGATCATAACGTCGTTTTTGGTCTCTCTAAGATCCCCGGAAATGGGCAGACAACTGTCCTAGCTGCTGGATTCATTCTCTCCGCGCTTCTGTTGCGCGTACAGAACCTTCCACCCATACCCAACACTATCCGCTACATTGTTGTCGTCGACGAAGCGCACCGTGTTGCAAGCTTCCAGGCCATCAAGACCATGATCCGGGAGGGTCGTTCGAAGGGTTTGTCCGTTGTTCTCGCTACACAGCAGCCGCTCGACTTGCCCGACGTAGTTGCTGCCAACGCCCAGACTAAAATCTGTTTCGGCTTGCCGGACGGCACTGTGGCAGCTATGGCTGCCCGAAAGCTCGAACCCAGCAATCCCCGCTTGCCGGCGCAGATCCGTACACTTGGTGTTGGTGAGGCATACGTCAGTCTCCGAGGAGAAGCACCTCGCTTGCTCCGCATGGTTCAGGCTCATCGCGATGCCGACGCTCTTGGGCTGCCAGCCCTGCGCCATCCCGCATAATTAATGTCAGATTACTGTCGTGGAGGCGACCATCCGCAATGCCCCGAGCAGCACGTCCGGCTACCGCTGTGCGAGTTCCGCAGAGCCGCACGGCCGGCCAGTCATGGGCGAGCACTCCTGCGGTGCGCGCGAGGATGCAGCGACAGCAAACGAGGGACACCCAGCCCGAACTCGCGGTGCGCCGACTCTTGCACGCCTCAGGACTCCGTTACCGGGTGGATTCAGCCCCACTGCCCTTGTCGCGTCGCCGGGCAGACGTCGTGTTCGGTCCAGCTAAAGTGGCACTCTTCGTTGACGGATGTTTTTGGCACGGATGTCCCGACCATGGCGCCCGGCCGACTCATGCGAATCCCAGTTACTGGGTGGATAAGGTACGCCGGAACCGCGAACGTGATCGTCAGACCGACGCACTGCTGGAAGAAACCGGTTGGATCTCAATCAGAGTCTGGGAACATGAAGACCCGCGCGAGGTCGCGGATCGAGTGATTTCAGTGGTCAGGTTGAGAAGGCGCGGAGATGACAGCATCTGAGCACTATCACCCGATGGAGTCCTGACGGCGTGGCGGTCGTTGCCAACGTCGGCACGGTGACGCGCCCAGGGTCATAACCGTGGCGTAGGTCCGCGCGACCCTCGCGCTCACAACAGCCGACGACGGCGCCCTCCTAGCAGATTCACGTGCAACGAGGACGTCGAGGATGTGACGCGGCGACAGGCCCAAAAGGGCGGCTGGCCAAATCTTGCTGGCTCTCCAACTCGTCCATGTCCCGCTTGTGGTCGCTCATGCTGCCGCGACTGAAGCTGGCATCGGTCTTCTGGTCCTTGACCAACTCTCTGGGGGCTTGACCAGACCGAATAGCGTTTGGGAGCCCCGTCCGCCACATTGTACAAACGTCGGTCTGCTAAAACGGGGATCGTGTGATGTGTCGGACTTTGTGCTCCGATGTTATGGTTTATTCCTCGCGCCCGAATTCCTGCTCGTCGAGCCAGTCGGTAGGAACTAGAGCCGCTCCATTGCGCCAGTTGTGCACGACGGCTTCCTGAAACCAATTCTCGGCAAGATTGGCATGATCGCAGATGATGATCTGAAAATCAGGCGATAGCTCGGCTACAACGTTGCGTATGAGCTGGAAGATACGGAGCACGGCTCTGCGGTCGGCGTCCGTAGCAGCGAGGCCGGTGCGCTGGGTGATCTCGGACGGGTAATACGCCTGGGTGGGCTGGTCGAGCATGAGGAACCGCGGAACCGGCCGGTTCTGGCGAGTCAAGTAGCGGTGCAGCGCGAGGTGGCTTACGAGGTGATAGCCGATGTGGTTCTCGGCGCTGCCTATGCGGAATAGCGGTGCAGGGCCCGTATCGGTGTCGGTGACGACGGTGAGACGCGCGAGATCAAGTCGAACATTTGGACCACGATGTTCAAGCCGAAGCTCTTCTGCGTAGATGGTCATATCACGGCTGACAGCGAGAAGCCTGGATGTGAGCTGTTCGCGTTCTTCACCGTCGTCTAGCTCCGCCTCCAAGGCAGCCACAGCAGCCACAGCAGAATCCCGCGCAGCCTGCAGGCGGCGCATCTCCAGGTCATCGACTACACGAACTAGGGACAGCACAGCGTCGATACGTCCACGAACGAAGTCGCGTCTACCGCTGGTACCCTCAGCGGTCACCGTGGAGGCCACTAGGAGCGAATCTAGGGCTAGCTCGCTAGCCGCAAGTCGGGCACGGACGTCGTTTAGAGTAGTGTCAAGGTGCAGGAGAGCCGTACGCTGGCGAGGCCGAGCAGCGGTCAATCCGGCTAGCTGCTCATTCAGGTTTGTCAGGCTGGCTCGCAACTGGTTGGCAGTCGGCGTGGGATCTGTCATCGCTTGACCACAAGCAGGGCACTGACCGTTGGCTTCTACTTGATCTGAGGTAGTAGAGCCGGTTCTACCGTCTGAAGTTTCGCCCGGCTCGAGTAGTCCGAGACTTGTGAGTCGTCCGGCCTGCAAGGACACCGCATTGGCGTAGCCATCTTCTCCATCGCGCTGGTCGAGAAGGAGCGCGCGCTCGTCTATGAGGCGGAGCAATTCGGCACGCTGGTTCTCACGGGTACGTTCCAATTCACGGCGGCGGTCCTGTTCGCCATGGTCCGCCAAGACGGGGATGGTCGGTTCCGGAGCACGTCGGGCTGCTTGCAGGATCGCAATGAGGGCTGCACGGTCAGTCCCGTCAGTATCGTTTGTAAGGCCAACAGTCCTGGCCTCAGTGAGCAGCGCAAGGAGTTGGACGTCCACATTGCTGGCCGCTTCTTGAGCAGCTCGCAGTGCTGTCTCGGCGCGTTGAAGATTCCGGCGGGCATCGCGCAGGCGGGCGCGCTTGAGAGCTTGGTCTCGGGCGACTGCCCCAAGGAAGTAAGGGATCGTGTCGCGAAGGGCTTGGTCGATGCCCGCCTCACCCTGACGGTGGAAAAGCTGGTTGGCGTTCGCAATCTCGCTCTGTGCCTGAAGGCATAGCAACGTGGCGTGACCTAGGTTCGCCTCAAGCGGTTGCCGCGGGGAGCCCAGTGGCGGCTCGGCCGAATTCTCCTGAATACCGATCCGGCGTCCGATTTGTTCGCGAAGTGATCCGGAGTCTGTATTAACAACGAGCCGCTCGTGCGTTGGTGGCTGCAGGTCGGCGCCACCGAACTCCAGCATTGCGCGCTGGGTGGAAGCCCGGCCGGGTTCTGGCGCAGGCCGGGCGGCAAACACGCGGGCCCCACCGTTGAGCTCCCACAGGGTGCCGTACCAGGTAACTGTGTCAGTAATCGGACCGACTGGAACCCGTATCGAGTCTCTGCCGAGGCAGTACTCAACGATGGTGAGTAGTGCACTCTTGCCTGTCTGGGACTCACCTGTGACGATGTTGAGCTGCCCGGGACGGAAGCCGACCGTCCGGAGGCGGTGACCGTCGTGGCCATAGAGGGTCAGCGAAAGAAGCTGCATGGATGCCTAGGGTGCCACGCCGAGCAAGGCGAATGCCGTTGCTGGCTGATCGAGTTTTGCGAACCACTTCCCCACAAGACCAGCTGACCGGACAATTGGTCGTAGATCACCAATATCGGGCGGCCGACTGCGGACCGGGAATGTACCGCGAATGTGTCCTTCGCCTACGACAGCAAGGATCCCTTCGCTGAGGCCAAACCGTAGCCCCTCACGCACGGGGTCTACGAGGGACCGAGCACGGAGAGGTAGGCCAGCACGAAGTGCGGGATTGTCGGACACCCACGACGTTAGGTGCGTCCTCGTTGAACGGGGCAGCGCATCGCGGGTATCGCGATGAAGCACCAAGGGCGCAACCAAGAACGCGAGCGGCCACGGCATGGGCAAACCGTCCGCACGCTCGTATTCAGCGGCGGCGGCCGCAGTGATGGTGGCCAGCAGAGCGGGGTTGAGCATCGCCGCCACGACCGGTGAGCGATCAGCCCATAGTGTCACGAGCCCCAATAATGTCATCTTGAGGGGCCCAGCATCAGTTGCCCGCTGCCGATAATTTCGGTGACAGGTCCAGGAGTGCCTCTAGCCTTTGCTGAAAGTCTGGATGCCAGCCAATGTGCCGGGAGTCGGCAAGTTCATGACGCTTGCCTCGCGCAAAGAAGGGGTCGTTGTAGCGCCTGCGGACAGTGACTGCGGTCGAGTCTCGCAACTGCCTGAGCAACGCGCGTCCCAGCCGTGCCCTCGTGGCATCATCGTTGGGGTCCGCTTCGGCCTCTAGATCCTCAACCATGTCAGCGAACGCGCGCTCCCACTCGTCGCGAAGGTTGTCCTCAAAGCGCGTGAGTTCGGCTAGGCCGACCAGATCGCGATCGAGCCACTCTGTCGACTGAGCTACAGCTCGGTAATAATCAACTATGGCCTTCTTCAGATGGATGTCACTGGTCTGCACCCACCGCATCTGCTGAACGAAGACGCGATCATCGTGGAGCGCGGCGATCTCATCCTGGTCGACGTCCGCAAGCTCGATGAGGGTCGGCAGATCCTCGTCATGGAACTGATTCCGAATGGAGGCGATGGCCGCGCGGGTTTCACCTACGTCAATGCCGTGCCGACGCTGGCGTAGCATGTCAAGGCTCACGGCAGCCCACCAACGCCAGATCAGCGCCAGGAACGTATCTTCCTGCCCGATCGGAAGAGCGGCCCATAGCAGCTGGCGGACCCGGTCATCAAGATCATCGATCGTATGCTCGCCGTCAACAACCGATATCCGGGACACAAACGCTTGCTGATCGGCCGACCCCAATTCGAGGAAGCGCGTCCTTATCTTCGAGGTGGCCTGAGTGGTTGAGGCTCCTGCCGCAGAGCGCAGCAAGGACAAGGCCGCCACCGGGTCTCGATTGTCGGCGCGAAGGGCATACGCAGCGCTGCCGGGCGCGGCAATCGATGTAGTCACGAGAGTAAGGGTTGGGCCCTGCAAATCCCCCGGATCACCCGCGTTGAGCCACACCTGAATGGTCTTCCACAAGTCGATGCTCTGGTCACCGAGTGAGCCAGCCCTATTCAGATGGTGTTTGAGCTGAAGGAGGTCAGTCGGCGTCCCCGCCTCTTCCCATGCGACATCATCATATAGCTCAAGACTGATGGAGGCATCAGGATGGTCGGACGCGTTTCTTAGCAGCTCCAACAGGCACCAGCTCGTCTGGTACTGGTAGCCGAGCGCGCTAGGCGCGGCACTGTGCTGACCAGAGGCCATGCTTCGAGTCTCCTCCAGTTGCGGGCCCGATGTCCATGGTGGTGTTCATGACTACGCGTAGGTGGCCTAACGGAAGAGACTCACCGGTGTAGCCAGGAGATCCAGGACCGTCAGCGCCGTCGCTCCTCTAATCAGCCGCAGTCATGGACGCGCTCCTTTGGGAGGCGCGGTCACGCCCGCGTCGGCGAAGACGTGCGCCACCGTGTTGTAGTCCTCGGCAGTGACGCCAGGCTCACCCCAGATGACAGATTCCCGCTGCCGGACCGCCCACGGATGCCAGCGACCAAACACCGCGGCAATAGTGTGTCGGCGATCACGTTATTCCCCAGGGGTTTGATCAAGTAATTCCCCAGGTCCTGGCCGTGTTCTTATTTTAGCTGGCGTTCGTGTTCCCCGTGGGGACGACACGCCCGGGGCGCTTATTCG
>Ga0182014_10001389_pt1 | contig 32437 bp, 56 predicted proteins | sample 612S2DmetaG_FD_120489 | JGI IMG/M metagenome (GOLD analysis project Ga0182014, IMG submission 120489) | Permafrost microbial communities from Stordalen Mire, Sweden - 612S2D metaG | ecosystem: Environmental > Terrestrial > Soil > Wetlands > Permafrost | place: Sweden: Stordalen | collected... | reverse complement strand
GGAGCCGCGCGTCGAGAAGCCGGACTACCTTGGATATATCTTCGGCGGGATTTTCGTGTTGCTGATCGTCGCATGGGTAGCGAAGGCCTATATCCCATGAGGATGATCAAGAACACCAAGCTCCATGACTGCGGCGTCTGCGCCGTGGCCAATCTGCTCGACATCTCGTGGAGAGCTGCCGCTCATCGCATATGGGGCAACGCGCACTACAACAGGCTCAGGTTCAACACCCGGACAAAACAGGTTGCAACCGCGATCGACATCACGAAGCCAAAGCTGATCCGCGTCAAGAGCTGGCACGACATTCCACCCGAGCGCGCGATCGTCAAGGTGATCCCTCCTGAGTGCGAGGGCGGCTACGACTGGCATTGGGTCGTCTGGCGCGACGGAAAAGTTTGGGATAGCTGCTTGACACGCGCCAGCAAGCCGGAGCACTATGAGTGCCGGCTTGTTTCATACCTTGGGGGTGCATGATGGGCGAATACGTTACATTGATGGGCGCCGAGGATGTTCTCCGCGCCGGCCGCACGATATCCAGCGCGGCTGATCTGATGCTGCGCGCAGGCGATACCGTCAGCGGTTCGGCCGATCTGATGCTGCGCGCAGCGGACAATATCGAAGGGGCGTTTCGACAGCACCAAAACTTCATGGGCGATTGGCTCCAGCGGTTCGAGGCGATCGTAGCGCGCGGGTCATCCGATCTTCGTTGTGCAGCTTGCAAATCAGAGGATTAGGGAATGCGTGAGTTTCGCACTCAGGACGGAACGATCATCCATCTGCCCGATACGGTGCAGCGTTCGGGGATGGATACAATCCCACTGGAGCCGTGCGACTGTCACGTGCGACTGGGCAACGATTTCTATTTCCTGCCAACCGGTTCGTGCCTGCGAAAAGACGGAAAGTGCAACGAAGATGAGTGACCCGATCAGCAAGCAGTTTTCGCCCGAGCTTTTGGACGCGGGCGCCGACGAAGCGATGCGCCGGGCCGGGATCGAACTCTGCGATGGACATCATGTCCGGGCCTTGGACCTGCAAAAGCGCGCTGACACGTTTCGGCGAGCGGCGCGTGAGCGAGACCGTGAATTGGACCGTGAATTGGATGAAGCGAGGGCGCGGTGATGGCCGACTTATCCGAGGACGAACTCTATGCCATGGAGCGGGCGCATCGCGCCGACGAGACCGAACGTTGCGCGCTGCTCTGCGAAATGCGCGCGGATATCAGCATCGTCAGTGCCGATCGTGTTCGCAAGGAGGGCACGTTCACTGCCCGGGCGATCTGGCCCCCGTTCAAGAAGACCACGCATGTCGCGCCCAAGTGGGAGTACAACGCCCATTTACTCGAAGAGGTCGCCAAGGCGTTCCGCGTCGTCGCCAATTGCATCCGCAAGGGATATGATCCGCGCGAATTGAAGCGCGATCCGAACGAACAGATCAGGGTCCACGCGGCCCCAACGAACGAAGCCGAGAGGCTCGACGCGATCCGCGCTGCGCACGGGCTGGAGCCGGACGCGTGGGTCCCGTGTTCTCGTTGCATTGAGCCAGCGGACTGCGCGTCGTGGCAGGCGTGCGAGAAGGGCATCACCTAAAATGGGCGAGCACGGGCCGAGCAAGCTGTCGATCAATCAGCAAGTCCTCGCGATCACGCCGGCCTATAGCGATCGGCGCGTCGCCGAACTGCTCGCGGCGAAGTGTCTGGAGCTGACTGAGAGGCCTTTCCGGTTCGCGATCAATCATGATATCCGGCCGCCGAAGAACCTCGCCTGTCCCCTGCACTTCGACTGGGCCAAGAAGGACCGCGTCGGCGTCGAGATGCTCGACAAAGAGCGCATGAGAAAATGGCTTGTCAGTGCCGCGCTCAAGGGGTATACGATCCAGTACGTCGGGGCCGACAAAGAAATGCTCGGCTTCCCGCACAGTATGGCAATCGCCCGGCGCCGTGCTGAGAACCATCAAGCAGCCGAGGCTCGCAAAGCCTCGGGATATGTGGATAATGGCGATGACATTCCCTTCTGACCGGACCCATAGGGGGGCTTACGTGGCCCGATCTCATGAAGTTCGCGACGGCTCGGTCGTGCGTCTGTCCGGCTGCAACCAAGAGATGGTCGTCAAGAAAATCGAGGGCGAGTTTGCCCGGTGCATTTGGTTCGACCTCAACATGAAGCCAAACGAATATCCCTTCCAACTTACAACTCTGGAGCGTGTGTCATGGTGACGACCCAATACGACGCGGTGATCGATGATGACCCGGTCGGCGTTACACTGATCAAGTGCGCGGAGAATGACCCGGGATCGTGTGCGTATATCCGCGACGCTACGCCCGAGCAGCGCGAGGCATTTGATCGCGGCCTGACGGAAGAGCTGTTTGATCACGTGATGATCGATATCGAAACCATGTCGCTGCACCCGAACAACGCGCTGATCCTGTCGATCGGCCTGATCGAGTTCACGCCGGAGCCGATCGAGGGTCTGCGCATCGGTAAGCGCAAGCTGATCATCCCCAGTATCGAGCAACAGCTCATCCTCGGACGCGAAGTCAGTGCCAGCACTCAGAAGTGGTGGATGGCGCAGTCGAAGGAAGCGCGGGCGCACTGGGCAGAATACGTGGGCGAGCGGCGCTCAATGGCCGGCACGCTCAAGGATGTTCGGGACTTCTGTCGGAACGCATCACGCGTCTGGGCCAATGGCACACAGTTCGATTTGTCTAATCTTGTCGGCCTCAACATGCAGATGGGCGCCTATGGCCAGTCGAACGACCGGGATGAGCCCGAGCTTTGGCACTATCAGGCACCGCGCGACATGCGGTCATTTTGCCGTGAGACGCCGCCGACGCGGATCATCCCGCCCTCTATGAAGATCGACGGTGTTCCACACGACCCAGTCTACGATTGCATCGTGCAGGCCCATAAGGTCTGGGGACACTGGGCTTTATGAGGTTTGCACTGGGCATGTTGACAGCCATCGCAGCACTCGCTATAGCGACGGCCATCAATCCGTTCTGGAGTGCGCACGTTTGGTGCGCGGTCACGCAAAGCGAAAGGTGCTTCTGACATGATGCTCATCGGCTCACTCGCTATCATCGCGTTCGTCGTGTCCTGCGTCGGCGCGGTAGCCACCGGAGAATGGCGGCTGTTGCTCATCACGGCCGCGTGCTATCTGATCTTGAGGGGCAAATGATCCCACGCTTCAACATCAAGGCTCAGGTCAAGAAGCTCGGCGCCGACAGCCTCCTGCCGCCCAAGAAGCTGACCACGGCGGAAGCCCGCAAGTTCAACAAACTCGTGGACGGCGTCGGCTCGCGTGATCAGTTGGAGCGCATCACATCGCGGCTCGCGCTCACTCGGTTCGTCAAGGAGCAAGGCAAAGAAGCGTGCGACGCCGCATTTGACGCCGAGAATAAACGTCGGGCCAAACGCAAATGAGCTATGTCTACGAGCACACGATCCAGCACTATATCGAGGAAGAGCGCGAGCGATGCGCTGGGCTCGTTAAGGCATTGGTGCCGGCGTCGTCTGAGGTCGGCACCGAGCAAGCGTTTCTTCTTTGGTGCATCAACGCGCCAGTGTACCCCAGCGAGATCGAAGATCAGCGCAAGCGGTTCAATGAGCTTCAGCCGGTGGATGAGTTTGAGGACTTGATGTGATCAAGCACAAATTAGTTTGGTGCAGCGACGATTGGCTTCCGTATCACTTCGCGTTCTGTCCCAGCGCGCGAGCGTGGGGAGAGGCCGACAAGCGATATCATCTTGACCGGGCCTATCCGGATCACGACGCGTGCAGTATCCATTTCATAGATCGTGAGGGCGTGTCCACAACGCTCGTCTGTGTCGGGGAGCACGTCAAGTCCAAGCGGAAGGTCGTGGGCTATCTTGTCCACGAGGGAAGCCATGTCTGGCGCCAGATGCGGGAGGCGATGGGCGAATTAACCCCGTCCTCGGAATTTGAGGCGTACTCGTTACAGGCTATTGTCGAACGGCTGATCATCGCGTATGAGGCAAGCCGTGGTCCATTACTAATCGGAGGAAAGCGATGAGCTATCGGAGAGACGTTCACGAGGCGGAGGGCAACTTCTATTGGTCGCTCCCCAAAATCTTTTTCGCAACCATCATCGGGCTGTTCGTGCTGGGCTCCGCGCTCGGCATCGGCAGTCTGATCTTGCAGCCCGGGCGCATCGTCAACAAGACGCTCGACGCCGACAACGTCATCACGAATTACGAATGGTTCCATGACGCGAACGGCAACTATCTGGCGCGCGTCGCTCAGGTCAAGCAGTTCAAGGGCTTGCTCGGCGCCGAGACCGATGCTCAGGAGAAGAGCAGGCTCCGCATCGATATGGCGGCCATTCAGCAGTCCTGCCGCGATCTCTCGCGTCGGTACAATGCCAATTCCGAGAAGATGAACCGGGGCATCTTCCGGTCGCACGACCTCCCCGATCAGCTCAACTCAGGAGAATGTGAGTGAAGACTATCTCTGCTATCTTTGCGGCCCTCGCGTGCGTGATGCTCGCCGGCTGCGATGTGGACCCGCCGACCAACAAGCAGGTCCAGACTAACAAGGCGGCCGAGGCCGCCAAGTCAATCAACTTCGAGGACAATGCCGAGATCGACAATATCAAGCATCGCCTCCAGTTGACGGCGGACCCGGGCAAGCTCGGCTTCATCGTTCTGCTCAATCAGGCAGGCCAGCCGATCCTGTACGAAGGCGTCAAGGGTAAGGTGACGAGCGGCGGCAAGCGCCTTACGCCGCCCGATCGCGCCTCGTCAGGCTGGGGCGGCGGTGGCACGAACACCATCGCCCGGGCCGCAGCCTCCGACGAAGGAACGTGGGGCTCGTCGGGCGAATACATCTACTACTGGAACACGGACGGCGTCTATCGTCAGTGGGGTCAGGGATCGTACCTCTACAGCGATCAGCCGATCCGGCTCCGCATCCAGCCGCTCATCGTCGGCACCGCCGATCACTGAGATCAACTTCTAGCGTAGCGGAGCCGGGCGACCGGCTCCGTTCTCATGAGGGACATGCTATGGGGTATCCCAAGAAATTCGGCTGGGCCAACTACGAAATTCGCACGGGAGAAGATGGCAAGGTCGGCATCTATACCCGGGACTATAACTGCCGGCTGGCGACGTTCAACGCGAACACGCATGCTCTTCAACAAGACCTTGCGCGGCTGTTCGATCGGAGCTATAAGGCGAAGCTCAAAGCAAAAGGAAAATCGTGATGCGTGGACGTGCAGGAGTTTGTGTCAGCCCGAAGGTAGCCGGTCAGGGGGCGTGGCTGGAGCCGATGCGTGATGGCATGACGAAACATCGCCGGTTCGTCTGGCAGAAGCGCGGCGGCAACAGCAAGACTTCCGGGTCTGGCCCGAGCGGTCGGAAAGCCACTCCCCGGGCTCTTCTGGCGCGTGCGCTGGCCGAGCGCACCGGTGTCTCCCTCGTGGTGACCGCACGACAGGCGGCGTCCGTAGCGGCCAAGGCAACGCCCCGGAAGATCATCTATGGCACGATGTGACGTTCATCGGTTGGCATTGCTGGAGCACGGCTCTGTCTATACGCGGTGCGGCATTCGGCTGAGCGACACCGACACGTCGCGCGGCTACTATGACGAGCCGATCAAGACCACGCATTTCGATGTCCGGACAACGTGCCCGGACTGCCGACGCAAGATAAAGTTTCCCGATTTGAGGGTGGTCAAGTGAGCAACGCCGAACGCGCCTATCTGCTCATGGCGAGCGAACAGCTCCCGATCGACGGTCATCAACTGTTCAAGAGTGACATGGTCGAGCTTGCGTTCCCTGCCCAGATCGGGGGCGAGAAGATGGTCGAAGGCTACATGCGCCGCGAGCCGATGATGACGAGCGAGCAGCAATTCCACAACTGCATCAACTACGGCGTCAACGTCTATCGCATCTATCTCCGCGAAGCCGACTACGAGGTTCATCGGATCAAATGATCAGGCTCAACAAGAAACAGCGTAGGGCTCTTCGTCATCTGGCGAAGATGCCGCCGGCCCGCAGCCGCAAGGAGCACGGGCGCCGGATCAGCGTGAGGGTTGCGCGCCATGCCCGCTAACTTCATGTGCGAGAGCGAAGAGTTCAACGGCCCGACGTGCAAGGTCCAGTGCGCGAGCTGCAAGCCGACCAAACGGAGAAAGAAGCCTATGCCTGATACCGAACAGTTTTTCATCGTCACGCTCCAGCGCATGATCACGTGCGATGAGGGCGAGATGTCCAGCGGGTGGTCGGCCGTCGTCGCGGAGAAGGACCTCGCCAACTTCGGCAACCTGAAGGATGCGGCGATCCTCACGAAGATGGAGTTGACCGAGGATAGCCCGTTCACAAACCTGCGGCCGATGACCGAGGTCGAGGTCAAGGCGTGGAGGGAGAACGGCAATGAGTGACCTCAAGCGCATCGTCTGCCTCGGCCGAGGCGCCCGCTACGCTCGCGCGATCACTGATCTCGACTATCCCAGCACGGCCGCGCGGCGCACACTCATGATCGTCGAGCGCGACGAGGATGTGGAAATCCTGCGCGGATACGATCCCGAGAAGCTGCGCTATATTGACATGGAGGCCACGCCTCGTCAGCGTCGGTTCCTCGCCAGTCGCGGCCATACCGAGATCAGTCTCGAAGAGGCCAGAGAATGGCTCAAGTCGCTGGAATGAGCACCCGCCAAGACATCGTTGCTCACGTCAATGAGCTGGAGCGTCGCGCGATCGGCGGCGACACGTTCGCGGTCAAGACTTTGGCTTGCATGGTTCTGTTGATAGAGGGCTTCGATGACGGTGACCCCGACCCGGGAGAAGAACTCCCCGACAATATCATCCTCTTCCGCGTTGCGTGACATGCACGCCTATGTCTTCACCTACCACGCCGACTGGGAAGCCCCTTGCTATGAGCGAACAGTCCCGGCCGATCGTTGTGGCCTCGCCATTGCATGGCGATGGATCGAAGCCAGTGGCCGACCCGGCTTCATCAGCGTCGGATGCCTCCCTCCGCACTACTACTATTGAACACCGCATTTGGCTCGACGTTGAGGCAGGCATTTACGCCACGGTCTCATTCGAGGACTATGCGTGGGCGCTTCAGTGGAAGTGGCAGATCACGTGGGACCGGCACAAACGCAAAGCGTATGCGACGCGCTCGACCCATGCCGGTCCGCGCCGGATCAAGCTCTATCTCCACAAGGAAATCTTGGTCCGCTCAATGAAGCTCCCACCCTGCGGAAAGCACGTCATGGGCGACCACGGCGACGGCGACAGCCTGAATTGCCGGCGGGACAACCTCGAATGGGCGACCCCCTCCCAGAATAGGCGTACAGCGCGTTCTCCGGTCCGCCCAGCGCGGTCCAAGACGCCGCCCCCAGAAGACATCCCCTTTTAATGGGTTGATACCGGGCCACGGCTGCTTGAATGAACCCACTATAAAGCAAAACGCCCCAGCCTTGCGGCTAGGGCGTCTGGGGTCTTTCTGTTGCTAGGCGACCAACCCCGGAACGTTACGCCGCGAGGCGCTGATCCATGACAAAGTTGTCGTTGTCATTTAGGTGTTTGATCCGATCGCGGCAGATCACGCCGAGTTCACTTTCGAGACTTTCCGAGCGTCCATCGATCCTGTGTCGCCCCCATCAGAAGCAGCGCGTGTTCCCCGAGGGGTGTACGCACATTTAGTGCAAGGCATCCATGCCTCATCGCGCTGCTCGTGGTGGAGGCGCCGGGTACTGCCCCCGGGTCTGACCGCAGTCCGTCTCAACATTCAGAACCATCACGCTCGATTGGTCAACCGCTCGCTACCCATCCCTCTTTGCGCACCTTGGTACGTGAGGGCCAAAGCCTCGTCCGTTGTATCGATCGCACCCGAAGACTAGACCGATGTGTGAGGCGTGTCAAGAGGGAGAAATGTGCAGGCGGTTCGCGAGGCCGCAACGTTGGTTCGTCCCCCGATGAATGTGATTGAGTGCGTAGAGGTCCGATCTGATCAGCAACCGGGTCGCCGCGTCTCTCGTCACACGTCTTGCCCTCGGGATTAGCGGGGCGCCGGCTGTTCCCCTGTCCGCGTCTAGAACACTTCGGGGGTTACGTCTTCCGGCCACTGCACGTGAGAAGCCTACGCACGGGAACGGAAGGTGTCAAGCACAATAAGATGCGCGCCGAGGCGGAGACCCCGGCGCGCTGTTTAGCCACTCGGTCATTCGCGACCGGCTCCGAGTAGGAGTAGGTATCAGGCCGCTTCGGCCTGAGCTTCCACGAGACAGGGGAAGAAGGTTTCGATAACCACCTTCTTATGGGACGGCCTGTCAACTGACGCCTCACGGCGGCGCAAGAAGAGGCTGAGCGCCTTGGCTCCGACCTCATACCACGTCTCCCGCGACTGTGTCTTGTCGTCGGACGCAGCAAGAACATCGTCGTTGACCATCGTCCACATCTTGATCACGGGGGACTTCGACACGAGATCGCTCCCGGCGACGATAATCTCCCCTTCGTACTTGATGACGGTGTCCCAGAACTTGTAGACCTCATCAACGCTCTCGCCATCGCCCCGCTTGTGCGGGGTTAAACGAGCGCGGTAGAGCGTGAGCAGCACGGCCATCTGAAAGCCGGGATAGGATACGACCCGGCTATTGGCCGGAACGTTATTGTCGGACATGAGCTTATCCAAAAGCCGAAGCTCATGAATGAACTCAGTGACCATGGTCTCGGTCCGCCAACAGGCGGAATTGGAAGCCTGACCGAGTAACGCCCGCCATGCGAGAGCAAGACCGGACGTACCGCGCCCTGACCTGTACATCTTCGACCGCACGCCAACTCCGCAAGCCTTGAATGCAGAAGTCAGCTTGTCCGCTGCGCCCTTGCTCGAAGAAGTGTTGTCAATGCTGTTATACATTTCCTGAGCTTCCTCCTTCGTTGAGCAAATGTACTTGTCGCCGAGCACTTCTTCGGGGAAGTGCTTGGCGAAGTCCTTGCGCCGTACCGTCATCTCGGCTTCGTCGAGAGGCATATGGTTCATGACGTGCGCGCGAGTGTTGCCGTTAATCCGGCTCTCTTCGCCGCCTACGACCACGGTCGCCCATCCAGTCTTGATGGTTGCGTTCGTCGCATCAAAATCCTTGCGCGCGAGGTACTTCGCAACCCGCTTGTCGGTATCGCGCTGACCTTCCCACTCCGGGAGGGCGAGCATCTGTTTCTTAGACCACTTGGCCTGAACAACACGTACTGTCATCTTGAGGGACTTTCTCTTTTTGAGAGGGTCCCACGTAGGCGTGGGGTTGCCTCATGAGAATACCCATACACGCGTTCGCCGGCGAGCGTCAAGCGTTATTTTCGCCGGCGAGCGACTTTTTCGCCGGCGGGATGTTAACTATTTGGTCGGCTTCATCCTTCGGGCGGCCTCGATCTGCTCCGGGGTCAGGGCAGTGAACTTCTCGCCTCGCAAGCTGTACTGCCAACGGACTTTCGCGGATGCGATAGCGTCGGTCGTCCCCTCCGGCGTGAGGTTTTTGTCATTACGGCGGTACACCTTCCGACCATTCTTGACCCAATCTTGATCCGCTACTGTGCGGGTTCGAAGACGCGGACGGCTGATCGCTACCGGGGTCCAATTAGTTGCTTTGTAGATCGTGCCGGTATGCTTGACGAACCCTACTGAGTTAGGGGCGCCTTCACCGAGGTCCTGATAAGAGACGAGCGTTGTCGCTTTGCCTTCTCTCTTGAACCATCTGACCATTTGGCCGATCATGATGGACGCCGTATTCGGTGGCGCGTACATGCTGGCGACAGCCATGCGCCGCAACTCAGTCCAGTCTTGCGGGAGGTTTCGCGCTGAGCAGTTATGCCAGAGTGCAGCCGCCATGAGGTAGCCGCCCTGATCGAACGCCCCAAACGCGATCTTGAAAGGCCCATCGCAATTGGGCAAACGACTGTGCCACATCTTGATGAACGCACGGGCTTGGGCAACGGGGATTTGTTTGATATGGAGCGACCGGGTCGGAATTGCACCGCCATCTTCCCCAGTGGACCCGGGGTGCTCTAACATTGAGCTACAGTCGCGAACTTCGTCTACCATAGGCAGCTACCTGTTTCAAGCTATATTGTTGGGTTCGCCGAACTCTTCGGTCGCGTCATCGTCGAGAGGCTGGCCCTTGCCCGCCTTCGCCCTGTCGGTCTCGTAGATCGTGCCGATTGCCTTGGGCGAGAGGTTCTTCAGGATACCTGCTTTGCCGTTGATCGCGTACAGACGCGGACGCTCGCCATCGGAGAGCGTGGCCTGTCCGACCTCTTCGGCGCCGAACCTCCGCATCAAGATGCCCTTGATGGACGCATGCAGGCGCGGGCTTCGGCCCTCCAGACGTTTTGGCAAGACCAAGATGATATCGCTGACCGCGACGACCCGACCATTCAACGGGAATTTGTCGCGGTTCTCATCCATCCAATGTTCGAGATCGCTCTGACCGGCCGTGATCATCGAAGTCTTGGCCGACGTAGCGGGCGCGGCTGCCGCGCCGCTGTACTCGCCGTAGTCCCAGTTCTGGAGCTTGAATGCGACGGCCGCGACGGCCGCCGGGTCATTGAGCTTCGTGACGTAGAGGTCGGTATAGTATGCGACCGAGGCCGGCGAGCCCTTCCCGTAACGCGGTGTCGCCTTCGTGTTGATGACGAGATAGCGCCGGTCCTTGTCGTCGAGATTGAGGGCTGCCTCATGGTTTGACATCGCGAAGATACCGAAACAGTTTTCAACATCGCGCCGGGGCAGGTTCTTTTCGTTGACGCTGATCATGTCTTGCGTGATCAACGGATGCAGCTTGTTGGCGACCTCGGTCTTATCGATCGCGCGCAGCTCTTCGATGACGAGCAGCTTCGAGTGCTGAGCCCATCCATTGAAGTCGCCGTGCAAATCGGTCTGATTGATGTTCGAGACGTTGCGCTGGCCGAGGATACGGCCGAGCATCTCGACAAGAAAACTCTTGCCCGTACCCTGATCATCGCCTTGGATCAGCAACGCGTGCTTTGGCTTGGTCGCCATGTTCTGGAGTAGCCAAGCCATCCAATTGAGGACCATCACGCGATCCTCTTCAATCGGGAAGAGGTATTCGAGATGATCATCCCACCACGAGACATCGCCCTCCACCGGGAGCACGTCCGAGGGCAGATAGACGTTGAAGACCTCGCCGCTGATCCTCTGCCCTAGCCCGGGCTTGTACGCGATCTCTTTGAAGCGGGCGATCGTGCCTTTCTTTTTGCGGAGCAGAACGTCGGAGATATTTTTGGTGGCCTTCTCGCCGAGAATGTTGTTGTACTGGCTGTTGAAGGCTTCCTTGTCCCAGAGACGCCGGGTGTCTACCTTTTCAATGAACCGCTTGAGGCCACCGACCCATACCCACTCATTGATGAGTTCGGTCATCTTCAGAAATCGCTCTCGTTGCTCTGGCGTAAGAGCAGCGACCCCCTTTCGCGCGGCTTCCCGGTTCTCTTTGGCGGTGTCCGGATCGGCACTGGGCTTGAACTCGTATTGCTTGGTCTCGATATTGTAGGTGCCCTTCCGCGTGATTGGCTCGGGCGCGTCATCGGCGAAGTCGGCCTCGGCGGTTTTGCCGCCGGCCTTCGAGAGGCTGGAGTAGGCGAAGGCGTTCTCAACCTTGCGCTCCAGATCATCGCGATCCCACGGCGGCACGCAGCGGGGATTGTAGTATTCGTTCAAGAGATCGACGGACAGCGTCGGCGAGATGCCGAGGTCCTTGAGGTACATCGCGGTCTTCAGGGTATTGAAGTCGCCGCCCGACCCTTCGATGGCCGGGACTGCATCATCCTGCAAAAAGTCGATTGCGATATCGATGTTCGCTTGCTGATCAAGCTCGACAACGACCTCGCCCGCGTCGGTGATACGCGACTTGGTCTTGGAGCTTTTGATGGTGTCGTAAATCCATTCCGGGCACGCGACGGCGTCGGCGTCATTCGTGGTGTAGCTCGTGCCGTCAGCAAAGCGGCACCCGGGGATCAGCGAGTAGTTCGGGCTATCAATATCTTTGCCGATGCCGTTCTCGCCGAGCGCGAAGATGTGCGCAGGATGGTTTGCGTCGTCCCAGCCCTCGTAGATCAAATGCCAGCCGCCGGACGGCGTCCCCGTGCGCTCGGTTTCGGGCCAGCCGTACAGCATGTCGAGATAGGCGAATGTTTCGTCGCCGACCTTACCCTTGGCTTTGTTGGTGTCAACGTCCACGACCATCAAGCGTGACTTGCGGTGCGCTACGCCCCAGTTGCAGCCGGGAAACTGCTTGGCCCACGCGATGATCTGCTTTGGGTCGTTCGAACAGTTGCCGTCGAGATTGTCTTTGAGGCACGGCGGAAACTTTTTGCCTGCGGCGATCGGGAAAAGATATCGCGAATACATATGCCGATCAAGGTATGCGAGCGCGAGCGCCAAGCTATCAAAAATCATGTGAAAGTTCTCACGCGGATCGGGGACAGTCGGCTCGTCTACACCCTTTTGTTAACTATGTCCAGCCCCACGATGTTGACAGCGTTCCGAGTTCGTGTACGCTGCATCTAGCGCATAGACGCTCAGGAGGTCTCGACATGACGCTGTAATCCCGACTTGACAGATGAACAAGAATGGAATAACGGAGAACCCATGCCATACCCGCCGCACGTCAAAGCCATCGCCTACGAAATCGATCCCGCATGCTGGAAAAGCTACTCCGGAAAGCCGGTCGAAATCAAGCGGGCTCTTGACGTGCGCCGGACGGCCGCTCTCCGACAAGCAGAGGCGACCGCTGTCCTCACGGACTGGCGGATCAATTACGCCGGAACGGTCACAGGCCGATGGTCCGCGCGTCAACCCCAACCAACGAGAACTCCCATGTCTGAAACATACACGATGGCCGAACTGGCGCGGATGTTGCTCCCGTTCGACCCGCCCCCGAAACGCTACCGCACGCCCCCGATGAAGATCGCGATGATGCTGCACTTCGCGACGACCATCTCGCCGTTCGCTCCCGAGGCTCAGCGCACATCGCCGGCCTACACGAAGTTCGTCAAGCAGTTGCTTGCTGACGAGATGATCGAGCGGCCGACGCATGCCCAGCGCAACGCGCATCCGGGCTGGGCGTATCGCGCGACCGAGAAGGGCCTCGCCTACGTCGAGGGTCTCAAGGACGTGCAGTTGCCCGTCCCGCTGGAGACGACGACCACGTGGGGCATCCCGGCGTGAGGTCGTGCATCATCTGCGAGGCGCCATTCGCGCCTCGCAGAAACTCCAAGACATGCTCTCCGAAGTGTAGTGCTGTCCGCACTGCGCGCCGTCAGCGCGCCTACATCAAGGCGCATCCCGAACAAAAACACTTCACGGAAGAACGCTATCGCGCAAAGGTTCACCGCGAGACGCGAATGTTGAACCGCGCCGTCCGGCTGTTGTTCGATTTAACTTCTACCGGAGAACATTGAAAATAAATCATTGACCCCGCTTGACGGCTCCCGGCTTTCGGGATATGAGCCATCATCGTTAACGATCTAGTCTCAATGAGACCATCCAACCCGGAGTTGTCCCCCATGTCCGACGCCCTACTCACTGAAATTTCCAAGAAGCTCAGCGACATTCATGTTGCGCTGACGAAGGGCGGGGCTCCCGCTGCCGCCGCGCCGAAGCCCGCCGCCGCCGCCGCCGCCGCCGCCGCCGCCGCCGCCGCTGCCGCCGCTACCGCGCCCAAGCCCGATGCTGCCGCCGCGAAGGCCGCCGCCGAGGCGAAAGCGAAGGCCGAAGCGACGGCCAAGGCTGCCGCCGCCGCTGCCGCGAAGGACGCCGCGAAGCCCGCCGCTGCCGCTGGGCCGCCGTCCGGCACCAAGGCGCCGGGTGGCAAATACACCATCGATCAGGTCCGCGAGAAAATTCGCGAAGTCGCGACCAACGCGAGCCTCGGCCGCCAGTCGGCGACCGACATCCTTGATGCGGATGGCGGCGGCGTGAAGAAGATCACGGACCTCCAGCCGAAGAACTACGACGCCGTCTACGAGGCGTGTCAGGTCGCGCTCCAGAGCGAGGGCTCCCCGCCGGCCGCCGCGACCGAGGAAGATGACCTCGGGCTCTGAGCCGCGCACCCAAGTCCCGGGCGGCGCAATGGTGCGCCGCCCGACTTTCTTCGAGACCGATCATGAAAAACGATCTGACTTTTCTCAAGCCGCTTGTCGCTACGATCATGCAGGACGATCGCCGGTCTTGGACCGTGCAAGGCTTTGGTTTTCTGCGAACCTACTTCGGGCCGCCTAACGCGCCCAAGATGTATCGGCTCAACCTCTGGGACCATCACTTCACGGTCCCCAATGTTTCGACCATCCATGATCATCCGTGGGACTTCACGTCGGTCATCGTCGCGGGCGAGTTCGCCAATCAGCGATACAACATGACGCGGCACGCGGGCTCATCGTTCGAGCCGACGCACGCATTCACAACGATCAAGACCGGCGAGGGCGGCGGGCTGGAGAAGTCTGCATATGGTGCTTGCGTGCTGGAGCCGCGCTACGAAGAGCTGTACGAGCCCGGCGATGTCTACGGACAGCGCGCCGACGAAATCCACGAGACGAAGTTCGTGGATGGCTCCGTCACGCTCAATCAGCGGACCGGCGACACTGAGCACGCCCGCGTCTTCTGGCCGTGGGGAACTCACTGGGTTGACGCCATGCCGCGCCCGGCGACCGCCGAGGAAGTCTCCGCCGCCGTCTCCAACTCTATCCGGAGGTATTTTTGATGGCCCTCCAAGAAAGACAAGCGTCCATAATGGGTTCCAGCTTCTATCCGGGAGCAGGAAACCATATCCCGAGATTGTGGCCCGGCCAGCAATTGCGAGTTGAACGGGAGCCCACGAACAAGTACGATCCCAACGCTATCTCGCTCCACATCTTCAATCAAAAACTCGGGCACCTTCCGCGCGGTCTTGCGGCGGAGTTGGCGCCATTGATGGATGCAGGCGTGACGGTCACCGTGCACAAGTCACGCGACCCGAGGTTTGGAACCTCCGGCGTTGTCGTCGTCCGATGGGAGCCACCCGATGAGCCGCAAGCTGTCGCAGGAGAGGATCAATGAGATCGTCAAGCGGCACAGGCCGCGAGGCTGGCGCGTTCGACAGAGCCAGCACCGATGGACTTGGGAAAGCGCAGAGGCCGATAGCAACAAACGCACCCTTTCCGTTCCTACGCTCAAGGACGACGACAGCCTATTTCTCTACCTTCACGAAGTCGGACACGTCAAGCAGGACCACTTCAAGCTCAAGCTTCCGAAACATCGCGAAGAGTTTGAGGCAGAGCGTTTCGCGCTTCATTGCTTCCGCAATGAGGGCCTCCCCGTAACGAAGAACATCATGAAGGGCGTGCGTATGCGCCTTTGCGGATGGATTGACTACGACATCAAACGCGGTATACCTATCCAACACCATATCGCGCGCTGGGCCAAACACAATGGATGCAGTTGAAGCAGGAAAGATCATCAACGCTTGCCCCGAGGGCTGGCGTGTCCTCGCCGTTGCAGTCCCCACCCGAGCACTTCGCATCGTCGTGAACGACCTCAACCTCATTTTCCATGTCGAACAGTTGGACCGCAAGCCCGACCGAACTTACGGGTGGCGTGCTGTCTCGACGCATATCGGCGACGCCAGCTTCGAGAGCTATCCTCCGGCGATCAAGGACATGCTGGGCAAGCAGGCCCGGCTCAAGGAGAAGATCAAGCTGGCGCAGCACGAAGCGCGCATGGCCCAGATCGCAGCTCAGAACCCTCTCCCCGTGCCGATGGATCAGTCATGACCCTCACTGCCGCCCCCGCAACCGTCCGTCATATCAGCAAAGACCACGTCAGGATCACGCCTGCCCCCGGCTGGAGCGTCGTGCTATTCAACGTCTCGACGGCGGGCGCCGTCGCGGAAGCTGTCGTGACCTCGGATGACGGCTCCGAAACCATTCGCTTGGGGGTCGCTGCGCCGAAGGTTGGTCAGTACATGAATGTGAAGGTCGGCGTCGAAGGCAACGAGCGGGGCGTGGACATCGTTTACGGGGCCAAGGTTGATGATTAAATTCGATCCGAAGGTCGGCGATCTCGTCTACGTGTTGTGGGAAGACCACTGCACATACGACGGTAAAGGATGGCTCGACATCAAGGAGAAGATTGTCGGGGCGCTGACGCCTTCGATTTGCGAGACTGTCGGTTTCGTTGTCGAGGTCACGCCGAAGACGATCACGACGGTCGCGCACATCGCGCGCGACTACGAAGACAAGGAAGACGAAGACGGTAGCCATGTCGCGACCCGGCTGCGCAGTTGTATCCTCAAGGGTCGTATCATCAAGAGGTTTCGAAAATGAGTAGGCTCAGCCAACACGCCAAGCGCGAACTCCGCGCCGCCGGCCTCTTCGACGCGGACGCCGAATACAACGGCGATGTCGCCGTGCAAGTCACGTCGTTGATGGAGGTCTTCACGGCCTATGGTCACTCCGGCGGAGGCGCCGAGCAGACGCTCGCGGTCTTCGAGACGCTCGCCCGTGGCATGCCGCTTACGCCACTGACTGGCGAGGATGACGAGTGGGAGCATCCCGAGGGCGTCGAGGACGATCAGATCAAGGTCAACAAGCGCTACTGTTGCGTCTTCAAGGACGACATGATGGCGTGGGACGTTCGCGTCGGCCGCAAGCCGATCACGTTCCCCTATACGGTTGCCTGATTAGGGTCGGTGGCGAAACACGAACGCGCGGGTCTGCAAAACTCGTATGAGTGGGGGAAGCACCCGCCTGATCCTCCAAACCAAATTTGCGCTGGTAGCTCAAACAGACAGAGCGACTTTACGAGGTAGTCAGTAGTCGTCGCCACACAACGCCATCAGGCGAGACCTGACGGAAGTGGCCGGGACGCCGAGACGAAATCGAAACGTAGAGTATGGATGGAGGGTCCGGTCCTCCCCAGCGCGCCAACTTTTTAGAAGGAAACGAAATGGCCGGCCACGCAAAGCTATCCCCCTCCGCGTCGCACCGATGGATGAACTGTCCGGGCTCGATCGCCCTAATCGGCGACGAAAGCTCAACGACAGGCCAAGCCGCGATGCTCGGCACGGCCGCGCACAAGCTCGTCGAGATCATGATCATCGCCGGAGCCGAAGACGCCAGCGAGTACGCAGGCTCAACCTTCCTCGTGAAGGCGGACGGTGACGAAGAGACCGAGTATTATCCCCCGGGCAAGCCTGCGCTCGATCCCGAGCACGCGCGCCCGGGATGGTTCATGTTCGTCGCCGATGAGAAGATGGTCGAAGGCGTGCAGCAAACCATTGACGAGGTTGGCCGCATCAAGGCGGCCCGCTTCGCGCCGGAGGTCTACTCCGAGGTCTATCTCGACGGCTCGTGGCTAGACCATCGCTTCGGCGGGTCGATCGACGTTCGCGTTGCCGAGCCCTACGGATGGCTCGACATCGTCGATCACAAGAACGGCTACATCATCGTCGAGGCGAAGGATAACGATCAGCTCAAGCAGTACGCGGTTCTTGCCGCGCATGAGCATCCCGACTGCGAAGGCGTCACGGTCACGATCTCCCAACCGCATGCCCCGCACAAGGAAGGGACCATCCGATCCGAGAGCTATTCGATCGATGAGCTGAAGCTCTACGAGATCAGGATGAAGGAAGCGGCCGACGCGACGGACGCGCCGAATGCGCCGCTGCGTGCAGGCGATTGGTGCCTATGGTGCCCGGCCAAGCGCCGCTGTACCGAGTTCGACAGCATGTTGCTTGAAGAGGCGCAGGCCGACTTCACGGAAGACGAGCCGCCGGCTCAACTGCCGTTGCCGACAAGCACCAAGGAGCTGGCACACAAGGCCGAATGGCTTCCGGTGATCGAAGCATGGTGCAACAACATCAAGGGCGATATCCAGCGTGAGCTTGAGAATGGCAACGCCGTGGGCGACTGGAAGCTTGTACGTGGGAAGTCGAAGCGGCGTCTGATCGATCCCGAGGAAACGAAACGGCGCCTGACCGCGTCGGCTGAAGAGCTTGGCCCGGATATCGACTACATCGGGCTCGCGGTCGAAGACCTCTATGTTGAGCCCAAACTCAAGACGCCCGCGCAGTTGGAGAAGCTCGGCGTCGGCAAGGATCAGCGTAAGCGGGTCAAGAAAGCCATTGGCGAGCTGGCCTTCATGCCGAACGGGAAATTGACGATCGCGCCCGGCTACGACCCGCGCGAGGCGACAAGCGTGCTCGACGATGCAGTCAACGAGTTCGCCGATGACGATGACGATGGAGATGACTTTTGACCGTGCAACAGGACTTCCGGATGCCCGCGACTGGCGAGGCGTGGAGGCACTATAAGAGCGGCCTCTACACGATCATCGGCATGGCCCGAGACGATGAAGGCCACGCCGTAGTCGTCTATACGGACTACACGTGGGGAAATGCGCAGCTCGCGCCGATCTACACTCAGCGCCTCATTCGGTTCGTACAGGAGGTCGCGAACGGAGTGCCGCGCTTCAAGTACGAGCGGTCACCGAGCGGGCTCAGCCCGTGTCAATACATCAACAGCTCGGCGGGAGTTCTGCGATGATCATCGTGACGGTCTACCTTGACAGCGCGATCCATTCCAGCCGGAGCAAAGAGCTTGCTCGGATGCATATCAGCAATATCGATGACGGGAGCGAGCCCGCCGGACTTCACAACTACGATGTCAAAACGTTGCGCGGCCGGAAGAAAGAAGACCTTGACAAGCGCATCGTAAACCGGCAAGGAAAAGTCAGTCAAGTCCCCAGCGATGAGCACCATGTTTGGTATCTCGTTGGCGAGGCACTGAAGGCCGTCGAGTATGACAAGCGGCCGAAGAAAAGTCATAGGAGCCCCAAATGAAGCCGACAGTCACGCGTGGAGCCACGCATCTATTCGCGAAGCCCGAGAACTGGGATGCGAAAACCATGGACGGGGAGTGCGGTGACCTACAGGTCCGCGCGGAAACATTCGGCGAGGCCAACGTTGTCGAGCTGATCAGCACATGGAAGCCGACCAAGCACGAACTCAAGATGCTCAACGAGGGCGGCGTTGTCGAGATCGGTCTCTGCACCGCCAATCAGCCGGCGATGCGCGCCTACGTCGTCAAGCCGGTCCCGCATGAGCTTGACGGGCTCAGCGTTGAAGAGTGTCTTGCGCGCGGCCTTGATCCGCTCTCGCTCAAGGACAATCCGCCGCTGAGCGGCGTCGAGAAGGCGCCGATCACAATCAACGAGGACGCCCATGGGCACGGATGAACACGGCCCGGCGTATCCGGAGCCCCGCAAGGAGTATCGCTGCCCGATCTGCAACGGCGACAAGAACCGCTTTTTCACGTGCGAGTATCCGGGATGCCCGGACGGACGTGATCGCGGTCATCCGTATGCGCGCCTGATCGAGACCTATGACGGGCCAGCACCGTCGAGCCCGACCGCGAACACTGCGCGCTCGCTCGTGGGCTGGGCTTGCTTCCTCGCCCTCGCGCTCTGGGTTCTCTGGCCGCACTCGGCTCCAGCAATGGATCACGGCTTCAACCCGAACAGCGCGACAACGAAATGGTTTGAGCGCCTTCAGCGCCCGAACATGCCCGGCTCGTGTTGTGGCAAGGGCGATGCCTATCCGGTCGAAGACTATTGGCGTAATGCGGACGGGACATGGACCGCGAAGATCGGCGACGGCTCCGCGAAGGCGTATCCGGACGGCACGACACGACAAGCCATCCCGAATGGAACGGAAGTCCCGGTTCCGCCAGAACTCGTCAACAAGCTCGACGACGATCTCGACAATCCGACTGACGTGTCATGGGTTTTCATGACCGTCCACGGCGGCGAGGTCGGCACCGTCTATTGTCTCATTCGGCACCCTCAAGGAGGCTGAGCCGTGGAGCGGTGCGTAGGATGCGAGCGCCGCCGGGTCGAGATGCGGCTTATGACCGAGGCGGCGGCAGAGTGGATCAAAAACCCAACCGGCCCGAATGTCGGTATCATACATGCGAGGCTGCGCGCGGAAGCCGTTGCCAAAGGGGAGCTTGACGATGGAACTATTCGACCGAATTCTTGAACTCTTCATCACGGTCGTCTTGATCGTCGGCGGGTACCAATTCTATTTCTGGGCGCAGCGCCAGACGTTCTTCGACGCACGTTACTTCGAGACCGGCTGGGATCAGCGGATCAACTTCGATCCGCGATGGGTCTGGATTTATTCCGGGCTCTACTATCCGATGATCCTGCTTGCCGCGCTCAGCGTGCCGACGTGGCAGGCCTATGCCTACACCGTGGGATGCTTCCTGACGTTGCTGGCCATACAGGTCTTCATGTTCGTCACGTGGCCGGTCGCTATCCCCGGGCACTGGCGCACGGCCTTCCATGTCTCCGATGCCCGTGTGGAGCATCCGAAGTCAATGCGGATGCTCGACATGGTCTGGAGCTATGACAAGCTCCGCAACAGCCTGCCGAGCATGCACGTCAGCGTCGCCATGATGGTTGATCTGACCATCGGCGCCAACTGGCCGGTCGCCGGCTACGTCTGCGCGCTCTTCCCGCTGCTCATCGCAACGTCCGCGCTCAAGACCAAGCAGCATTATTGCGTCGATATCATCCCGGGTGCTATGTTGGGGTCTATCGTCTTCTTTGGCTGGCACTACTTCATCCCATGATCTCCCAAGCGTATCTGAAATCGATCCTGCGCTACGACCCGCTGACTGGCGAGTGGACGTGGCGCACTCACGTCACGAAACTCGGGAAAACGCCTAAAGCTCTGACGGCCCTGAAAATCTGAAATCGCTGTTCTTTCGTCTTAACCGGATATTAAGAGGATTTCGAGGGTGCTCGTTAAGATGTGGCAAATGCCTCTTGACTTTCGCATCCGCGTGGTCGTTGATACAGACGACGGCATGTGAACAAGTCCAATCCATACCAACCATCAAACACGAGGAACAATGCTATGTTAGCTAAATCTGATCGCCTCAATACCCTCATCGCAACGGGCCATGTCCATACCGGGCGACAGTCATATCTGGCGCGGGTAGAACTGATCTCACCGGAGCGCGCACAGGACTTGCTCGACCATATGACTAAGAACCGGCCCGTCAACAAGAGTGCTGTTCGCGACTACAGCCGCCAGCTTACAGAGAACAAGTGGCGCGTCAACGGAGAGCCGATCATCATCAGTGACGAGGGCGAAACTTTAGACGGGCAGCACCGCTGTATCGCCAGTGTTGAAACTGGAACACCTTTCATGTCTTTCGTTATCTACGGCATTGATCGGGAGACCTTCTCAACTATGGGTCGCGGTCGTACTCGGCGCGGCAACGACATCGTCGGGATCGAAGGTTGCGAAATCGAAGGGCTCTCTCCGGCTCGCGCAGCCGCGTTGGTCTTTGGCGCGATCCGCAACTCGACCATCATTGAAAATCAGTGGTCGGTGATGAGCTACACGGCGGACAACGAAGTAGTTAGGGCTGCTTACGATGCGGACCCGGCGAACCTCATCGCTGCCGTCGTGAAGTCGCAATCCATCTCGCACTTGGCCCCGTCACAGGCGGCGGGGCTCTACTATGTCTTTGCCAAGCTCAACAAGGCTTGGGCGGATGTCTGGGCGGATCAGATGGCTACGGGGGCTGGGCTCAAAAAGGGTGATCCGGTGCTTTTCTACCGCGAGCGCCTGACGGAGGCCAACGGCAAGAACAAGACTAAGAAGATTTCGGCGATTGACCGTCTTGCAATCGGCGTCAAGGTCTGGAACGCTCTTGTGACCGGGGTCTCGGTAGCCCAGTATAAGGGCGTCATCACTGTTGAGGGCAAGCGGTTCTTCCCCAAGGCTGTAAAACCGATCCTACCGGCCCCGACCTTGACTGCTTAAATTCCCCGACCCGTCATAGACGCCCGGCTCTGCCGGGCATCTTTTTGCGTTATCCCCGGGTGCTATGTTGGGGGCCACCGTTTTCTTTGGATGGCATCATTTTATCTCTTGACACATGGTTACCAAATCGTTAAACCCCGCAACTGCCAAGTCCAATTATCACATCACATCAAATCGAAAGGACAAAGACATGGCATCCAACGCTACCGCTGCGCCCGGCAAAAAGGGCTCCCGCCTACTGACCCCGAAATTCCGGGTCTCGTTTCCCCAAGTCTTCGAGAAGTCGAGCTACAATGACGGCACGCTCCGCTATTCGCTCGTGGGTCTGTTCTATCCCAAGGAGTTCACCGAGGCTGACAAGCTGAAGTGGCAGGCCATCCGCGCCAAGCTCGGCGAGGTCTGTCAGGAGTTCTTCAAGAAGGACATCAAGAAGATGAAGGAGGATCGCTCCTTCAAAATCCCGTTCCACAAGGGGGACGAGAAGACCTATCAGGGCTACGGCGATCCGGACATGGTGTTCTTCTCCATGGCCAACTCGAAGCGGCGCCCCCAAATTCTCGACGTGAAGGGCTACCCGATCACATCCGAGAACGCGGAAGAGTTCTACGCCGGCTGCTGGGCTCGCGCCTCGGTCAACCCCTACGCCTTCGACAAGATTGGCAAGGGTCTGGCCATCGGTCTGGGCAACATCCAGAAGCTCGGCGATGACGATAGCTTCGAAGGCTTCACGTCGGCCGAGGATGACTTCGGCGATGATCCGGCCGAGGGCTTCACGTCCGATGACGACGACGACTTCGGCGGCGTCGGCGACGACGATCCGACCGCGTAACTGGCCACGCGCGGTTGTTAGGGGGCGGTGCTTTCAGGAGGCCATTCTTGAGCCCGATGACACCGCCCCCGCTTTAGGTGCACCCAGCACTCTAATGAACGCCGGGATTAGTGCGTCCGACCTCTGCACCTTCCGGGGCGCGATATTGCAAAACAATGTCGCGCCCCAACCATTTGACAACGGCGCGGCCAAGGTCTCTAAAGTCTGCATCGTCAATTTGGAAAGCGCATCATGTCCTCAAATCCTGTCACCGAAACCAAGATTGAACTCGTCACGGAAGCGATCGAGGCCCTCGTACTCGCATCCGTGATCTCAGCCTCCCCCGAGCCGAGGTTCATGGCTCAGCGACAAGCCAATTATCAGAACGTGCTCGACGCACGGGAGGTATTGAAGGGCTGTCTCAGAGAATTTCTCCAGCCCTCTCTTCGTGTTGTCCAGTCTCAGCGGCATAGCCGTGCTGGCGATCTGGAGACGACGCTCACGCGCACCGTCGCGGAAGCATCCAATCTCGCATGATCAGGCCGATCACGATCGACTTCGAAACGCGAAGCGTCGCCGACCTCCTAAAGTGGGGTCAGCGGCGCTACGCGCTCGACACGAGCACGCAAGCCTTGTGCCTGTGCTGGCAATTCCCAGAAGAGCCGATCGATGGTCCTGTGCATCTCTGGCACCGGGGCCACTATGACCCGGTCACCAATACCACGTGGTGCGAGGCGGACCCTCGCCCCGATGAACTAATCGAGCGCATCCGCGACGGCGAGCCGGTCGAAGCGCACAACGCCGGCTTCGAGTTCAACATCTGGAATGAAGCGCTCACGCGCGAGTTTCCCATGTTTGATGTCAAGCTCCAGCTCGAACAGATGTTCTGCTCGGCAGCGAAAGCGTCGTGCCTATCCTTGCCCCGGGGGCTGGAGGACGCAATCACCGCGCTCGGTCTCCCCTATCACAAGGTGGCGGACGGCAAGCGGCTCATCAACAAGCTATCGAAGCCAATGGCTCGACGACGCAAGAAGGCCGAGGGCGAGACCCTGAAGGGCGCCTTCGAACGGGAAGTGCTCGCGAACTGGGAGCCTGACAAAGTTCTGACCAATGTAGAGGCTCGCGACATTCTCGAAGACCTCGTCCCGTTCTACCCGGCAACGAAAGAGCCGTGGGCGAGCGCGCGTAACTCCCTCAATGATCGGTTGGTCAAGAAGGGCTATCTCCGTCAGGTCAGGCGAGAAGAGTGGGTCTATACCGACGTGGAGCCGCCGGACAACGAACTCCGCGCGCCCGCCCCGATCAACCCGAATGAAATCCGGTTCTGCGAAGAAGAAATTGAGCATCGCCGCAACTGGGAATACTGCAAAGGCGACGTGCGCGCCGAGCGCGGTCTCTCGGAGTTCTGCCCCGAGATGACCGATCGTGAGCGTGAGTATTGGCTCATGGACTTCCGCATGAACCTGCGGGGCGTCGCGCTCGATATCCCGGCCGCGCAAACCGCGTTTGACTATGCCGCCGAAGAGGCCAAGAGGCTCAATGGCGAGCTGGCCGCCCTGACGGGCAACCGCGTGCTCAAGGGCTCGCAACGCACCGCGCTCCTGCGCTGGGCGAATGACAAGCTAACTGAGCTGGGCGGCGAGCCACTGAAGGATACCAAGGCCGACACGCTCAGCTTCGCGCTCGACGGCGTCCCGACGAAAGCCGGCGACGAGGCACGCGAGGCTGCTCTGGAGCCCAGTCGAGAGAAGTGGGATGCGTTCGGTCCGGAGGGCGAGTACGTCGAACGGGCGCTCCGCATCTGCATGGAGGTCAACCGCTCATCGGTCGCCAAATACAAGCGCATGCTCCAGAGCGTCTGCCCCGACGATCGCCTGCACGACATCATGCTCTACAACGGAGCTGACCGCACGGGCCGATGGTCCGGCAAAGGTGTGCAGCCGCACAACTTCGTTCGCGGCTACGGCGGCGGATACAAGAAGCTGACATCTGACGGGTTCGACGAGATGGGCGATGCATGGAACGATATCATGCATCTCGATCACGACCTGATCACGATGATGTGGGGCGAGCCGATGGTGATGCTCGCCAAGGCCTGCCGTGGCGCGCTGATCGCATCCCCGGGCAAAGAGCTGTACGCGGCCGACTTCAATGCGATCGAGGCGCGCAAGCTCGCGTGGCTCTCGGGCTGCGCTGACATGCTCGCGATGTTCACGCCGGGCAAAGATATTTACTGCGACATGGCGAGCGGCATCTACAAGCGCCTGATCACGAAGGCCGACAAGACTGAGCGCAACCTCGGTAAGAAGGCGGTGCTCGGCCTCGGCTACGCGATGGGATGGGAGAAGTTCCAAGCGACGGTCTGGGCCGACGAAGGCATTTGGCTTGAAGACGAGTTCTGTCAGATGGTCGTCAAGGTCTATCGCAAAGACAAATACCCCGAAGTCCCGATGCTCTGGCGCGACAGCGAGAGGGCGGCTATCGCAGCGGTGGTTGAAGGCGGCGAGCACTTCTGCGGCGGCGACCCAATCACAGGCATCGGAGCTGTCAGCTACTTCATGTCCGACGATGGCAACTTCCTGCATTGCAGGCTGCCCAGCGGCCGACTGCTCGCCTATCTCTATCCGCAAGTTCGCCAGCGCGTCACGTATCGCTTCGCTGCGCTCAATGAGCGCGGACGCCCCTGCGCGATCAACTTCCCCGCCAAGAAGAAAGTGCCGCAGCATCAAGTGCGCTGGCACGCGGAGAAGCTCGCGGAGAAGCAGCACAAGAAGCTACTCCCCGATCCGCCGGAGAGCTTCGTCTCGCCGCATCTGTCATTCATGGGGCGTGATACCTACACTAAACAGTGGAAGCGATGCGGAACGCACGGCGGTTCGCTTGTCGAGAATTATGATCAGGCATCGTCGCGTGATCTGCTCGCGGAAGCGATGCTCCGGATCGACGAAATGCCCGAGTTTGACTTGCTTTTGTCGATCCATGACGAGGTCATCGCGGAGGCAGTAATTGACACTTGTAATGTGCAGGAATTTGAGGCAATCATGTCTATCGTACCGATCTGGGCGCCGGGCATGCCAATCACGGCGGAGGGCTGGGTCGGACCACGTTTAAGGAAGTAGGGGGATGCTATGGTTGCGGAACTGATCGAAGACAACGAACCCGAAATCGAACTGACCGAAGAGTTGATGATGGAGCTGCTCGAAGACAGCGAGGCGACCGAGTATACCATCGAAACCAACATTGACGACAACGCATTCCGTCTGCAATTCCACAACGAAGACGGTGTCCTGAGCAGCTTCACGACGGACAGCGGAGGGGCCTACGATCTCGCGCAGCGCATCATGAGGGCATACGACAAACTCGAAGGACTATAGGAGATACCCATGTCCCCCAAAGCGATCGGCGAAGGCATGTCCCCCGTGGACGTGTCATACAAGAATTTCGATCCGCGCCACATCACACAGGCAGATGACGCGGCGATCCTGAAGACCGACACGGCCTATCGGGCCGCGACATTTATCGAGACCTACACTGGGCGCGCGTTCTGGCCGCTCCAGCCGACGATGGATGCGCTGTCGGTGATCGACATCGCACATGCCCTAGCCAACCAGTGCCGCTACTCCGGCCACGTGCAGTTCTTCTACAGCGTGGCCCAGCACTGTTGTTTGCTGGCGGCGTGGCTGGCGAACCACGGCGGCTCGGCGCTCGACTGCCTTCAAATTTTGATGCATGATGCTCCCGAAGCCTATCTCGTGGACATCCCGCGTCCGGTCAAGCAGTACATGCCGCAGTACCGTGTCTGGGACCACGCGATCAACGACGTGATCCGCGAGTGGATGGGATGGAAAGATTTGCCCATGCTCGCGATCCAAGACGAACTCGACAGCCGGATCATCGTGGACGAACGCGCCGCGCTGATGTCGCGGAGCGGGCTCGACTGGGGCCACCATCTGGAGCTGATCGGCATCAAGATCGAGCCGTGGTCGCCGGCTGACGCCGAGAAGCAATTCTTGATGATGTACGCGGCGTACTCGAAGGAGGTCTATGGCTCCTATCAGTACATCAACTATTCGTGGGGCCTCCCGGTGAATGTCTTCCATCAAACGAACAGCGATACTCGGAAATCGCTTGACGTGCTCGAAGTGGATGTTAAAGGTCATGTCGGCCGGGTTCGTCTTCACGACGATGAAGGCATCGTGGTTCGCGATACGACCGGCGGCACTTTCCCGCGTCCCCAGTGGAAGTGGGTTCACGGCAACTTCGAGATCATGGAGAGAGCAGCATGAAGACCATCGCCTTCGGGATCGTTATATTCCCGTCCTCGTGGCGCTTCGGCGTTTGGCGACGTGAGAAGAAAGACATCTTCTCGGTTGGACCGATCCGGTTCGTGCTCTACAAGAACCCGGGCCGGTGGAAGCCGGCGGAGGCGCTGATCAAGCGAGAGGCCTGAGCGTGGACCTCCTAGAAGAGCTTCCGGCCCCAGAGACGATGCTCCCTTACGCGAGCATCCTCGAAAAGCCGAAATACGAAGTGCGCGATGGCAAGCGCATTCAACTAGCAACTGGCGAGATCGTCGAGGCAGCATGCGCAGCACTTCGCATCTGCGCCAGAATTAAAGCGGGGAAATAAGAAAATGAGCTTCGAAAGACCGAGTAAAGGGCTGTTGGTTTTCCAGTGCGATGCGTGCTTCGACACGTTCGAGTTCTCGAAGGCCGAAGGAGCCGACGTGCAGAACTTCCTCGCGTGTTGGCATGAGCTGCACGCTGACGAAGGATGGAGGATGAACGGGGGCGATCATCTCTGCTCCGACTGTTCGAAAACGGCGAAGGCTGACCGTGACAATCCCTTCCGCAGATGAGCTGTTCGACCTTCTAGGCCCGGAGCCCGAGCCGGCACCGACCGTGGCGTGGGCGCACCAAGCCAAGGAGTTCGATGAGCACAAGGACGACCGTTGCCGCGCGCTGCTATGGTCCATGCGCACGGGCAAGTCCAAGGCCGTCATTGACAAGGCTGAATATCAGTTCGGCGAGGGTGCCATCGAAGGCGTCATCGTGCTCGCGCCGAATGGCATCCACATCAACTATTGCGTCAACGAAATTCCGAAATGGTCGTGGCCCGAGAACGGCCAGCCATTGGCTTTCGCGTGGGAGGCGCCGAAGCGCGCTGACTGGGGGAAGATCGCCGACTTCAATACGCTCTGCGCCCATACCGGCGGTCTCAGATGGTTCGCCATCAATATGGAGGCTTTCGGCAGCAACGATGAAGCCACCCGAGACGTGATCGCGGCGGTGAAGCGGTTCAAGACGGCGTGCCACGGTCGGTTCATGCTCGTGATCTCCGAGGCTCATCACTTTGGGCATGCCGGCGCAAAGCGGACGCGGCTGGCGCGCAATCTCGGGAAGGTCGCCAAATTCATCACGCTCGAAACCGGCACCGCGATCTTGAACTCGCCGCTGCGCTGGTACTCCATGGCGAAGATCATGGACGACGACGCGCTCGGTCCCGACTTTCAGGGCGACTGCTATGAGAAGTTCGTGCAACGGTTCGCGGTCATCGAAGACAGTGATAAGCGAGGCAACCGCAAGCGCCGGGCATACAAGAAGATCACGGGCTACAGGGACCTTGACGAACTCCGGGACATGATGGCGAACTACGCCTCGGTCGTGCTCCGCGAGGACATCGGGGACATGCCCGCGCTGATCTCGGCCGAGCGGATCGTGGTCATGAGCGATAAGCAGCGCCGTGCCTATCTGGAGATGGTCTCGCGCCATCTTGTCGAGATTGAGAACGGCGAACAGATCACGGCCGTTGACGCTGGCGCGCGGATGATGAAGCTCCAGCAAATCGTGAATGGGTACATCAAAAATGAAGACGCCATTATCGAGATCGACCCGGACGCGCCGATCTACGCCGCCCTGCTTGAAGAGGTCTATGGTACCCTCCCCGGGAAGTCCATTATTTGGTGCCGGTACCGCGAAGACATTCGACGCGTCGTCGCCAAGCTCAAGAAGGCCGGGTTCAACCCCCTCGAATTTCACGGTGGTATCCCGACTGACAAGCGTGAGGGTGTCCGTCTTGCTTTCCAGAACGACCCAGCCTATAACCCCCTCGTGGGTCAGCCGGCGGCTGGCGGAGAGGGCCGAGACTTTAGCGCGGCAGATGCTATTATCTTCTTCTCCAGTACGCCGAACGCCATCCACTACGAACAGGCCAAGGAGCGCGGAACGCTCATCGCCGGCCACTCTGTATCCATCGTGCGGATGCGGACGCCGGGCACCGTTGACGATCGCAACTATGATATTGTAGACGGGAAGATCACACTAGCCGATACTGTTTCCGGGCGCGGGTTGCGCGATTTGTTGATGAGGACCGATGTCTAGGAAGTTTCCCGCACTGTCGAAGAGTACGCCACTCGCCCCGGGCGTCAGCTACAGTTGCGCGTACATGCGGCTGTTGAACGGCTGGAGCTTTGAGCGCGCTGTCAATACTCCGGTCCAGACACGGCACCCGAGCCGAAAGGCGACGATGCAACGTCACAAGAGATACGCAGCTAAACAGGCTCGGGTCGCCGAACTCAAACGTATGGTCACGACCAAGCACTATCAGCTTGGCGAGATCACGCGAGTAGAGATCGGAAAGTTTATTTGGGAGCGGGAGGCGTGGAACGCTGCCGCTCGACGTGACCGCAAGACGCGTAAACGAGCCCCGAACGCCGCAGAAGATACGTCCCCGGATCATATCCGGGAACTCCGAGCCCAGTTCTGTGACGAGTTCATCAAGACAGGCCAGATCAACGTCAGCCTGCAAACCCAACTGAAGGAATACGCCGATGCGTGTCGGGCAGCTCCAAAGCATTCTCAACGAGTATCGACCGAGCATGAAACTCATCGTTACAGTCGAGCAACAGCGGCTCCTGCAAACGACGGTAGTCGAGATGCTCATCAAATTAGCGGCTCAGCCGCGCGAAGCATTGCTGACTTTCTACGATCGGAGTGACTGCATCATCCGCGAGCGCGGCGAAGCAACAGACGGTGTGGCGGGCGCTCCGCCGTACAGGGAATGGCTTGAGATCGATTTGAGGTAGGTCATGGCGAAATATCTTCCACTGATCACACGGCTCACACGGCAGATCGGTACTGCCAACTACCCGGACGCGCGCGAGGAAGCACTTCGCATCCTCCGGGAGCGTGGCCACGTCTACAAGAACAGCGAGCGCCTGACCAAGGCCGGACAGGAGCGCGAAGCCATGGGGCCAGCCGGGCGCGCGATCGACCGCGCGGCGAAACAGTCGGGCCGCCCGGAGAGCGACTACAAATACGTCGGCGGCCGGGCGGTGCTCAAATGAGTGATTGGCGCAACCCCCCGCCGAAAACGAAGTACCGGATGTTCTACGCTGGCGAATGGCGGCCGGTCATTCAGATGCTTGACGCAAACAATGTGCCGACGACGTTGGTCCTTCGTGCAGCCCGAGCCGCGCTCTATGTGTCGCACGATAATTTGGTAGCGGTCGCGGTCGGCACTGCCGATCTCATGGAGAACGACGATTATCGAACTTCCTCGTGGGATACCGAGACCGTCGAGATATGATCCATTAACCATCCACCAACTTCGCTCTTGACCCGTTTATGGATCGCGCCTAGCTTCCGATTGCGAACACCGCAGACAACAACGCGCAACAACGGAGACCCCCATGCGTGGAATTTCTGAAATCATCGAAGCCAACGAGACCCCCCATCATCGTTCGAGCGAAATGTTCGGCGTCGGCCGGCACACGGAAAGCCCGGACGTGAACCGCCCCTTCGAGAGCAACATGGCCGACAAGCGCGAGCAGGCGGAGCGCGGCTGGGATGGTTCTTCCTCCCACGCTCGCGTACAGAACGCGAGCAAGGGCGAAGCCATCGTCGCCGGCATTCTCGCCGACCTCTTCATCGACGCGGCCCTCGAAAGCGTCCTCAACCCCCGCCCGGCCCCGCGTCACTCGGGCATGGAAGGCATCCACTCTGCGATCGACGCGGAGCCGCCGTTCCCGAAGTTCTGGCAGAAGCTCAATGACGACGCGGCTGCTCACGGCCGCCCCGAACTCGGCTACGGGCAGGCCAAGGAAGCCTTCCTCGGTGGTCCGACGCCGGCTGGCGCCTTGACCTTCATCGGCAAGGAGTACGACGGCCTGCGCGCGATCCCGGCGAAGCCCTATGACGGTCACAAGACCTATTACGGCGAGTTCCGTCAGGTCAGCGACAACGGCACGATCTGGCGCACCGTGCACAACCCCCACGGTCCGATCGGCTATGCGTCGCCGGAAGCTGCGCTCTACGGCGCTCGGCATGCCAAGCTTCACATGGAAGCGCACTCCACCGAGCGCGTGTGATGCACGGGACCTTCGCACTTCTCCCGCCGTCTCCCTTCATTGACTTACCTCAGCGTTTGGAGACGGCGCGCATCGAGCTTCTCGAAGCTCAGGCTCAGCTCGCGCACCGCCGCACCAAGACCGCGACGGCACGCCTCTATCGAGCCCTTGACGCGGTATGGTCCGCGCAGGGCGAAAGGAACAACAGCTAGCCCGGCGAGGGCGTTTGCGGTCGGGTTCGTCGCTCGGCTATCAGAAAGGTGTCCTGCGGGCCTCGCTTCGGCTAAATGTCTCGAACCGTTCAAGGGCACTGAAGACGCGGCGGCTCCATATAGGAGCCGTCGAGAGGCAAGCGGCCCGGCTGCGCTCAGCGCGCCGGGCCATTTGTTCGTTATACGCAACCTGCAAACGGAGTATAACCGATGCTCGAAAAACCCGATCTGTCCGCCATTATCCAGCCCCGTGATGACCGTCCGACCTGCCATGAGTGTGGACGCCCCCAGCGCAAGGACTGCAACGGGAGAGGCTGGCTGGAGGCTCTGGGGCCATACCACGATGGTTCGTACATCACGAGCCGACCCTGTCCGAACGACTAGCCGCGACAGCCGGTCGCGGGAACCCTCCAGTCCGCCCGATCCGAATTGCTCACTTTGCAACTGACTTTTTGTCGCAAGGTTAACGCGGTATTTACCATCATCAAATTGAGTGCTTGATCTTCTCCGGGAGAGCCGCTAGGTGTTGGTCATCGGGGAACGACCCCGGCCCTACCAGCACATAGGAACAGCAAATGACCGCGACCAAGACCACGATCTCGAAAGGCCAGACTGCCGCTGCTGACGTTGCCTCGCTTTTGCGCGCCCGCAACTCGCTGCTCTGGATTGTCACCCGCGAGGAAGCTCGCGTCGAAGGTTTCCTCGTTGAAGCCGCTGCCGCCGCAGGCTACAAGACCCTGTTTTGGGACGTAGAGCAGGGTGTCACCATGATCAACGGCGACCCGGTCAAGGGCGTCGGCGGTAACGACTGCGGCGATACGTTGACCGCGATCCGCACTGCTGCCGATCAGGGCGCCACCAAGGGCGTTCGTCAGGTCTGGGTCATGCGCGACCTTCCGAAATGGCTTGAAGGCCAGCCGGGTGCGACCCCGATGCGTCAGCTCCGCAATCTCGCCAAGCATCTCCCGGGCGTTGACCGCAAGGCGGCGCAGGCGATTATCATCCTGACCACGGAAGGCAACATTCCGGCCGATCTCGCCGGCCACGCAACGGTCCTCGAATGGCCGCTCCCGGACCGCTCGGAAATCGAAAAGGTGCTGACCACTGCGATCAACTCGCTGCCTGAGTTCGAAAAGGACAAGGAAACCGGCGAAGACATTAAGGGCAAGCCGATCCGCTCACTCGCGACAACGCCGGAGACGCGTGAGACCGCGATCGACGCCGCTGT
>Ga0182014_10001387_pt1 | contig 32449 bp, 27 predicted proteins | sample 612S2DmetaG_FD_120489 | JGI IMG/M metagenome (GOLD analysis project Ga0182014, IMG submission 120489) | Permafrost microbial communities from Stordalen Mire, Sweden - 612S2D metaG | ecosystem: Environmental > Terrestrial > Soil > Wetlands > Permafrost | place: Sweden: Stordalen | collected... | reverse complement strand
TGAATCTAATGAATAGAGAATAATGAACTCGGTGGCCTTTTAATCCTCAGGCGCTGGGATCGAGACCCAGGCGGCCCACTAGGTATTGTTGAACGTTCACGTTCGTGGATTACAACGGTCGCCATACATCTACAGGAATTCGGAGTATTTCGACCTTCGGCTCGAATGCGTAGCAAGATCTAACAACGGTCGCAATGGGCGTGACGCTGAGCGATAGGCCTCATTTTGGGCCTCCGATATTCACAACACAACGATTCGCCAAGTCACGATCGACAACTTCATCATGAAAACGAGGCCGTCTCCCGATTTCCCAACGTGAAGTCAGTCGCAAATCTAATGGGACCCGACTTCGCCTTCTTGGGAAACATGGCAGCACTCAGTTTACGAAGGAGCAGGCTCGCCCATCGGTGCAGTGTCTACGGGGATCAGTTCGGGGTCGAGCGCGGTGATCCGTGCATCGCGCCTGCGATATTGCCACTCCGTCACAGCCATCGTGATCATGAGCACCACGCCAGCCAAGAGCAGCGAGAAGCCAGCGAAGAAGGGCAGAAATCCGTGGTTGCACCAGCCGTAACGGTGCCATTTATGTGGAGCGATTGCCGCGATCAGTAGCAACAACAACATTGCGCCGCTAACCCATCGATCATGGCGTCACTTGGCGATCAAGATCACCGGAAGAAGGGTGATCCACGACCAGTGGTGTGCCCAGGAGACTGGGCTCACGAGTAGCTCGGTCAATGCCAGCGCGAGGAGAGCCTCGACCGGACGAGCGCTACTCGAGTAACTCTGAGCGAGATAGAGCCCTAGCAAGAACGTCAGCGCACTGAGGGCGAGCCAAATCACGGTGGTCGACGTTCAATTCGAGAGCAATCTGGTTGAAATCGAGACCGACCAGGGTGAAAGTCCTTAAACGAGATCGAGTTTGGACTGACCGACAGTGCCCGTTCCGAACGATTCGTGCGCCACTCTGCGAGGCGCGTCACAATCCCGTCCGGGCGGCCCACAGGAACCCAGCTCTGTCACACAGAGCTGGCGGTGAACGTGACCGCCGCCGGTTCACGGTTCATCGCGCCGCAATCAATGAGTGCCTCAAGGGCTTCTTGACCAAGACTTAACCAGCTCAGTATCCGCTCGTCATCCTCCCCCGGTCTCGCAGCGGCACCGGCGACGGGTGAGCTTTGCTGACCTTTGAACACCGGCATCTTTAGAGGCTCCAATAAGCTGCCCCATGGCGGTTGCACGACCTCGACGAATAGTTCCTTATCGCCACGGGCTCTCTCTTCGAGCGATTGACAAACCGTCCATTGGCCGAAGTTGTTCGACGTAAAATGCGCCGTTACCTGCTCGAGACTCTTGAGTGAGAGCGCAATGGCGAGCGCAGCGGACAACTGCTCATCCTCGCTCGACGATCCGACCCCTTCGCCTGGGACGATGTCCCAACCGCGAATCGCCCTCTCGAACGAAGCTCGCTGCTCTGAGGTCGTCGCGCACACGCAGATCCACGCGTCGCGCAGCTGATAGAGGCGCTGAGAGCTCGAGTAGCCGAGACGATCCTCGTCCAGCCGCGGCCCTGGGTCGCGCACCGGGTCGCAGGCTCGCAGAAGTTGGATCAACGCGGACGTGTTCAGCAGGCTCGACTCGACCGATCCGCATACCCCGGTTGTCTGTTGACGGTAGAGCAGCGCCACCACGCCGAGTGCCGCCAGCCATCCCGCTCCGTTGTCGAGCAGTCCCCCGGTGCAGCCAACGGGCTCGCCGCCTCCCCCTTCGGCGATCGCCTGACCCGAGAGCGCCTGTGCGGCGGCGTCGACCACGCGGCGACCACCGAAGGGGGGCTGGCGTCCGAATCCCAGCAGCGAGACGTGGTTCACATTAGGGTTTGAACCACTCACCGTCGCCCAGTCAATGCCGAGGCGAGCGCTCGCTTCGGGCAGTGCGTTGGTCAAGACGACATCGACGACTTCGCTAAGGCGACGAAGGACCTCGTTCCCTTCGGGCTTCTTGATGTCGAGGCCCACGTTCAACTTGTTGCGGTTGTTGACACTGAACGTCAGACCCACCCGCCGACTGCTGTCCCCACCGGGGTCCTCCACGCGGGCGACCTCGGCGCCGAGGTCAGCGAGGACCCGTCCGCAGATCGGTCCGGCGGCGGCTCGAGAGACGTCGAGGATCTGCACTCCCCCAAGCGGTGGGTCCGTCTCACCTAGTCTGCTGAGACGCTGCGACCCTCCCGGGCCGACGTTGGTGAACGTGAGGAACTGACCGACCTGGATCTGCTCTCCGAACTCGTCGCGCACGTCGATCAGCAGCCCGTTCGCCGCGGCCTGGGGGTGGCGCAGGAACGCCTCGGCGGACAGGACCGGCGCTGCGACGATCTTGTTCTCGACCATGAGCCGAACACACTCGGCGACGTTGTACTGGCGCAGGTACTCGCCCACCAGTCGAGCGAGGTGCTCTCCTTGCGACTGATCCTCGATGTTGAAGGGCAGGACCGATTGGAGCCTCTCGTCCTGTTGGAGGTCGTGGCGCCCCATGAGTCCGAAGAGCGTTTGCCACATGTGCCTCGACACCGCCGCGACGAAGACCCACCCGTCTTTGACCTCGTGAAAGCGCATGAGTGGCGAGAACGACACGGTGTAGGGGTCTCGGTATCGAGGCGTGGTCGCCTCGGATGGTGCGACCCCGGCGATGAAGGACGCGGAGAGGCTCTGGAACAGGAGTGCGCCTTTGGCGTAGTCAACGTCACTCTCCCACTTCGACTGCGCCCCGCGGTGGTGTCGAAGAAGGCCGCTCACCGCTGCGAGCGCGCCGAGGATCCCCGCTCCGAGTCCCGCGACCGGCGACGCCATGGCGAACGGTCCTTCACGATGACCGAGTTGCAGCCACATGATGCCCGACGCCGCCTCGGCGAGCATCGACTCTGACGGAGCGAGGTCCTCGAGCTCGCCCGCAACCTCCTGGACACGGACGACGACGGACGCGGCCGCGGCCGCGTCGTCACCGAGCGACGTCTCCATCGCGGCGTCGACGAGCAGCACATCGATGCGTTTGCCCTTGGCGAGTACATCGACATAGGCCTTGTCACGGTTGAGAATCCGTGAGCGATCGCTACCCGATCGACCCCGCCGTGAGATCTTCTCGACGCGCGCGCCGAGTTCGTGGAGGAGGAAACCGGCGACCGACACGCCGATGCTGTCACCCACTTCGAGAACGCACAAGCCCGCGAGAGGTGGCTCCACCGGCACCGACGTCGCTTCAGCCATGACCTTCTCCGGTCGGCTCGCTGGCACGGACCATCGGCAGAGTGGTTGCGCGGTCCACTTCTGCGGACGTCCTCTCGCGTGGAAGGCGGGTCTTCGCGATCTTGTGGTTCTCGGTCTCGGGGAGGTCGTCCACGAACTCGATGTACCGAGGACGTTTGTACGGCGGCAGCTTCACGTCGCACAACGCGAACAGCTCTTGCTCGGTGACGTCGGCCCCGGGGAGACGGACGACGAAGGCCTTGACGTCCTCTTCACTGAGGTCCGACGGCACGCCAATGACCGCGACGCTCGAGACCCCCACGTGCTCCTCGAGCGCGTGTTCCACCTCGGCAGGTGAGAGATTCTCGCCCTTGTGGCGGATGAGTTCCTTGTAACGACCTCCAAAGTAGTAGTAACCGTCCTCGTCGCACCAGGCGAGGTCGCCCGTGCGCAGGTACCCGTCGGGGCGGCGCAGCGCCGCAGACTCCTCGGGCTTGTTCAGATAGCCGGGTGTGGCGGTGGGGTTCAGTATCTCGAGCTCGCCCAGCTCGCCGACCGCCAGCGCAGTGCCCGCCGCGTCGACGATGCGAGCGCGGGTGATGTCGGGGTGGTCGGGGTGCTGGCGGGGCCGACCCAGTGAGCCGTACTTCGCGGGACCGTTGAGCGGCATGATGAGCCCGAAACCGCCGGCCTCGGACTGCGAATAGCCGATCACGAGGTGCATGTTGAACCGTTCTTCGATCTCTCGGTGGCGCGCCGGGCTGGGTGCGGGTGCCGTGTAGCAGAGTCGAACCCGGTGCGAGCGCTCCTTCTCGCTCGCGGGCTGACGCATGAGGATTTCGAGCATCGATCCGATCGCGTTGAACTGGGTCGCCTTGTAGTGATGAACCTCATCCCAGAACGTCGTCGCGGAGAACTTGGGGAGTAGCGCGAGCTTGGCGCCGACGCCAAAGGACCCGAGAAGTGAGTAGAGCTGTGCGTTGCCGTGAGCAAGCGGGAGGTTGGTGAGCATCACGTCGCACTCCACGAGTCCGAGCCAATTCGGGAACGCCTCGGCGGCGAGCGTGTACATCGAGTGGTTCCTGATGATGAACTTGGGCTCGCCGGTGCTTCCCGAGGTCTGGAGGAACGCCACCACAGTCGCGCCATCGGGTTCCAGCACGGGCGCGTAGGGCTTGAGGGCATCGTCGCTCGATCCGCTCGTTTCAAGATCAGCGATGTCGAACACCGGAATCGTCGGAACGACGCCCTTCAAGAGTTCAGCCAACCGCTCCACGTCGTCGCTGCGAGCCAGTATCGCCGACGGCCCCAACGCGGCGGCGACCGAAGCGAGCTCGGGCTCCGTGGCTCGAGGATTCACCGCGAGTACGGGAGTCTCAGCGAGGATTGCAGCGAACCACGTGATCGCGAAGTCGATCGAGTTCGACATCGCGATGACCAGGCGTTGGCCCGGGAGGACGCCTTTCGCGGAAAGGCCCACCTGAACCCTTCGAGCACGTTGCATCGTCTGCGCGCGCGAGATCGAGCCGTCCGGTGTCACGCACCATTCCTGCTCGGGCCACCGTGTCGCGGACCGCACGAGAAACTCGGGAATGGTCAGGATCTCACTGCTCAACAACATCGGAGCCCCCCAGTTGACAACGAGCCAATACTCAGATTTGTATACATCTTTACCATTCGCTTGACAGAATGCAAGACCCCGGAAGATTGCGGGCTTTCGTTCCGCAATGACGAGCTCGCCAGAATCCATCGTAAATAGAGGGTAAATAGGGATGCGCGCGTCACCAGCTCGAAGTCGGACAGGTTCTTGGGGCGCGGGGCGACTTGACAATGTCACGCGGAAAAGGGAGAATTGCATACATAATGAGCAGAGCGAAGCGCAGATGACGTCGCCCGCGGCGATCGGTGGAATCTACGAGACACCCGTCGGCGACTGCGGCGGCATGAGCGGTCTGGAACTCCAGGCGCTGGCGGTGAGAGGCGCCCTTCGGGATGCGGGGCTCTCATTTTCGGACTGCGACGCTCTCTATGCGCAAGCCCCCTACTCGCGACCGCACGCGATGTTCGGTCTCAGCCTCGCCGAGTACTTGGGGCTGCACTGCTCGATCGCCACGACCGTCGACACCGGGGGCACGGTGACACCGATGACGATGTTGCTGAACGCCATGTGGGGCGTCAGTTCAGGACTTCACGGGACGGCCGTGTGCGTCTTTGGAGAAGCGGCTCGAACCGGACGTCCGCACGCCGGCAAGGGCTGGACCCTCGGTTCTGAGTCGCTCGCCGAGGAATTCCAACAGCCCTTCGGCATGGTTGGCTTCATCGCGCCCTACGCGCTGCTCGCTCAGCGCTATCTCCATGAATACGACAAGGACCGCGAGGGATTCTGCGCCGTCGCGTTGAGCGCGCGACGCCACGCCAACCTGAACCCCAACGCCTCGATGCACGGTCGAGCGCTCACCCGTGACGACTACTTCGACGCTCGAATGATCTGTGACCCGTTGGGCCTCCTCGACTGTTCGGTCATCGCTGACGGCGCGGGCGCCCTGGTAGTCACGTCGTGGGAGAGGGCCAAGGACCTCGCGACCAAGCCAATCGCCGTTCTCGGAACCGGCATTGCGACCTCGCACCGCTCCTACGCGGTTCCCGAGATCGACCAACTCGTGATGGCCAACGCCGCATTGCGTGCGTATCGCGAGTCGGGCCTCTCGGTTAGCGACGTCGACGCAATCTTCATCCACGACGCCTTCACCATTGCGACGCTCCTAACGATCGAAGGCGTCGGTCTCTGCTCGCCTGGCGAGGGATCCGAGTACGCGCTCGAAGGCAATCTCGATCTGGGCGGACCATGCCCCGTGAACGTGAACGGCGGTTTCCTCTCCCAGGGCCACACTGGTGGCATCTTGCACTTCACCGAGTCCGTGCGCCAGCTTCGCGGCGACGCCGGCGCGCGTCAGGTTCGCGGTGCCGAGGTCGTGGCGGTCGCCGGAGCGGGCGGCCTTTTGGGTGAATGCGGCATGATGATCCTCGGAACCGAGTTGGCGTGAGCGACGAACGACCGCAGCGGATAGGTTCCAAGCCGGTGCCGTTCGCGACATCGGTGACCGAGCCCTTCTGGTCCGCCTGTCAGCGTCGAGAGCTCGTGATCCCCGAGTGTCGCAACTGCGCGCACCGCTTCTTCTACCCCCGCCTGCTGTGTCCGCGCTGTGGTGAGGACATGTTCGATTGGATCACGTGTTCGGGTCTCGGGACGGTGTGGTCGACCACCACCGTTCGGATGTCCTTCTGGGGTGACGCCTTCGCTGACGACGTGCCCTACAACGTCTCGTGGGTCGAACTCGACGAGGGCATAAAGATGGTCACCAACGTCATCGGCGTCGACGTCGCCGAGGTTCGCATCGGCATGAAGGTCCGGGTCGAGTTCGAGGATCGCGAAGAATTCAAGATTCCCGTCTTTCGCCCCGTCACCGACGCCGCAAGGACGAGCGCCGACCGCACGACATCCATGGTCCAACGCTCATCCTCGTGAGGCGCGTATGAGGATCGCCAGTTTCAGTCTCGATGGTCAGACGCAACGACGCGTGGGCATCGTGCACGATCTGGGTGACGCGGGCTCGCTCCGACCCGACAGCAGGATTGTCCTCATCGACATCACGAGCACACGGAAGAACCTCGAATCCCCCCTCGACGTGATCAAGGCGGTCGACCAGGGACTGGTGCGCGACGTCGAGCGAGCAATCAGGCGGGCGCCCACGCGCGAGATCGAATTCCGCCAACTCCACGCCCCCGTGCAGCACCCCGGAAAGTTCCTCGCGATCGGATTCAACTACCGGGCCCACGCCGAGGAGGTCCGCACCGAGATAGCCGAGCATCCGCTCTTCTTCAACAAACAGGTGACGTGCGTAAGCGGACCGAGTTCACCAATCCCACTGCCCGCGGGCTGCACCATGCTCGACTACGAGGGCGAATTGGCGTTCGTGGTCTCGCGGCGCTGTTCGAACGTGTCGTCCGGGCGGGCAGGTGACGTCATCGGCGCTTGGATGGTTTGCAATGACGTGTCGGCGCGCGACTGGCAACGCGAATCACGTACCGTCACCATGGGCAAATCGCACGACGGTTTCGGTCCGATCGGACCATGGCTCGTCACCCGTGACGAGGTCGATGACCCGGCGGCGCTCAGAATCGAGACAAGGGTGAATGGAGAACTGCGCCAGTCGGGGTCGACGTCGGAGATGATCTTCGACCTGGGCGCTCAGCTGGCGTACCTCAGCGCGAGGTGCACGCTAGAACCCGGCGACATCATCACGACTGGTTCACCCGCGGGAAGTGCGCAGGGTATGGACCCGCCGCCGTGGTTGAAGGTCGGCGACGTCGTACGAATCGATATTCCCGGTGTCGGCGCAGTGCAGAATGAAGTGATCGATGAGCGACGTCGACCCGGTACCTGATGATTGTGCAAGAGAAGATGAGCGGATTGACGTGACTGAGGTGAACCCAGCGAGGCGCATCCTCCTGACGGACCATCCCTGGGCTGGCGTCGAGGTGGAGCGACCAATGTGCGCGAGCATGGGCTTCGAGTTGGTCGAGGCCCCGAAAGGAGCGACGCTCCAACAACTCATCGATCTCGCGCTCGACACCGTGGGCATCATCACGTGCTGGAGCCAGGTCCCTTCAGAGCTCATCAACGCGAGTTCGCGGTTGAGGGTGATCAGCAGGCTCGGCGTCGGCGTCGACAACATCGACGTCGCGGCGGCGCACCAGCGCGGCATCGTCGTCACGCGCGTCCCCGACTACTGTGTCGAAGAGGTTTCGGACCACGCCGTCGCGCTCACCCTCGCCCTCGCGCGTGGCGTGGCGTTCTTCAACAACGCGGTCCAGCACGGCACGTGGGACCCAGGTTCGTTCACCCCTCGACGCGTCCGCGAGATGACGATCGGCATACTTGGTTCGGGGCGAAACGGCATTCGCACCGCCGAGAAGTTCGCCGCGCTCGGCTGTCGCGTCTATGTCGACGACCGCCACCGCGATCGCGTCCCCTCCTTTGGGACAATGTCCTTCGGCGAGATCCTGATGAACTCGGACGTGGTGAGCCTCCACCTTCCGCTCACCGAGGCGAATCGCAACATCGTGGACGACGACGCGCTCGGACGGATGCGAGAAGGCGCGTACCTCGTGAACACGAGCCGCGGAGGTCTCATCGACGTCGACGCGCTCGTTCGAGCCCTCGACGCCGGTCGTCTCGGCGGCGCAGCCCTCGACGTACTACCCAACGAACCAGACGTCCCTCCTTCACTGCTCGGTCGCGACAACGTGATCATTACCCCTCACGTCGCGTTCTCCTCCGCCCACTCGGTCGACGAGCTTCGACGGCGCACCGTAGAGGACCACCTGAGGGCCCAGCGTGGTGAGACGCCCGAGCATCAGGTCTGAGCATTGAGCCTGCGCGACGCCAACAACATCACGTCACTCGAACAACTACGCGACGTACTCATCGAGACCGGTCGCTGCACTCCCCTCGCCACATTCCGCTCTCTCACCGGTGGCGTCTCGTGCATCGTCGCCGTCGTTCGAGACCTCGGTGACGACTGGATCGTGAAGACCCCCCTATCGCGCCTCGACGTGCGCGACACCTGGTTGGTGGACCGCAGCCGAGGGGCCAACGAGGCGGCGATACTGCAACTGCTCGACGGCGAGCTCGGACCGCTGCGAACTCCACGACTGCTCTTCTTCGACGAGAGGAACGTCATCCTCGGCCAGGAGTACTTCGTCGGACCACCACCCACCTACAAAGAGTTGCTACTGTCGGGCACTGCGCCGTCGACACTGGGCGCGGAACTCGCCCAGGCCCTTTCAGCGCTGCACCACCTCAGCCCACCCGCATCGCTCGCCGGCGAAGGTCCGCGAGCTCTGTTCGACGCCCTGCGCCTCGACGCGTACTACCGCACGACCGCCTCTCGGCTACCCACGGTCGCCAAGGCCCTCGACCAACTGATCGATGAGACGACGACAGCCCAGCCGAGAGCGCTCGTCCACGGTGACTTCACCCCGAAAAACGTGCTGGTCGCGAGCCCGCGAGGCGTCGTCGTGGACTGGGAGGTGATCCACCTCGGCGATGCGTCATTCGATCTCGCGACGATGACCGCGCACTTCGCCCTGAAAGCGCTGCGGAGCGATCCGTCCGCAGACGTCGAACCCCTCCTCACATCGGCGGGAGACTTCTGGCACCACTACACCGGCCCCGCGGACCGGCGCCGTGCGCTGCGACACACCGGCGCCGTGATGTTCTCAAGACTGGTGGGCAAGTCGCCAGTCGAGTATCTGAACGGCCGACCCTCAAGGGAACGCGTGGCGAGAATCGCTCGAAGCGCACTGAACGGCGAGTTCGCGGATGCGACCGAATTGACGGCGGCGGTCGGCGACGCCGCAAAGGAGAGTAACCAGTGACCATGATCAGCCGAGTCGACGCCGATTGGGTGTTGGATTCCAGAGCGTTGCCGACCGTAGAGGCGACGGTCCACCTGAGCGACGGGCGGAGCGCGTTCGCCCAAGCCCCCTCGGGAGCCTCCAAAGGACGCCACGAATCCCTCGAGCTACGTGATGGCGACCCCGCGCACTTCCGCGGCAAAGGTGTGCGCAGCGCAATCGACCAGGTTCGAGACGTGATCTCGCCCGCGCTCATCGGTATGGACTGCGTCGAACTTGAAGGGCTCGACGCCCGGATGATAGAGATTGACGGGACACCGGACCGCTCCCGACTTGGTGCCAACGCCATGGTCGCGGTGTCGGCGGCACTCGCCCGCGCCGGAGCGATGGTGCGCGGTGTGGAACTCTGGCAGCACCTCGCTGGTCCCTCGCCACTCATCCCGCTTCCAATGGTCAACCTCTTCAGCGGCAACCTCCACGCCAAAGGAGGCATGTCGATCCAGGACATCCTCGTCGTTCCGGTCGGTGCACCCGACATCGAAACTGCGCTGGAGTGGGTCGACGACGTCTACTGGTCGGCCTCGGACATCCTCAATGAGCGAGGCGCGTCTCGACTGGTCGGTGATGAGGGCGGATTCGGTGCTCCGACACCCTCGAGTGAAGCAGCACTCGCGCTCAGCGTCGAGGCGATCGCTCGCGCGGGGCGCCATCCCGGCGCGGAGGTGGCCCTCGCCCTAGACATCGCCGCCGCACATCTCCTCCAGCCAGACGGCTCCTACGTCGTTGACGAGATGCGACTCACAACCCAGGACATGATCGGCACGATCAAGTCCTGGGTTGACCGGTATCCCATCGTGTCGGTCGAGGACGCCCTCTCCGAGGACGACTGGGGCGGCTGGCATCGGCTCGCGACTTCGATCGCGGGCCAGGTCCAAGTGTTGGGCGACGACCTTCTGTGCACGAGGATCGACCGCCTCGAGCGCGCCGTCGAGACCAAGTGCGCCAATGCGGTCCTCGTGAAGGCCAATCAGATCGGCACGATCAGCGAAGCGCTGGCCGTCGCCGCGAGAGCTCGTGAGCTGGGAGCCCGGGCCGTCGTGTCGGCGCGTTCAGGTGAGACTGAGGACGACTGGCTCGCCGACCTCGCCGTCGCTAGCGGCGCCGGCCAGATCAAGATCGGTTCAGTGGCGCGCTCCGAGCGGCTCGCGAAGTACAACCGACTTCTCAGGATCTCCCGATCGCCGTCCTCGCCCCCTTGGTCAGGCGCTAACGGACTGCTCCGCTAGTTCGACGGATCCTCAGCGCTGCGCGGTGACGGCCAGGTTCGAGAACCGCGCTCCAGCGACCGCGACGTGGCTCTCCTGTGGATGGCCCGTCAGTTCACACGCTTTCGTCGAGGCCTCCACCAACCGGACGAGGTCGATTCCCGACGGCTCGTCCATGGCGTCGAGAGCGTGGACGAGGTCTTCGAGTACGAGGTTGCCCGAGGCCCCGGGTGCGAACGGGCAGCCGCCCAGCCCGCCGACGGTGCCGTCGAGACGCGTCGCTCCCGCTTCGAGGGCGCGAAGGGCGTTCGCGATGGCGAGACCCCGGGTGTTGTGCAGATGCACACCGAGCTCCTCGAGCCCGAGTTCGCTCTTGATCGCGCCCACGAGCTCGCCGACTTCTCTCGGCACCGCAACCCCTATCGTGTCCGCGAGAGAGAAGTTGGTCACCCCAAGTGCTGCCACCTTTCGTGCCACCTCGATGACTCGCTCGAGCGGTACAGGACCCGCGAACGGACAACCGAACGCCGTGGCGAGCGTCACCTCCACGACCGCCGATGCTTCATCCGCCATCGAGACTATCGATGCGAGCCCGGCGATCGAAGCTTCGATCGTCTGGCCCGTGTTCTCCAGATTGTGAGGTTCGGATACCGAGACGACGAATTGCAAGTGGGTCAGTCCTGATGCCAACGCCCGCTCGGCCCCTCGCAGATTCAATACCAGTCCCCATAGTGTCGCGTCGCTTTGACGGTCAACGACGTCACGCGCGAAACGGTCGGCATCGGCCATGGCGGGCACTCGGTCGGGTCTCGCGAACGACGTGACCTCCATGTCCTTGATACCGGCGAGGATCAAGGCATCGAAGAGTGCCAGCTTCTCCTCGGTCGAGATCGGCGTCGCGTCCTGCAGCCCGTCTCGTAGTGTCACGTCGCGCAGGTGCAAGGTGGACCTAACCCTTCAACTCCGGCTTGGTCTCGAACAGGTCGTTCGGATTCGCCACTTTCTCCAGTTGGACGAGCAGCGCATCACGGCCCAGAAAGATGTGCTCAGCCATGAGCGCCCCTGCCCGGTCGGGCTCTTGGGCTTCAATCGCGTTCCTGATGAGGCGGTGAAAAAGGTTGGACCTGACGCGTTCGTCGCGGTCGAACAGTCGAAACGCCTGGAAGACGAGCGGAATGTCGATGGTACGGCTGAGCAGTTGGCTCAGGCGCTCGTCGTCCGCGATCCTCAGCACCGCGCCGTGGAAGTGCGCATTGGCTCGGTCGATGCCTCGGATCTGATCGATGCTGGCCTGCGGGGTCGAGGGGATCGCGCGGTCGAAGTCCTCGATCGCCGCGTCGAGCTCGGCGAGGTCCAGAGTGCTCGCACGGTGCGACGCACGCTCGGCCGCGAGCGATTCGAGTCGGGCCCGCAGTTCGTAGAGGTCGAAGATGTCCTTCGCGGAGATCGGTCGGACTATCGCACCTCGATTGCGCTCGCTGATCACAAGGCCTTCTGCTTCGAGCGAGCGCAGTGACTCACGCACCGGGGTGCGCGACAGGTTGAATTCCTCGCCGATGCGCTGCTCGATCAGACGCTGGCCGGGTCGGTATCGACCCTCGATGATCGCGGTGCGTATCAACTCGTACGCTCGCTCTGCGCTGCCGAGTCCGTCGAGTTCTTGACTGGTGCTGGTGGCCATACGGAATACAATACGCCTGTCGGCACGATTTCTCGCCCATGAACTGCGAATGGAACGGCTCGCGACTCCAGGGCGCTCTCGGCCCAAGCCCTCTCCTGAAGAGCACGAAATTTCCCAGATTTTCTGCGGTTTCGAATCCCCAACGAATGGACGATCAAGAGAATCCCCGTTTTCAACCGATTTGCGGAACTACGACGAGTATAGCGCGGCTCTGCCTGATAGTATACAATCGGCTTATGGTTGAGGAATCCAGTGTGAAAACAGAAACGGGGCCCCTGAGCGGCGTCACGGTCTTGGAACTGGGAAGTTTCATCGCCGGACCCTTCGCCGGTCAGCTCCTGGGCGATTATGGGGCCAATGTCATCAAGGTCGAGCCACCGCGCACGGGTGATCCGATGCGACGCTGGGGCGTCACGCGTGATGGCCACAGTCTCTGGTGGCCCACGATTGCACGCAATAAGCAGTCGATCTGTGTCGATCTCCACGACCAACGGGGACTCGACGTCATCCGCCGGCTCGCACTGAAGAGCGACATCATCATCGAGAACTTCCGCCCAGGCCGTCTCGAGGACTGGGGGCTCGGTTTCCAAAAGCTGAACGAGCTCAATCCACGCCTCATCATGGTGCACGTGTCGGGTTACGGTCAGGACGGGCCCAAGGCGAAATCGGCGGGGTTCGGAAGTATTGGCGAGGCGGTGGGCGGCATCCGTTACACGACGGGGATTCCGGGTCACCCCTCGAGCCGCACCGGCATAAGCCTGGGCGACGCGCTCGCCGCGGTGTTCGCGGTGATCGGCGCACTGGGCGCTCTAGTCGAGGTGCGTCAGTCGGGTCGCGGGCAGGAGGTGGACGTCGCGATCTACGAAGCGGTCGCGGCACTCATGGAATCGACGCTCGCGGACCTCGAGCTGGGTGGCGTCCGCCGCGAACGCAACGGCAGCATCCTTCCTGGCGTCGCGCCGTCGAACGCGTATCCCACCAGTGACGGCGTCGAAGTGTTGATCGCGGGCAACGCCGACTCGGTGTTCACCCGTCTTTGCGCGGTGATGGAGCGGCCCGACCTCGCCACGAACGAGCGCTTCGCGACCCACGAAGCACGAGGCCGTAACATGATCGAGCTCGATGACATCATCGGTGCTTGGACCGCGCAGCGCCAGTCCGAGACCCTAGTCGCACTGCTTGAGGAGAACGGTGTGCCCGCCGGCATGATCTTCAGTGCTGAAGAGATGCTGGTCGATCCCCACTACCTCGCTCGCGAGATGGTCCAGCGCCACGTGTCCTTCCAGGGCTGGAACGTGCCCATGAGCGGCGTCGTTCCCAAGTTCATGAGAACGCCCGGCGAGGTGCGCACGACGGGCCCGCGATTGGGCGCGAACACCAAGGAGGTGCTTTGCGGCCTCGGTGGCCTGAGTGACGACGAGTTCAGCGAACTCGAGGATGCCGGCGTGGTTGCCCAGGGAGGAACCGCAACTTCGATCGACAACTCCAAGACCACCGAAGTCGAACCCGACGACCACGAGTACCGCCGCCTCTCATGACAGCGCCGTTCGGGTTCGAAGGGGGCGAACTGCGGGGCCAACCGGGCTGGACGGGACGACTGCGCCGTCACGCCCACCTGCGTCCCGAGCGGATCGCACTCAAGTGCGCTGATTCGACACGTACGTACGGCGAACTCGACAAGGAAGTGGACGACCTCACGGCCCTGTTCTTCGAGAAGGGCGTGCGCGAGGGTGACCGAGTGGTCGTACTCATGGGTAATTCCATAGAGATGCTGTCGTCGCTCCTCGCCATCAATCGGATGGGGGCGATCGGCGTGCCCGTGAACTTCCGACTCGTCGCGCACGAGGTCGTCTACCTCGTGCGCGACTGCGAGGCGTCAATGATCATCACCGATGCCGAACGCGGAACGGTGGCGCGCGAGGTCCGCGCGGCGCTCGACGACCCTCTCCCCTGCTTGGTCCGTCGTTCGCCACAGGTCGCGGGCTACGCCGCCGACATCGCCGGACCGGGCGCATCGTTCTTGGACAACAGTCTCGCGTCGTGCCGGTCGACGGCCGTTGAAGCGGTGCTCACCAACGATTCGCCAGCTTTCATCATGTACACCTCGGGCACGACCGGTCGCCCCAAGGGAGCGGTGCTGACCCACCACAACCTGTTCTGCCAGGTGTTCAACTACGTCGTCGCTTCCGAGATGTGCGACGAGGACGCGGTGTCCATGTGCAGCGTGCCGATGTTCCACATCGCCGCAATCGGGACGCTGATGCCGGTCTTCTCGCTCGGAGGCACCTCAATCATCATGCAGAGCGAGGCCTTCGACGCACGGCGACTGGTCGACACCATGGAGCGAGAAAACGTCACCGACATCTTCCTCGTGCCGACCCAGTGGCAGGCGGTCTGCGCGGTAGAGGGACTCGAGCGCCGCGACCTGCACCTGCGTTCGATTGGATGGGGAGCCTCCACGACGACCAAGGAGATCCTCGAATCAATGGCGCGTTACTTTCCCGGTGCGAGGATCGTCGCCTATTTCGGACAGACCGAGATGGCCCCCATCACCTGCGCGTTGCGGGGCGAAGATTCGATTCGAAAGCTGGGCTCGGTTGGTCGCCCGGTCGCCACGGTCGACGTGCGGATTGTCGATGACGACATGAACGACGTCAACGATGGCGACGTGGGAGAGATTGTCTACCGCGGGCCGAACCTGATGCTCGGTTACTGGAAGAACCCCGACGCCAACGCCGAGGCGTTCAGGGGGGGTTGGTTTCACTCGGGTGACCTTGTTCGCCATGACGAGGAGGGATTCATCTTCGTCGTCGACCGCAAGAAGGACGTCATCGTCACCGGCGGCGAGAACGTGTACTGCGCTGAAGTCGAAGCCACGCTCGTCGGCCATCCGAAGGTCCTCGAAGTCGCCCTGATCGGCGTCGCCCACGAGCGATGGGTCGAGACGCCGGTCGCCTACGTCGTTCCCGCCGCTCACGAGCACCCGCCGGTCCTCGAAGAGCTGGTGCACTGGGGTCGGGCGTTCCTCGCCTCCTTCAAGCTGCCCACTCGATTAGTGATTATTGACGAGATGCCCCGAAATGCGTCGGGGAAAGTCCTCAAGACCAAGCTCCGTGAGCACTACCAGGACATGTCTCCGGGCGTCAATTGACGTTTCACCCGATCGACGACCCTGACGCCATTCGCTGAATCGTATACAATTGGGTTGATTGCATACGATTGAGGACTTTCGGGAACGACAGCACCGAAAGCGGGCGAAAGGTGGGCGAAATGATCGAGTTGGAAACCGTCGCGACGGGGCTTCAATTCCCCGAAGGGCCAATCGCACTCGCCGACGGGAGTGTCCTCGTCGTCGAGATCAAGCGCGGCACCCTCACTCGGATCAGTCCCGAGGGAGAGCTCACCGTCGTCGCCCAGTGTGGCGGCGGTCCGAACGGGGCGGCAATCGGACCCGATGGCGCGGTCTACATCTGTAACAACGGCGGGTTCGAATGGTCGGTGGTGGACGGCTTCCTCCTCGCCCACGGAACGCCGGCGGACTACTCGGGGGGGCGGATCCAGCGCGTCGACCTCGAAACAGGTGACGTCGAGGAGCTCTACACCGAATGTGAGGGTCGCGCACTTCGCGGACCCAACGACCTGGTGTTCGACGCGGACGGGGGGTTCTATTTCACCGACCACGGCAAGGGCAACTCGCGCGACATGGACCTCGGGTTCGTCTATTACGCCAGGCCCGACGGCTCGTCCATCACGTGCGTGGCGAGCGGGATGCACGGACCGAACGGCGTCGGCCTCTCGCCCGACGGCACGAAGCTGTACGTCTCTGAAACGACGACCGGCTTCGTGTGGTGGTGGGACGTGAAGGGCCCCGGCGCGCTGAGCGGCGGCCAGACCTTCGCCGGCAGTGGCGGAGGGAACTTCTTCTTCTCGTGGCCCGACTACGCGATCTTCGACTCGCTGGGTGTCGACGCGGCGGGCAACGTGTGCGTCGCCACGTTGCTGAAGAGCGGCATCACCGTCGTCTCTCCGGGCGGCGAACTCGTGGACTTCATTGCGAACGTCGACGACCCCGGCACGACCAACATCTGCTGGGGCGGCGAGGACATGTCCACGGCGTACATCACGTCGAGTTGCACGGGACGCCTGCTGAAGGCGACGTGGCCAACCCCCGGGCTGCGCCTCAACTTCAACGCCTAGGGATCCGTCGACACTTCTAGAGAAAGGAACCGGCCGTGCTACTCGACGACATCGCCGCCTTCGCGAGCTACCGGTACGGCGACACCCCAGCGATTCTATGGCGAGACCGTTCGACATCGTTCAAGGAGCAGTACCAAAGGGTGCAGGCTCTGCGACGGGCCACGGCGTCGCTCGGCGTGCCCGGCGACCGCGTGGGCATCCTCTCAGAGAACCGCCCCGAGTACGCGGAGTGCTACTACGGCATCCCCGGGGCCGGGCGAATACTCACCCTGCTGAACTACCGGTTGTCACCCGAAGAACTCGCGAAGATCATGGCGCACGCCGACATCCGCGTGCTGATCTGTGAACAGAACCAATTCGAGCGCGTCGCACCCTTCCTCGCTGGTCTGGCGAACCTCGAGGTGGTGGTGCGTCTCGGCGACGGCAGTGGCGGCGACATCGACTACGAGTCGTTCCTCTCGCTCGGTGACGACGAGCAACTCACGACACCATCGCCGGACGACCCCGCATGGCTCGTCTATACGAGCGGCACGACCGGCACCCCGAAGGGCGTGCTCGTGACACACCGCAACATCATCACGGCCCTGTCGGGCTGGCTCGTCGAGATCGGAGCGACCACGGGAGAGCTGCAGCTCCTCCCATTCCCGATGTGCCACATCGCGGGGATCGGCGTCCCCGGCTACTGCATGCGCGGCTGCACCTCGGTGCTCAACTCCTCGTTCGACGCCCCCCAGCTGCTCAGTCTGGTGGGCGGGCTCGGCGTCGCGGGTACGGCCCTCGCGCCGACGATGATTCGAATGCTGTTGCGAGCGAGCGAAGGTGACTCGCGTCCCCTGTCCAGCCTGCGGCTGATCCAGTACGGCTCGGCGCCGATGCCCGCCGACCTGCTCGCGAGCGCCATCGACGCCATGCCCGACTCGGACTTCGCCACCGGATTTGGCATGACCGAACTCGCGGGCAACGTCTTGTGGCTGAGCGGCGCCGACCACCGAAGGGCACTCGAGGACCGTGAAGGACTTCTCCGGTCAGTGGGCCGACCTATGATATTCGCTGATCTGCGCCTAGTGGACGACGAGATGCGCGAGGTCGGCGTCGATGAGGTGGGCGAGCTCGTCGTGCGCGGCGACCAGGTGAGCCCCGGTTACTTTCGAGACCCCGACCGGACGCAGGAGGCTTGGCGCGGCGGGTGGTTCCACACCGGCGACCTGATGCGTCGAGACGCCGACGGCTACTTCTACATCGTCGAACGTAAGAAGGACATCATCATCACCGGCGGCGAGAACGTCTATCCCCGCGACGTCGAGGTCGCCCTCGAAGCCCACCCCGGAGTGCAAGAGGTCGCGGTGATCGGGATCCCCGATCCGGTGTGGATCGAGCAGGTGAGTGCCGTCATCGTCGTGAAGGAGGACATGTCGCTCACCGAAGGTGAGCTCATCGAGTACTGCCAGTCCCGACTCAGCGGCTTCAAGCGTCCGCGGCGGATCTTCTTCGTCAACGAACTACCAAAGACCGTCAGCGGGAAGGTCCAAAAGCACGAACTGCGCCGCATCGTCGCCGAAGAACCCTAGGGGGGTTCCTGACTAGCGGTCCGACGAATTCACGTTCTCAACGGCCAGTTCGCCGTTCTCGAAGGACGCCCTCAACCTCTTCTTGTCGAACTTGCCGACACTCGTCCGTGGGATCTCGTCGATGAACGTCCACATCTCGGGTAGCCACCAGCGCGGCACCTTGTCCTCCAGGTACCGTCGAAGGTCACTCGCCGAGACCGCGCTCTGGTCCGAGCGGACAACGGCGACGAGCGGTCGCTCGCTCCACTTCTCATCGGCGACGCCGATGGCGACGGCTTCGAAGACGTCAGGGTGGTCCATCACCGCGTTCTCGAGTTCCACCGACGAGATCCATTCGCCGCCGGTCTTGATGACGTCCTTCGACCGGTCGCTGATCCTCATGAATCCGTTCGCGTCGAGGCTGCCCACGTCACCCGTTCGCAGCCACCCGTCGTGGAAACGATCGCCCGAGTCATCGCCGTAGTAACTGCTCGCGATCCACGGACCGCGAACCTCGAACTCTCCGACGGACACGCCGTCGCGTGCGAGGACGTTCCCCTCATCGTCCACGATTCGAACCTCTACCCCCGCCAGGATCCTTCCCGTCTTCGCCTGCCAGTCAAGTCGCTCATCCTTGGTGGCACCCTTGGGCGGGTGCGAGAGAGCACAGAGCGGGCTGGTCTCGGTCATCCCCCAACCCTGGACCATCTGTACCCCGAAGCGACTCTCGAAGCGTTCGATCAGACCCCGCGACGCCGCCGCGCCACCCGAGCAGACCGACCGCATCGAAGAGAGGTCGACGTCCTCGGTCTCGGCGAGTCGCAGGAGGTCGTTCCAGATCGTGGGCACGCCGGCCGACCACGTGGGCTTGGTCGTCTCGATGATCCTGGCGAGTGCCGGCGCCTGCAGGAACTGTCGGGGCAGGATGATGTCCGCGCCGATCATGAAGGCGCCGTAGGGTGCGCCCCACGCACCCGCGTGGAACATCGGCACGACGATCAGGACGCGGTCGTGTTGGGTGAGGTTGAAGGTGGACGCCGACGTCACGTTCATGGCGTGCAGGACGGTCGAACGGTGCGTATAGACGACACCCTTCGGGTTGCCCGTTGTCCCGCTCGTGTAGCACATCGACGCCGCGCGGGTCTCCTCGAAGGTCGGCCAGTCGAAGCTGGTCGGCTCGTCGGCGATGAGGTCCTCGAAGTCGATGGCGCCGGACAGGGTCTGCTCGCCGCGTCCGATCACGATGACGCGCCGAACAGTCGTCAGCTGATCCCACACCGAGGTGAGCAGATGGACGAGGCTCGCGTCGACGACAATAACGTCGTCCTGGGCGTGGTTGATCACGTAGGCCAACTGCTCTGGGAAGAGTCGGAGGTTGAGTGTGTGCAGCACCGCACCCATCGACGGCACCGCCAGGTAGTTCTCCAGGTGAGTTTGATGATTCCAGCACAGCGTCGCCACCCGGTCGCCGTCACCAACGCCCAGCTTTCGAAGGGCGTGCGCCAATTGGGCTGCTCGGGCGCCGACCTCGGCGAAGGTGCCGCGCTCGAGCGACGCGTCGGCGTCGAGGACCGAGGTGACCTCGCTACCAGCGTGGTAGTCGCTGCCCCGGCGCAAGATGCCACTTATGAGCAGCGGCGCGTCTTGCATCGTGCCGCGAAGCAACGGCTCAGACACGAGCGACGGCCTTCGATCCGAAGAGGCCGCTCGGTGCGACCCAAAGGATCACGAGCAGAAGGATGTAGGCAATGACGTCTTGCCAGAGGGAGCTCAGGTACGTCGCCGACAGCGTCTCGATGAGCGCGAGCAGCAGAGAACCAACCGCCACGCCTCCAATGGAGTCGAGGCCGCCGATGATGATGGCGGGGAACACCACCAGACCGATGCCTGGGAGGGTCGAGGGGTCGATCACTTGGCCGAGCGTATAGCCAATCCCCGCCGCAGCGGCGACCGCCGCCGAAAGGCCCCACGCCAGCGCCGAGATGCCGCGAACTCGCACTCCCGAGTACGAGGCCAGGGTGGCGTCGTTCGCCACCGCCCTCATCCGAAGCCCGATCGGCGTGCGATGGATGAGAGCCACGAGTCCAACGATCAGCACTACCGCGAGGGCGACCTCGAGGACCTCGGAGTCGGTGACGATGAAGTGACCGAAGATATGGTGCGCGCCGAACGGCAGAAGGGTGGGGTCCTCGAAGAGATTGGACCCCCAGATCAATGTTGCGCCGGCTTCGAGCGCGGTGCCGAGCCCGACGGTCGCGAGCGAGACGAAGAGCAGGTCAAACTCGGCGAATTGAAAGAAGATCAGATACGTGAGGACGCCGATGACCCCGAGTATCAGGCAACTCAGTACGAGTGAGACGTAGAGGCCGAGATTCGAGTTGGCCAGTGAATAGAAGACCAGCGAGCCAATGAGCAGGAACGCACCCTGGGCAAAGCTCAGGACGCCGGTCGCGCGGAACATGACGACCACGCTGACCCCGATCAACGAGTAGATAGCGGTCAAGGCGAGAGTGGTAACCACAATCTGGTAGATCACCGGTCTGTTTCCTTTTCTAGTGGGGAGTCATGGCCGCGGCGCTCGTGAGAGCGCCGCGCCCATGAACACTAAAGGCCGTTGCCTTGAATTCCCTTCTGCACGAGGTAGACGCCGCCCTTGGAGGCGTCGTACCCGTACAGGTAGAAATTCGTCTGCGGGTAGTGACGTGTCGCGGTGTACGAGTAGTCACTGTTGATGCCAGCCAACTGGATGTTCACCTTCTGCAATGCCTTGGCGATCTGCTCGGACGTGCAGTTCTTGCCACAGGTCTTCATGGCTTGCACGATCGCGGCGGTCGCCGCGTAGGTGATCGCGACGGACTGACCATTGACGCCGCTCTGGCCCGTGACGCCCTCAGCGGCGAGTGCCTTCACGTAGGTCCTCACGGCTGGCTGTGTCCCGTTCACGTTCACGAACGGGTTCAGCGCCATCTGGTAGATGTTCGAGCCGGCGAGCAGGTTCATCTCGTCGTACGACGCGGTCGAGGCTTCAGCGACGATCGGAATGCTCGATCCGTCGTTCTGCAGCGACTGCTCCAACGACTGCAACTGCTGAGGGATGATCTGCTCGACGATTACGTTGGCACCCGCGGCGATCGCCTTCTGGGCGTCGGTGCTGAGGTCGAGCTGGATCCCGATCGGGTCGTTGAAGACGACCGAGCCGCCGATGGACGATGCCGCCGCGCTCACCGCGTTAAAGAGGGGCTGGTCGCTCGCGGTGGCGATATAGATCAGCGCGATTTTGGGGTTAGCGATGTGCAGCGGCGAACTCGAGATGATCGACGTGATCGCCGACGCCTCAGTGTCCTCGGCTCCGTATTCGGTGTAGCCGTACAGTTCGGCCGGCTTCAGGTAACTCGGGTCAAGGGTTCCGCAGATCACGGGCACCTTGTACCGAGTCGCCACCGTCAACTGCGCGTCGCAGTTGTCCGAGAGCACGTCACCAATCACCGCCTTGGCGTTGTCCTGGGTCACCAACTGCGTGAACGTGGCGACGGCCGTCGTCGCGACGTTCTGCGTGTCGAGAGTGACCAGCTTGATGAGGTGTCCATTGACGCCGCCCGCACTGTTCACGCCGCGGATGTACGCCTGGGCGCCCTGGAGCTCGCCCTTCACGATCGCCGCAGCTGCTCCGGTGACACCGGCTGAGATGCCGATGACGTACGGGGAGCGCTTCGAACTCGCCGACGAGGTCGAGACCGTTGCGGCGAGGAGCAGAGATGACGCCGCGCCGCAAATCAAGACGGCCCGGCGAAACCTGCGAAGCTTGTTTCCTACCATTCTTTATTCCTCCATTTGTTTTGAATTTTGATTACTTCGCTAGAAAACCGGACTGTTTCACACCTCCTCGGTCGATCCAAGGTAGGAATTGACCACCTTTGGATGGGCCAGCACTTCATTGAGGGGACCTACGCACATCGCCTCGCCGTACGCGAGCGCCAATGCGCTGCTTGCGACCTCGGAGATGAATCCGACGTCGTGGTCGACGACGAGGACCGTGCGCCCCTCATCACCGAGATTGCGAACATGCCGAGTCATCTCCTGACGCTCGGCGCGACTGAGCCCCGACGTTGGCTCGTCGAGGAGGAGGATCTCGGGTTCACCGGCCATCACACGCGCCAGGTCCACGAGCTTCCTCGTCCCGTAGGACAACAGACCCATGTGCGAATTGCCCAGATCCGAGAGGCCGAACCTCTCAAGGGCCGCGAGGCTCCCCGCGTCGAAGTCCACGCCCGCTTCGGGGAGCATCGAGGCCTCTCTGCGCACCGCCACACGACCAAGTCGCACGTAGTCCCAGACCGTGAACCTGGCGAAACCCTCAGCCAGTTGAAATGAGCGTCCGACTCCCAGGCCCGCGATCTGGTTCGACCTCTTTCCGGCAATGTCAGTCCCGGCGAAGTTGATCGATCCGGTTCTGGTTCGCACGAGTCCCGAGATCGCATTCAGGAGTGTGGTCTTGCCCGCACCGTTCGGACCAATAATTCCAAAGGTCTCACCCTTTCTCACCGTGAACGAGATATCGCGCAAGGCGTGCAGTCCGCCGAATCGGACCCCGACGTTCGCCACCACCAACAGATCGTCGAATTCGAACGAGGTGACCGGTGGCCTCTTGCTCATTGGTCCTTCTCCATCTCTGGAGAGCCGAGATGGTGTCCGAAGTACGCGACCTCGAGCTGCTCTTCGGGCAGTTCTGACGCGGATCCCTCCCACGTCTTTTGTCCGTGTTCAAGGATCAGCAGTCGGTCGGCGAACTCTGCGGCAACACGGACGTTCTGCTCGACAAAGACGACGGTGCAGTTCGTCGCGTCGCGAATCCTCTTCACGGCGTTCGCGACCTCGGTGACCGCGATGGGCGCCAGACCGAGCGACATCTCGTCGACGAGCAGGAGCTTCGGATCGCGCAGCATCGCGGTCGCGAGAGCCAAGAACTGTCGCTCACCCCCGCTCAGATTCCCCGCAAGGGTGTCAAGGCGGTTCTCGAGCTCACCGAGCCCGGCGGCGTTGAGCGACTCGCGAATGTCCGAGGCGTTCGCCCCCACCAGTGAGAAGTGCTCTCGAACCGTCAGCGCGGCGAACACCTTGCGCTGTTCGGGTACGAGGATGACACCCTGACGAGCGCGAGCCTCCGATGAGGACCCCGCGATGGGCTTCGAATTCAGGGCGATCGTTCCCGACACCGTTGCATGCTCGGTGGCGGGGAACCCGGCGATTGACTTGAGGATCGTGCTCTTGCCAGCGCCGTTGCGTCCGAGGATTCCAACAATGTTGCCTCGCTCAACGGAGAACGAGAGGTCCGAGACGACGACACCGCCCCCGCGGTACGCGATCTGTACCTTGCTCAGCCGGAGAACGGTCGCAGGTCCTTCGTCCGTAGCCGATGGAATCGGTTCCGGTGCCGGCTCGCTCTTCACCTTCACGCTCGTCGTTGCTGGTCGTGCGACGGTGCCCGGCGAGTCCTCGGCACGGCGCCGAGTCACGAGCGCAATCAACCTGCGCGCCTTGACCTGGAGTCCGATCAGTCCGCGTCGTGCGTAGAGCAGCACGAGAACCAGCACGAGACCGTAGATGATCTGCTCCACGAAAGGACCATTGATCTGCCACCAGTCACCGGCCACTACGTGATTCGCCGCGCTTGTCAAGACGTAGGGGAAGATCGTGAGGATCGTCGCGCCGATCACCGGCCCCGCGGGCGACTCCGAGCCGCCTACGAAGACCATCACGACGAGCTGGAGCGTCAGGGTGAGGTTGAACGACGTGATATTCGCGAAGCCGAGGTAGTAGGCGAACAATCCTCCGGCGAGCGCGGTCAGGGCAGAGCTCGTGACGAACGCCGAGATCTTCGACCTTCGCACGTTGATCCCCATCGCCGACGCCGCGAGCTCGTTCTCCTTGATCGCGGACCACGAACGTCCGATTCGAGTCCGGTAGAGGAGGCCCACGCCTAGGACGGCGAGGACCATCACGACGACGCAGGTGGCGGCAATTGGTGTGCCGACCGCCAGGATCGAAGCACCAAATCTCACAAGCACGGGTGCGCCGGCGACGTACTGCGACCTGTCCTGGAGCTCTTGGCCACCAAAGGTGACGAGGTAGTAGAGGGCCAGAGTCGCCAACATGAGATACACGCCGCGGAACCGAATCGCCGGCGCAGAGACGAGGAGCCCGATGATCCCTCCCGCGACGGCCGCTGCGAGCAACGGCACTGGAAAGTTCGCCCCGAACGACCACTTCGAGGTGAACGCCACCGTGAATGCCCCGATGGCCATCATCGCACCGCCACCGAGCGAGACCTGGCCGGCCTTTCCCATCAACAACCCCTGACCCAGCGCGGCGATTCCGTAGATGGCTACCGTGCCCGCCACGTAGATGTCGAAGGCTCCCCCGAAGGCCAACGTCAGAAGGAACGCCACGCCAAAGACGACCGGCATCAGGCCGACCTGCGTCGCCGCTCGCAAGAACCGCATTCGAACTCCGACGCGATTGGTTGGTGAGGCCCCGCCCAACTCGCCACGCGGCGCCGACAGGGGGACGTCGTCGACGCGTGACGAGCCGGATGGGACGTTGTTGCTCGTCAACTCAGAAGAACGAACGATCATTGCTCTATCCGGCCGCGGTTCTCTGTTTGCTCGGCGAATGTGTGTCGTCGCGGACACGTTTCCACTGGACTCCCCCCAAATCCCCCCAGGCCACTGGACCTTGCGGAATGTGGTTTAGTATACAGTTCTTGATTCTCGTGTCAACTGACTCTTTTCAGAATTGATGAAGATCCATATATTAAAAGGAAACTATTCTTAAACAATAACGAGAATGTATACAGTATGGTTACTGGTGAGGGGATTTTCACATCCAATCAATAGTAATTACTGATGGGGGGAAGTGTGCAGGACAGAGGAATCGTCAAACAGTTCGTATCAGGTCGCCCTTCGGATATCGGCAGGGCTGGCGCCGGCGGATACCCCTGCCAGGGCGTCTACTACCGGCCCGATGACGAGTGGCCCACGACCGTCGTGATCGCCACCCATTACGACATCGATTTCTCGGAGCACTACCTCGCCGAACGCTTCGCGTCTCGCGGAATCGGATTCCTCGGCTGGAACACGCGCTTCAGGGGTGCCGGCGCCTACTTCTTGCTCGAACAGGCATTGGTCGATATTGGCGAAGGCGTCCGCTGGCTGAGAGAGACCGCGCGCGCTCATCAGGTCGTCCTATTGGGGAACTCGGGCGGCGGTTCGCTCATGGCTGCCTACCAGTCGCAGGCAGTCCGACCCTCACTCCATTCGCCGTGGGTAGCAATGGTGCCCGCGGAGCTTTCATCGCTGCCCGCTGCCGATCTCTATATATCTCTTAATGCCCATCCAGGGCGCCCTGACGTCTTCACCGCATGGCTGGACCCTTCGGTCACCGATGAGAACGATCCGCTCTCGGTCGATGACTCGCTCGACATGTTCAATGCGCAGAACGGGCCTCCGTACAGCGCGCAGTTCATGATCCGATACCGCGAAGGACAGCGAACGCGAAATCAGAAGATCACAGACTGGGTGAAGGAAGAGCTGGTTCGAATGGAGAAGGCTCGAGCGAGCGACCGCATCTTCTGCGTGCACCGAGTCTGGGCCGATCCGCGATGCGAGGATCTCACGCTCGAACCAACGCAGCGGAAGACCGGATGCTACCGAGGCGACACGCGCACCGCCAACTACGGCGCGACCGGTGTTGGCCGTTCCTCGACGCTTCGAACCTGGCTTTCCATGTGGAGCCTCGAGACGTCGCCCTGTCGAGTCGGAGGTCACTTGCCTAACGTGACGATTCCCTCCCTCGTCGTGCAGTCGCTCGGTGACGAAGGGGTCTTTCCCCGAGACGCCGACGAGTTATTCAGCACGCTAGGCGCCGAGGACAAGGAGAAGAAGCTCGTGTCAGGCGACCACTATTTCCTCGATACGCCCACCGGTCGCGATGAAGTGGCAGACCTCCTCGTCGACTGGCTCCACCGCCACCCGTGACTTAGCTAAAGAACGGGACCGACGATGATCAAGGATGAACTCGAGATCGAACTCACTCGAATCATGGATGATGTACTGAATATCACCGAGGGCCAAGTCGTCGACCTCAAGATCCTCACCGGAGGAGCCTCTCGCCAGACCTGGTCGTTCTCGTACGGATCTCGATCAGAAGACCGACCGCCACGAGGGTACGTGATCCAGCTCAACGGTGTAGTCGTTTCCGACGAGCTCATCTCAACGGAGAAGGAAGCGCTGCTGCTGCAACGCGTCGCAGAGAACGCGATTCCGGTGCCGAGCGTAATCGCGAGTGGTGTCTCGGCGAAGTTGGGCGACACCTCGTATTTCATCACAACCTTCATAGAAGGCGAGACGCTTCCCGCCAGGTACTTACACTCCGACCCGCCACTGCCCGGTGTCGCAGGTCTCATGAGCCAGTGCGCCAAGACGCTCGCCGCGATACACGCGCTTCCGCTCGAGAACTTATGTTTACCTGACTACGACTTCCTCGACTTCTACGCAAATCAGTTGGACGCCAGTGAAGAGGCGCACCCGGTGCTCGAGTGGGCCCGCCGGTGGCTTGTCACGCATCGCCCACCCCAACGACCGCCGGTGCTCGTCCACGGTGACTTCCGCCTCGGCAACTTCATCGTTGCGAACGAGGGGCTGCGCGCAATACTCGATTGGGAGCTCGCCCACTTCGGCAGTCCTCTCGAAGACGTCGCCTGGCCCCTCGTTCGGGCCTGGCGCTTCGACCACGTGCGGCCAAAGGGGGTGTTCCCCGAGCGAGAGGCGTGGATCGACGCGTACGTCGATGCGTCGGGCCTCTCATTGGACAATGGCGAGGTGCGCTGGTGGGAGGTCGCTTCGACGTTCAAATGGGCGATCATCTGCATGAACCAATGGCAACGTCACTACAGCCACGCGACGCGTTCGGTCGAACTCGCGGCGATCGGACGCCGGGTGGTCGAGAGCGAATTCGACCTCTTGAGGTTGCTCGCATGACGTCGCCACTCGAGCGCGAAAACGGCGACGTCGAGGCCCTCTTCGAGCGCCCGCGTGCCGATGAACTCGTGCGGGCCGTCATTGAGTTCCTCGAGGGTGAAGTGCTCGAGACGGCTGAAGGGGAACTGCGCCATCGACTGCGCGTCTCGCTCAACGTCCTCGCCACGGTCGAACGCGAACTCGGACTCACCAATGAGTTCAGAGATCGCCATCGCGAGAATCTCGCGAGACTCGGTGTCTCGAGTGACGAAGAACTGGCCCGAGTCATTCGACGAGGTGATCTGGTCCATTCTCCGATTCTCAGGGAGATCCTCATGGACGAGACGGTGAGGCGACTGGAGGTCGCCAACCCGAGGTGGCTGATCGACGACTCGCACTAAACGCACCGGCTCGGTCAGAGCGCGCCACGATTCACCTCAATCCGAACTCCCAGTTGCCGTCATTGGAGTATCGACGGAGTACTCGGCGCGCGGTCGACTGGACGTGGACCTCGTCAGGACCGTCATAGATGCGTGCGGAGCGAGCCTCACGATACATACGGCTCAACGGCGTGTCATCGGTGAGTCCCGCCGCGCCGTAGGCCTGCACGGCCCTGTCGATCACGTTGTGCAGCATCCTCGCCCCGACAACCTTGATGACGCCGATCTCTACCCGAGCCTGATCGCCCGAATCAATGAGCCGTGCCGCATCGAGTGTCAGGAGTCGACACGCTTGGATCTCGGCGAACGACTCGAAGACGTGTTGCTGCATCAGCTGCTTGTTCGCCAGCACCTCTCCGAATGCGGTGCGGCTGTTGAGCCTTTCACACAACAAGTCGAAGGCCCGTTGAGCCTGGCCCAACCAACGCATGCAGTGAAAGATCCTTCCCGGGCCGAGTCGCTCCTGGGCGATGGCGAAGCCCTTTCCCCTCTCGCCCAGCAGACTCGATTCGGGTACGCGTACGTCGTCGAAACGGATCTCGTAGTGCCCGCCCTCGATGCCGAGCACGGGGGTCTCACGGACTATTGAATAGCCCGGCGTCCCAACCGGCACGATGATGATGCTGAACGCATCGTGCGCAGGGACGTCGAACTCGGTGCGGCACATGACGGCCGTGTATCCCGCGCGTGCCGCCCCGGTTACGAACCACTTGACGCCGTTCAGCATCCAGTGGCCGTCTTGCAGCACGGCCGTCGTCTGGAGTTGAGTTGGGTCCGACGACGCGATATCCGGTTCGGTCATCGAGAAACTCGGCCAGACCTCAGCGCTGACGACGCGATCGAGCCATCTCCCGCGCTGCTCTCGTGACGCGTGCTTGTGCAGCATCAAGGAGTCTTGCAAGGTGAACGTTCCGAGTGCAAGCTGCCCGTACTCGCTACGGCCCTGCACCTCATTGACGTAGACGTAGTCCAGGAACGGCAGTCCGCCGCCGCCGATCTCTTCCGGATGACCGAGCGCCCACAGGCTTTTTGACTTCGCCTCCGCTTGCAGATCCTTGAGAAGCGACATTGAGGTGTCAGAGTGAAGTTCTTTCTCCACCGGCTCGACACGATCCACAATGAAGCGTTTGACCTCTTCTCGAAGAGGGCGTATGTGTTCAGGAACCTCAAATGTCACGGACCTCTCCTCTCACGAGCGACGACAAAAGGGCATAATTGCATGCAATATGGCAAGCACTGATACAACGAGCAACGGCGACCCCTCTCCATGGCTGACTCTCCTACACTGGCTTGCGTCCGACAATACAGAATGTAAGCCTTGATTTCCAGTCAGAAACGTACTAGAAAGTGACTGCAGCAGTCGAAAGTGCGGCACGTCGCCGAGATGGGGCGTCTGCAAACCAAATTGGTGTTTTGGCAATATTGTATGCAAAGGGGATAACATGCCGAGATTACGCGAAGTTCCACGGTCCGAGGCGACTGACGAGACGGTACTAAGGATGTACAACCGGATCTTCCAGGATCGTGATCCGGTCGCGGAACCCGGTACCGCCACCGGCACCAAGGGGGACTGGTGGACGGTCTTCGCGCTGGTCCCCGAAGTCTTCGACCACGCTGTTCGCGGCTTCGGCCTCTACGCCAGCCCCTCGCGCCTACTCGACCCGGTGCTTCGCGAGCTGGGTCAGACCCGTGCGGGTTGGCTTGGGGGAAGCCAGTTCGTCTACTCCCAGCACTGCAAGTCGTGTCGCAAACTGGGGATGAGCGAAGAGAAGATTGAGGCGGTCCCGAGCTGGGGGGTCTCGGACCTCTTCTCTCCCGTCGAGCGCGCCGTGCTTGCCTACACCGATGCATTGACCCTAGACCGGGGACGCGTTGACGACAAGATTTTCGCGCAGCTCCAGGCTCATCTGACTGACGAGCAGATACTCGAACTCACTTACATCACGACGCTCTACATCTCGCACGCGACGATGTGCAACGCCCTTCGTGTCGAGTACGACAACGTCCCCGACCGCATCGTGGAGATCGCCGCACCGAGCGGCACCCAGGCGCGCGATATCGGCGCCGACATATCGCTTCCCGACTGAGCAAACCCAACCCTCTCCGGAATCTGGATTCAGCCCGGGTCGCAGCACTGTAGTAGCTGGTTTCTCCCCCAGCTACTACAGTGCACCTTTCGTTTCGTCACCGAGCGGCAACGGCGTCAGGAACTTGATGTCCCAGGGCTCGCTGACGAGGTCGGCGGTCTCGGCCCGAAGTTTCAGCAGCGACGGAGCCGTACGGTGCACGTCGAGCGCGTGGTCATCATTCCACTTCTCCACCAAGACGACTTTGTCGTCGGTCTTGTGCAGGGCGTAGAACTCACACCCTGGTTCGGCGTGGACATCGTTCGCAATGGACGCGAAGACGTCGATGATGGCCTGCTGTTGACCTTCCTTCGGTGTGACGCTGACGACAAGGATGGGCATTTCTTTCCTCCGCTCTTAGTGGTCGTACCGAGTTGGCACCACCATTTCCGTTTACCTTCGAGACTTCACATGCAAGACTTCGAGACGGCGGATTGGCAATGACGCTGCCTCAGAACGGTGACCAGCACAAGGGGTCACTTGATACTTGCCCCCGCATCGATTGGAAGCGCGACGCCGGTGACGTAACGGGCTTCGGACGAAGCCAGCCAGAGAAGTGCGTTCGAGACGTCGATCGCTTCGACCCACGGCACGGGAAGGGCGTTGAGGATCAGAGCGCGCTCTGCGTAGATGCTTTCATTGAGCTGGTCTTCAGGAAGATCGGGTGCGAAGAGCCGATAGACCGCGTTGTTGAGGACCATGTCAGTATTCACCGCCGTCGGGTGAAGACTGTTGACCCTGATGTTGTCCGCAGCGAGTTCCAGGGCCAACGTTCTCATCAGCCCTACGACCCCGTGCTTCGCGGCGACGTAGTGTCCAATGTTCTGAGCCGCCTTCAGCCCGCCGCTCGAACTGGTGATGACGATCGATCCGCCCTCACCACCTGCACGCAAGTGCGGGATGGCGGCTTTGGCCGTATGCCAGACTCCGGTCAGGTTCACATCGACAACGTCGCGGAACGCTTGCTCTTCGAGCACGTCCAACTTGGAGAAGCTGATCATCCCGGCATTCGCCGAGACGATGTCGAGTCGACCGAGTTCCTTCACGCCGGCGTCGAGTGCCGCGCGAAGTTGGTCATAGTCACGGACGTCCGCTTCGCTCGCGACGATCTTTCGCCCAAGCGCTTCGACCTGCTGCACGGTCTCTTTGAGATCCTGCGGCGTTGCCAAGTGGTACGGCACCGAGTCGATCTGCGCGGCGATGTCGATCGCGATAATGTCCGCGCCTTCTTGCGCCAGTCGAACGGCGTGACTACGGCCTTGGCCCCTCGCGGCCCCCGTAATGAACGCAACCTTCCCGTCCAAGCGACCCATTAGCAACCTCCTTAAGTTCAATAACTCGGTCCTGCCGTCGATCTCATGCCAGATGAAGTCGACTTTCTGCGTCCGACATCACTTAATTGTATACAGTACTAGCAATTCTACCGCAAATAATGCGGTAATCTGCCACTAATTTCACAAATTGAATGCAATACTCTTAATGTACACGAGCGGAGGCTAACCCAATCGCCCTTTTGAAGTTCGGCCTTGAGGTCCGAACTTCTGAAGTTGGTGACCCTACAAGCCAGTCACACTTGAGGCGAATGACTCTTCGAACTACTGAAGTGACCGGTTCCTAGCGGACCGATATCTCCCACTACTGCACCGACGTCTCACCGACCTCGTGCATCTTCCACGAAACCATGCCAGCGCCGTCGGACGAATCCGACCGCGAGCATCCCTCGCACGATCTCGACGTGCGAGTTCGAGAATCGAGTGTCCACCGATAAATCGATTACCTCGCCTCCTGCAGAGCACAAACGATCTCAACCGATCACTGCAGCGATTCCGCAGTCGCAACGTGCTGTCCTCGTTACGAAACGGGCCGATGAATTCTCAGATCAGATTTCGATCCTCGTGCGTACCCCGGACGGCGGTCGGCAAGGCAGACTACCCGACCGCTCGTGGCATGTTCGCGAACCGTAGCGGCGACCCGGCCCCAAAATTAGGAGCGCTGCCTCGTTGGTCCGGTCGGTCAACTCATGACTGATTCTCTGCGCTGTGCGACTTCATCGACTCGGTTCGCCCCAACAGGGTCGGTGCGAACAGTTGCCTTACACCGCACTCACCTTGACGTTCAGGACTTCTCGCCTTGACGCCCACGCCTTTTCAAGCTCCACATCTGAGACGCACGCTCCAATTTCACCGAGATACAGTGGTGCGCGTCCATTGCATCGACTGCGCGAAGACTCGACGTGACGAGCCTAGAGAGCGCCGGATCCTTCACTGCTGATGAAGATCAAGACAACGAATAACCTCGAGAAAGTTCGAGGGGAAACAATCTAAGAGTTGCGAACCTGCCGAGTCACAAGCCCGTCCCCGGATCACGGTGCCAGTCCGAATAGGCCTCATTTTAGGGACTCCTCGGGTTCCCGTGGGTAACTTGACGCCTTGAGCGAGAGGTAGTCGCCTCGAAAGGCCAGTCCCCACTTGGGTTGACGTCCACGGCTCGACGTTCTCACCCCTCGTCAAATGGCGC
>Ga0182014_10001386_pt1 | contig 32454 bp, 31 predicted proteins | sample 612S2DmetaG_FD_120489 | JGI IMG/M metagenome (GOLD analysis project Ga0182014, IMG submission 120489) | Permafrost microbial communities from Stordalen Mire, Sweden - 612S2D metaG | ecosystem: Environmental > Terrestrial > Soil > Wetlands > Permafrost | place: Sweden: Stordalen | collected... | reverse complement strand
TCTGTTGCCATTGCGTTTCGGTCAAATCAGTCGGGTAACACTTGGGAGTTTGCATCCCAAGCCCAAACCAAATTCCGTGCAGTACCGGAAGCTCAAAATCACTTTTTCAAACACGCTCTAAGAGGTTTGCCTTGTTGCGGAGGGCCTCTGATTCGCGCAGCCAAGGATGGTTCTGCGAGAGGTATGTAAGCCACATTTCAACGTTGTTTGGAAACATTCGGTGGATTGGCTGAAGTTGAGGCATCTTCTCTAGGACCTGCGAACTAAGCTCCGCGAGCGTTGGCATTTCCTCAAATACTGCCTTCGAAAAACCCGCTCCCAATATGAAAACATCATACATGATCAATCCTCGAAGTTTTGGAACATCATAAATCACCGCGTCAGATCCCTCTTGTTTAGGCCGCTTCAAATACGGCCATAAAGCTCATAGCCAAAGTCGTATAGGGGTCACCTCTGTAATGTGTAGTTTCTGTCTGACATGGTCCAGTTGCATCGAGATTGGGTAGTGCCCTAATTCGAAATCCTATTTCGGACCACGGACCTTATAGTATTGCGGATGTGCGATTGCGTGCTCCGGGCGCCTTGCATGGTCGTCTCGCCCTCTGGGAGAACTTGTAGCCCACCACCCTCCGTAACAATACAAGTCATAGATCTGCGATTTTCCACGTCAGGCCGCGTGGTGATTGCCTTGAGCGGGTGTCGCCGTACATTGGGGAAAACATATTTCATCGATTTTTGCCTCTTGCTTAGTTGCCGCGGGCCATCAAGTGATAAACGGCACCAGGAAACTCCACTCGAATCGGTCGGGCCATGCACTGTTGCTACCACATGCCGGCCCATTTGTAAATTGTAACACATTGACCCCCACGACTTTATGTTGCTATGTTCCGGGGCTTGTAATGGGAATGAGGAGTGCTATTGTAACCGCGTGGCCCCACGGCCCCGAAAGGGCGACCGTGAGGCCCTACAGCGCGGTCAGACCGCCTTGCACTGCCGGGGTAGCGGGCTCAATACCATCTACTCCGGCAGTACTGTTTCTACACGCCCCGTGGAGCGACGATCACCAGCTGCGGGGGTTGAATCCCTCCTATTCATGTCCATCACCTCCTTCATGCTATTCTGTTGGCTTTTGCTCTTCGATAATTAACTGAAAGCCAAGCCAAGCGCGGATACGCTCCAATTCCTCTTTCGTTACGGTAAGTGGCGCTTTCACGGTTATCTTCCGTTTGCGCTTATTATCCAAATACAACGTCTGAACCTGAGACTCATCGTCAGCCTCAAGATCATCGTTTTTCGGTGGGTCTTTCTGCGGCGGGGCTTCAACAACAGGTGCCGTGCTTGGCAATGTAGCCCCAGTCGGAATTACAACTGTTCCATCTGACGAAATAAACCCGGCAAACTTTAACGAGCTTGCAAAAACGGTGGCACAGACTTTCGCGCAAGACTTTGTTATTGATAGAATGCTGTCCTTCTCAAGCTTGTTGGCGATAAGCTCCACATTAAGTTTTTTGCCGACATGCGGATTCACAATATCCGCATAGGTCTTTATGCCCATTATTGCTTGCGATAAAGCAGCCTGCTTTGCATCATCGGTGTCGGGCTTTAGGTAATCCAGGGCCAGCTTTGTGAGTTCTGGCTTGGGTTGCCCCAGGAGTCGAAACAACCGGGCAGCAACAATCCGCCGATAAAACGGGGTCGAAGTTGGGTTTGCGTATCCACAGCCCTTTGCGACATCTGGCATTGCAGCCGTCTCAAGGGCTTTGTCGTGAATAGTGACAACGAGCTTTAGAGCTTCCTCGATGTCAAACATCGGAAGCTCGTTCGTAGAGTCCTTCTTGGTGGATTCAGCCATGCGTAGATAGTCGCACGATAAAACCAACTAGTCAACATGAAAACATGGAATATTTAGGGGTCTACTTTTTCTTGTTTTTCCACCCAGTTTTGGTTGCTTTTTGGGTTATTCCATTGCGTTGGGAGGCGGAAAGCTTTTCCGCTCTCGCTTTGCCGCCCTTCAATCCACCGTAAGCGCCGCGAATCGCGGTCACATCTAATCATTGTAACAATTGCGTTTTGACTACTTCATAATGCTTCCACAATCCAGTCGAAGCGATGCATCCCCCAAAGCAAGAGGGGCGAGCCTCTCGGCCCGCCCCTCCGCGTTTAGTCTTTGTACTTCGGACTCACCTTAGTAGTCCATGCCGCCCATGCCGCCGCCGCCCGGAGGGCCCATCGGCGCCTTATCCTTCTCCGGCACCTCGGTGACGCAGCATTCCGTGGTCAGCAACAAACCGGCAATGCTCGCCGCGTTTTGCAGGGCGCTGCGGGAGACCTTGGTCGGGTCGATGATTCCCGCCTTGCCCATGTCCACGTACTCGAGCTTGTCCACGTCGAAGCCTTCCCAGCCCTTGCGGGACTTGACTTCCCGGACAACCAGCGAGCCTTCCTGACCGGCGTTGTCGGCCAGCTGGCGCAATGGCTCTTCGAGAGCGCGCTTGATGATGTCCGCGCCGATCTGCTCGTCGCCCTTGAGCCTCATCTCCTCGAGCGCCGGAATCGCGCGAATGTACGCCGTGCCGCCACCGGGCACCGTGCCTTCCTCGACGGCCGCGCGGGTCGCGTGCAATGCATCCTCGACACGCGCCTTCTTTTCCTTCATTTCCGTCTCGGTCGCCGCGCCGACGTACACCACCGCCACGCCGCCCGCCAACTTGGCGAGCCGTTCCTGCAACTTCTCGCGGTCGTAGTCGCTCGTGGTCTCCTCGATGGCTTTGCGGATCTGGTTGATCCGGCCCTGGACGTCGTTGTGCTTGCCACCACCCTCGACAATCGTCGTGTTTTCCTTGTCGATGACAATCTTCTTGGCGCGTCCGAGGTCATCCAACTCGACCTTCTCCAGCTTGATGCCGAGGTCTTCGCTGAGGAACTTGCCGCCCGTGAGGATGGCAATGTCTTCCATCATCGCCTTGCGGCGATCGCCAAAGCCGGGGGCCTTGACCGCGGCCACCTGGATCGTGCCGCGCAGCTTGTTGACGACCAGCGTCGCCAACGCTTCGCCTTCGATATCCTCGGCGATGATCAACAGCGGCTTGCCGAGCTTCGCCGTCTTTTCGAGCAACGGCAGCATATCCTTGAGGCTGCTGATCTTCTTCTCGTTGATCAGGATGTAGGCGTCTTCGAGCACGGCTTCCATCGTCTCGGCGTTGGTCACGAAGTACGGTGAGAGGTAGCCCTTGTCGAACTGCATGCCTTCGACCACGTCCAGCGTGGTTTCGATGCTCTTGGCTTCTTCGACCGTGATCGTGCCGTCCTTGCCCACTTTGTCCATCGCGTCGGCAATGATGTTGCCGATGGTCTTGTCGCCGTTCGCGGAAATTGTGGCGACCTGCTGAATTTCGCTGCGGTCCTTGACCTTCTTGCTGATCTTGACGAGTTGCTCGATCACCGTCTCGACCGCCTTGCCGATCCCGCGTTGCAGCGCCATCGGATTGGCGCCCGCGGTCACGTTGCGCAGGCCTTCGCGATAAATCGACTCGGTCAATACGGTCGCCGTGGTCGTGCCGTCGCCGGCGACGTCGCTCGTCTTGCTGGCCACTTCACGCACCATCTGCGCGCCCATGTTTTCCCACGGATCTTCGAGCTCGATCTCCTTCGCCACCGTCACGCCGTCCTTGGTGATCGTCGGTGACCCGAATTTCTTGTCCAGGACCACGTTGCGGCCCTTGGGTCCGAGCGTCACTTTGACGGCCCGGCTCAGTTTCTCGACGCCTCGCAACAACGCCTTGCGCGCGTCCTCTTCAAATAACAATTGTTTTGCAGCCATGGTAAATTGCTCCTTTGTATTTCGCGTTATTCAATCACGCCGAGAATGTCGTCCTCGCGCATGATCAGATAGTCTTTGCCATCAATCTTGATCTCCGTGCCGCCATACTTGCTGATCAGCACGCGATCACCCTTCTTCACCTCGAACGGAATTAGCTTGCCGTTATCATCCCGCTTGCCGGTGCCAATCGCCACTACTTTGCCTTCCTGCGGCTTCTCCTTGGCGGTATCCGGGATGATGATCCCGCCCTTCTTTACTTCCTGATCTTCGAGGGGCTGAACCAGTACCCGGTCGCCCAATGGTTTCACGTTCATCGTTCTCCTGACTCCTTCTGTTGTTTTGTTTGCAAAGCTCAGCCCGAATATGCTCCCGGGCCATCACGCCATCTGCTCAGCTTCCGTCGCCCCGAATATTCTCGGGGCAAAGTTGCTCACGGCTTCTTCTTGTCGTCGTCCACCATCTCGAAGTCGGCGTCCACCACATCGCCTTCCTTGCCGCCCGCCTTCTTCGCCTCCGCTCCAGCCTCCGGCTGGGGCCCGGCACTTGGACCCGGCTCGGGCGCAGCGCCCGCGCCGGATTTCTCGCGCGCTTTCGCGTAAATATCCGACGAAACGCCGTGCCAGACCTCCGTCAATTGCTCCTCAGCGGTCTTCATCGCGTCCGCATCGTCGCGCTTGAGCGCGTCCTTGACCTTCTCGATGGCGTCTTCCAGCTTCTTCTTCTGGTCGCCGCTGATGATGTCCTTGTGCTCCTTCATCAGCTTCTCGGTCTCGTACACGCGCGCGTCGCAACGGTTCTTCAGTTCGACCTTCTCGCGCAGCTTCTTGTCCTCCTCGGCGTGCGCCTCGGCTTCCTTCTGCATCTTTTGGACTTCGTCCTTCGACAAGCCGCTCGAAGCCGTGATGGTGATCTTCTGCGATTTGCCGGTGCCGAGGTCCTTCGCGCTCACGTGCAGAATGCCGTTGGCGTCGATATCGAACGTCACTTCGATCTGCGGCACACCGCGCGGCGCCGGTGGCAGCTCGGTCAAATGAAACCGTCCAATCGTCTTGTTATCCCGGGCCATCGGCCGTTCGCCCTGCAGGACGTGGACTTCCACGCTGGTCTGGCTGTCGGCCGCGGTCGAGAAAATCTCGCTCTTGCGGGTCGGGATCGTCGTGTTGCGCGGGATCAACGTCGTGAACACGTTGCCGAGCGTCTCGATGCCGAGTGACAACGGCGTCACGTCCAGCAGCACGATGTCCTGTTTGACCTGGCCCGTGAGCACGCCGCCCTGAATGCCCGCGCCGACCGCAACGACTTCGTCCGGGTTCACGCCCTGATGCGGCGCTTTGCCGATAAGCTTGTGCGCAATCTCGATGACTTTCGGCATGCGGGTCATGCCGCCGACCAGCACCAGTTCGTTCACTTTCGACATGTCGAGCTGCCCGTCCCGCAAACACGCTTCGACGGGGCCAATCGTGCGTTCCACGAGTTCATCACACAGTTGTTCAAGCTTGGCGCGCGTGAGTTTCTTGACGATATGTTTCGGCCCGCTGGCGTCCGCCGTGATGAACGGCAAATTGATCTCGTATTCCATCGCGCTGGAAAGCGCGATCTTGGCCTTCTCGCTCTCCTCCTTGATGCGCTGGAGTGCGTCGGCCTGTTTCCGTAGATCGATCCCCGTGTCCGCCTTGAAGTCGTCGGCGATCCAGTTCATGACCCGTTCGTCAAAATCGTCACCGCCAAGGTGCGTATCACCGTTGGTGGCGAGAACTTCAAACACGCCGTCGCCAATGTTCAGCAGGGAAATATCGAACGTGCCACCGCCCAGGTCGTAGACTGCGATATGCTCGTCTTTCTTCTTGTCGAGGCCATAGGCCAGCGAGGCCGCGGTCGGCTCGTTGATGATGCGGAGAACGTCCAGTCCGGCGATCTTGCCGGCGTCCTTGGTCGCCTGACGCTGGGCATCATTGAAATAGGCGGGAACCGTGACGACGGCCTGTGCGATCTTCTCGCCGAGATAGGCCTCGGCGTCAGTCTTCATCTTGGCCAGGATCATCGCGGAGATTTCGGGCGGCGAGAACGTCTTCTCTTCGTTTCCCGCCATTACCTTGACGTGGGCATCGCCGTTCGGGCCGCGCACCACGTCGAATGGGACGCGTTTGCGCTCCCGCTCGACCTCTTCGTACTTGCGGCCCATGAACCGCTTGATCGAGTACACCGTATTCTTCGGGTTGACGACCGCCTGGCGTTTGGCCGCCTGGCCGACCAGCCGCTCGCCCGATTTCGTGAACGCCACGACCGATGGCGTGGTGCGTCCGCCCTCCGCGTTCGGAACGACGACGGGTTCCCCACCCTCCATGATCGCCATACAGGAGTTCGTTGTCCCCAAATCAATTCCTAAAACTTTTGCCATTTGTTTATGTGCTCCTCTCTGCGCATGAAAATCCGCTACTTCCTTAAGCAATGGCAATGCCATGAAAATCGCTTCGGCCCCAAGTGGTTCACATCGTGTCGATTACAGAATTTTGCCACGACGGCCAATGTGTGCCATGTCACAGTGAGTGTGACACGCATATGCCTCCAACTGTGCCATGAGTGCCATCCTGTCACAGCTTGACCGGCCTGCCAGCACCACATAATGCGTGGAATTTTACAAACCTTTTACTTAACAGGCTTCGAAACTGTTTTATACTCGTCGCGTCTGCAAGAAAACGTAGTTGGGAGAACTGACCATGAAGACAGGTCTTCTGTTCGCCGCCGCTGTTCTGGCCATAGCCGTCTCGCCGTCTTACGCCGCCACCATTGCCGTCACGTCCCTCAATGACTCCGGACGCGGCACGTTGCGCGACGCCCTCGCTAATGCCGCCGATGGGGACACGATCAACTGTGCTGTCACCGGCACAATCGTGCTGGCTATCCACGAACTTCTCGTCACCAACAGTGTCAATATCATTGGGCCTGGGCCCGACCTGCTGGCTGTTAAGGGGCGCTCTAGACGGGTGTTTCACGTAAGCTCAAACACAATCGTCGGAATCTCAAGCCTGTGCATTACCAATAGCAGGGATTTTGACTACGGCGGTGGGGGCATCTATAACGACCACGCGACTCTGATGGTTAGCAACTGTACGATAAGCGGCAACATGTATTTCTCTTCCGGTGGTGGCGGCGGCGGAATATACAGTGATGGCCGACATGGCAGCGCAAGTCTCACCGTGGTCAACAGCGCGTTCATCGGCAACGCAGCACAGTCCGGCGGAGCCGTAGCCAATGACGGCGGCAACGGTGGTACTGCCGTTACACAAATCGCGAACTGCACCTTCAACAGCAACTATGCCTCCGATGGCGGCGGCGGCCTTTACAACGAGTGTGGGGATGGCGGCAGTGCTATCCTGCAGATCATCAATAGCGAGTTGAGCAGCAACAGGGGTTCCGCCTTTGGCGGTGCCATCGCAAACCTCGCAGCTTTTGCTGGCACAGCGACCGTGCAGATTATCAACTGCACTTTGGGGAACAATGCGGCCGGCGTGCGAGGCGGCGGCATTGACAATAATGGCGAGCGCGGTCTTGCGAGGACGGAGATCATCGACAGCAGTTTGAACGACAACAGCGCTCCGGGCTGGGGAGGAGGCGGCGTCTTTACCTGGGAGACTCTGCAGGGCCGTGCTGAACTCGAGGTTTCCAGCAGCTGCTTCAACGACAACTCCGCCGGCCGCGGCGGAGACATTTTTAACACGGGCTACGATTCCGGCACCACAGCCGTCGAGGTCGTCAACAGCACTTTCAGCGGCGACTGGGCTCCCTCACTGGGCTCCTTTTTCAACGAAGGCATCTATGGAGGCACCGCAGCCGTTCAGATTGTCCACACCACCTTCAATAATGACTCCAGCTCCAACAACATTTGCATTTACAACGTGGGCACCTTGAGCGGCAATGCGATCCTCGAGATCGGTGGATCTATCTTGGAGGCTCGGGGTACGGGCGAGACCGTGAGTAACGTGTCAGCAACGATCACCTCTCTTGGCTACAACCTGAGCAGCGATGATGGCGGGGGATTTCTGACCGGGCCGGGGGACACCATCAATACCGATCCGATGCTTGGACCGTTGCAGGACAACGGCGGGCCGACGTTCACCTGTGCACTGTTGCCCGGCAGTCCCGCGATCAACGCGGGCGACCCGAACTTCACTCCGCCACCGGATTTCGACCAGCGCGGACCCGGTTTTCCGCGCGTCGCTTATGGTCGTATCGATATCGGCGCATTCGAGGTGCAGAAGCTGCCCGACAGTGATGGCGATGGTGTTCCGGACATGTTTGACCAATGTCCCAACACGCCGCCCGGCGCGATCATCGATTCGAACGGCTGCAGCATTGCCCAGCTTGTTCCGTGCGCCGGACCGACCACAGGCGGGACATGGAAGAACCACGGCCAGTATGTCGCCGCAGTCGTCCATGAAGCCACTGTCTTCCTGCAGGCAGGATTGATCACTCGGCGACAATGGGCTCACATTGTCACACAGGCGGCTTGGTCCAGATGCGGATGGAATCGCCATTGGGACCACGATGGCGACCGAGATTGGGGCCGCGCTTGGGATTGCGACCGCGATGCCGATTGGGGCCGAGAACGAAAGTGATTCAGTTGTTGATTCTTCCGAGACTCTTCGACGGTCATAGACCGCCGCTACAGAAGCCTGAAGCCTAACGCGGCGAACTTCCGTCGTAGATTCTCGCCCGCCCCTCGCAACACAAGCTCGGTATTGAAGAATTCGCGGCGCACGGGATATTCGGCGCGCAACTTGTCGAATGCACGGACGTTGCTTCGCAGCGCAACGTCGTCGTCGGTGATGTCGTAGACGCGTCGCACCACCCGGTGCAGCACTTCTTCCTCATCCTCCCCGCTGCTCACGGCGAGTTCAATGCGCGGGACCGGCGACGGTGGGAGATGAGGCGACCACGTTGGTTGGAGGTGGAAGAACCCACACGCCGCCTCATAAATCATCCGCGTGCCGTTCACCTTGCCATCGAAGCTGTAGCCGGCGATGTGCGGTGTGCCGATGTCCACCACGTCCAATAGTTCCGGTGAAATATTGGGTTCGTTTTCCCAGACATCGAGCACGACACCGCCCAGTCGCTCGCCATCAATGGCTTTGAGTAGCGCCTGGTTGTCCATGACCGCTCCACGGGCCGTATTGATCAGGACCGGCTTGCGAGCTTCCAATGCGCCAAAGCGTTCCTTGTCGAATAGATGAAACGTTGCGTCCAGACCCTCGCGTGTCAGCGGCACATGCAGCGTGATGATGTCCGCTTCCGCGAGCACCCGCTCCATTGACACAAAGTGCGCAAGCCGCTTCGCCCGCTGGCGCGGCGGATCGTTCTGCAGCACGCGTATGCCGAGAGACTCCGTGTAACGCACGACCCGCGAACCGACATCGCCTACGCCAATCACCCCGAGTGTTTTGTCACGCAAATGGAATTTCCGCCGATGAGCCAGTTCCATCATCGCCGCGACGACGTATTCGGCCACGGAATTGGCATTACTGCCTTGCGCGCTGGCAAAACCAATTCCCTGTTGCGAAAGATACTCCCGATCAATGTGGTCAAACCCGATCGTCGCGGAGGCAACAAACTTCACACGGCTGGCGCCCAGCAGCCTGGCGTTCACCGGCGTAACCGACCGCACCAGCAGGACATCCGCATCGCGCACCGTATCGGCAGTGATGTCGCGTCCGGGTACCAGCCGCACCTCGCCCAGTGGGCCGAACGCCTCCTGCGCGAAGGGGATATTTGGATCGGCGAGGATTTTCATGTGCAGCAATGGGGGGAACTTAGCAACGATTTTGGCGTTTGACGATAGTGGAGGAGGCGGGTATTCTCCCCGAGCTTCACTAAGGAAGACAAAAACATGTTTATCAGTACACACGATTTGGTCCGAAAACATGGGCCGCTGATTTTGGGGGTCATCCTCGCGGTCAGTGTTGGGATGGGGCTCCTGTTCACTCCCGCCGGCTCGCTGGTGGGAAAAGGCCAACAGCAGCGCGGCGGGTTGCCGACCATCAAGGGCAAGCCCGTCAATTTTGCCGAGTTCCAAAGCATACGCAACAGCATACTGGCGGGGATCGCGATGTCGAAAGGCCGCCAACCGGTGCGCGGCGTGGCGTTTGAAGATAATCTGAACATTGAAGCCGTCCAGCATCTGCTTCTTCTGCGCAAGGCCAGAGAACTGGGCATCCGCGTGACCGATGACGAGGTGGTCCAACAGATTCGCGCGCTGCCCATCATGCTCAACGAGCTAAAGCAGTTCGATCCCAACAATTATCAGCGGTACATGATTTTCCTTAACAATCTCGACATCAGCGAGACGTTGTTCGAGGAAGTCATCCGTGAGGAACTCGTTCTGGGGCGACTACGCTCCCTGATCGGCTCCGCGGCGGAGATTACCCCCGCGGAGTTGCAGCTCTCCTACAACATGCTCCAGGAACAAACGAAAATTGATTACGTGGAACTGAACGCCGCCGACCGGAAGGACATTTCCAACGTCACCGACGAGGACGCCAGGTCCTATTACGGGCTGAACCAGGAGAAATTCCGCACGCCCGCCATGGTGAAGGTGCGGTACGTCTACTTCACGATTTCTGATGCCAGGAAATCCGTCACGCTCGGGGACGACGAGATTAGCGAGTATTACGAGCGCAATAAGAGCAAGTACGTCGACGCCTCCGGCCAGCCGAAGCCGTTGGCGGACGTGAAAGATGAACTGAAACAAGACCTGCTCGACCTTCGCGCCGAGCGCCTCGCCGGCGACCGCGCCACGGCGCTCACCGTGAAGCTCGTGCCCCAGCCCGGCGCGCCGATTCCCGATTTCACGAAGACTGCCACCGATGCGGGGCTCACCGCCAAGGAAACGGACTTCTTCGATTTGCGCAGCCCGGTCAAAGGTGTGGATGCAGGCCCGACGTTCAATCAAATGGCGTTTTCGCTGGGACCGGATGTGCCGGTGGGCGATCCTGTGCACGGCAAGGACGGGTACTACGTGCTGGCGTACGTCGACAGCAGGCTGAGCGAAATCCCCGCGGTTCAGAAGGTCAAGACCCAGGTCATCGATCAGATCCGTCGACAGCGCGCCTACGATGCGACGGTAAAGCAGGGGCGTGAACTCGATGCCAAGGTCAAGACGGCTGTTGCCGCGGGAAAGAATTTCGCCGACATGTGCACGTCTCTCGGGCTTGCCGTGAAAACCTCCGAGCCGTTCACGCTCGTTGGTGGAGCCACCAATCTTCCTTATGCCAGTAACATTAGAGAGGTCGTCCTCGGGATGGCCACCAACGCGGTCAGTGATTTCCTGACCACACCGAACGGCGGGATCTTCTTCCACCTCAAACAACGGGAAGCGCCCAAGCCTCTCGAGTCCGAGCCGGTTCGGAAACAACTCGAAGCGCAACTGCTTCAACAAAATCGCGAAGCATTGTTCGAGGATTGGGCCAACTCCGTCATGCGGGCGGAGCAAGTGGATTACAAACGCCGAGCGCCCGTGCCCCAACGAGGATCACCGACAGACCAACCGGCGCCGGCCGAACAGCCCGCTCCGGCGAGCTGACCGCCTTGTGGCGGGGCGTCACCGTCCCGAACGACACGCCTTCACGAAATCCCGAAAGAGATCGAGGAATTCGGGGGCTCGTTTCACCAGTCGCTCGGGATGAAATTGCACGGCACAGCAATATCGGGCTTCGGACTTTTCCATCGCCTCGATAATCCCATCCGGAGCGCGAGCGACGACTTCAAAGCCCCGCGCGACACGATCGACGGCCTGATGGTGACTGGTGTTCACCCGGTCGAAACCGCCCATCGCTTTCTGGAGTCTGCCGCCCTTTGTCCATTCGATTCGATGGGCCAGCGCATCGGGCTTTGGATTGTGATGTCCGTCGACGTGAGGAATGAGAGTGCCGCCGAACGCCACATTCATCACCTGAATCCCGCGGCAGATTCCGAAGGCGGGCCGGTCACGCTCGGCGACCCTGCGCAGCACGTAAATTTCCATCTCGTCACGCGCCTCGTCCGCGCCGCGGATCTTCTTGCGCGACGCTGCCGACATTCGCGGCGTGTAGCATTTTGCCTCGACGTCGCCCCCGCCTGTCAGAAGCCAGCCGTCGCAAGAGTCGACGTAATGATCGAGCACTCGCCGGTCGCGCGTGAGCGGAACGATGAGCGGCACGCCCCCGGCCATTTCAATCGCTTGCGAGTACGAGACGCCGCAAAACGAACCGCGCCCGTCAATCCGTGACGGCAACGTGATCGCTTCCGGTGTGATGGCGATGACGGGTTTCATATTGCCTGTTGTCGATTGCGCCAGAGATAAACCAACGCCGTCCCGGCAATCAATCCTATCCCGTATCCGTTGGGCAATCCCACCGCCATCAGACCGACCAGCATGGCGATGAGTAGATCGGCTTTCGAGCCGGCAATGTCCCGCACCAACAGCAGCATCGCCAGACCTTCGAAGGCCAGCAGGACGCCAAGAATCGGCTTGGGAAATATCTGGATCAATTGGGCGAAACAGCCGCTGAAGAACAGCCCCAATGTCAGATAAAAACAGCCGTAGATGACGACCGAACCACCCGTGCGCGCGCCAAATGTGTAGTGTCCCGCCATTCCCCCCGAGCCGTGGCACGTCGGGACGCCGCCAAACCACGGATTGACCAGATTCATCAGCGAGTAGGTGAAGCTGATCGTCCGGATGCTCAGGGGCCGCCCCGGGAAAAAATCCTCCGCGACCTGTCGCGTCGCAAGGATCGAGTTTCCCAGCGACAGCGGAATCTGTGGTATGGCCAGCACGATCAAGCCAGTGAGCAAATCCTGTTGCGTAAGCGAATGCAGGTGCGGGAGGCGAAAGCCCGCGCCCTGGCTCACCGCGCGAAGGTCGATGTTGAAAGCGAAGGCGTAAATGATTCCCAGCGCGATGACAAACAGCGCCGCCGGGAAACGGCGATTGCCCATCAGCGCGATGATGATGACCAACCCCACCGCTGCCAACACGTAACCCGCCGCGCCGTCCGCCTGCACATAGTTTTTCAACGCGAGCGTCGCAAGTTGCAATCCCAGCCCAAATTGAATTCCGCGCACCACCGTCTTCGGCACCACGCGCGCCAGCCATTCGATCAACCCGGTCACCGTGAGCACGAGCATGATCACGCCCACCGCCAACCCGCCGCCAAACAGCACGCTGCCGCTCAACTTCTGCGCGATCACCAGCGTCGCCATCGCCTTCAACGGTTGCACCGGCATCGGGATTCCGTAGCGCAATCCCGTGAAAATCTGCATCGCGCCGAACATGATCAGCACGCTGGCGCTGTCGAGCCCCGCGGCGAGAATCATCCCGACAATCAGCGGCAAATCGGTGCCGATGTCGCCAAACGCGCCCGCGAGTTCATTGCGGTCGAAGCGTATCCAATCCCGAAACATGGCCGCGGAGTATAGCACAGTGGGAAGTCAGTTCAGTTCTGGGTGGTAACGATCGTGTGGACTCGATGGTAGCGCTTCGGCACCGGAGTCGACGACCGTGATGGTGCTGCCAGTGCCCGTGCCTTCCGGCCACGAGCTATTGGCAATCCAGCGCACCCGCCAGCCACAAACCAATTCCCCCAAAAACCACATTCCTCATCGTCACCGCACACCTTGTGATAAAGGCCCCTGTTCTTGTTATATTTTAGTGAATATATCGCATGGCAAAGGCAGACGGATCTTTCGCGGGGAGATCTGACATCCGACCTGCTAGCGCAGGTGCCGTGATAATTCCTTCTGCAGGGGACGCGCGGCGCGCAGGCTCTGCGCCTCCATGCGCCGATAGAGCGCGGCTGCCGCCTTGCCGGTCTCCGTCACCGTTGCCCGGCCGCCGTCAGCGCCACCGCGCCTGGCAACCACCAGCGGTTTCTTGAAGCAGTGATTCATCGTCTGCACCAGTGTCCACGCGCGCATGTAGGACATGTCCATCGCCGCCGCGGCCTTGCGCAGGCTGCCGGTCCGCGCGATGTGTTCCAGCAATTCCACCTTGCCGGGCCCCAGGGCGATGTCCCGTCCACAGACAACGCGAATCCGAGGAACGATTCGAACTGACGACATGGCCCAATGATACCAGATTCAGTGATTGATGATCAACACGCCCGCACCGTGAATTTCACTGCGTTTGAGCGCAGTCAGCGCGCGGTTGGCGTCCTCCAGCGGAAACGTCTGCACTTCGGTGCGAAGAGGGATCTGCCCCGCCAGTCGCATCAACTCCCGCGCATCATCGCGTGTCGCATTGGCGACCGACCGCACGATGCGCTCATGATAGAGCAGTTCATACTTCATCTCGGGGATCGGCGTCATGTAAATGCCGGCCAGCGCCAGCGTGCCGCCCTTGCGTAGAGCCCGTGACGCTTCGGGGACGAGTGTGCCGGCCGGGGCAAACATCACCGCGGCGTGCAGTGTGTCATTCGGCAAATCCTCGGCGCGACCGACCCACGCCGCACCCAATTCTTTCGCCAACCGTTGATGTTCCGCGCCGCGCGTCGCGACGAACACGTCACAACCCCACCGCACTGCAATCTGAACGGCGATGTGCGCCGACGCGCCGAACCCGTATAGTCCGATTGTTTGCTGCGGTCGCACACTGCTCAGATGCAACGCGCGATAGCCGATGATGCCCGCGCAAAGCAGTGGCGCCGCGTGCGCATCGTCGAAATTGTCCGGGATACGCACCGCGAACGCCGCCGATGCGACGGCATACTCGGCATAACCACCGTTGACGTGAAAGCCGGTGAACAGGGCGCGATCGCAAAGATTCTCGCGGTCGCTTCGGCAAAACTCACACTCCCCACAGGTGTGATGGAGCCACGGCACCCCAACCCGGTCGCCGATGCGGAACTCTGTCGCGTTTCCTCCGACCTTTTCCACCACGCCCACGATCTGGTGACCGGGCACGATCGGCAGGTTGCCGGTGATCTCACCCTCAACGGTATGCAGATCGGTGTGGCACACGCCGCATGCATGAACGCGAAGCAGCACTTCGTCATTGCCGGGCGTCGGAATCGGAAGATCAACTACTTCGAGCGGCGAGTGCTCGACGAAACGCGGTTGGCGAAGTAGCTGAGCTTTCATGAACATCACCCCACGCGAGCGCCAGCGCGATCTGCCCGGGTTAGTTCCCTCTTACCAGCAGCACCGGCACGTCGGACTTGCGCAGGACGTGCGAGGTGGTCGAGCCGAGGATGAACTCGCGGATGCGCGTGTGACCGTAGGCGCCCATGACGATCAGATCAGCGCCGACAGATTCTTTCAACTCGAGAATCTTGGCCTCGGGATCACCATGGAGGGTTTCCACGTCGGCGGTGACGCCAGCTTCGAGCGCCTGTTGCTTGGCCTTGTGCAATGTCTCGGAAGCGGTGTCTTCGGCGCCAAGAGCGGCGACCGTCGTGATGGTTACTTTCGCGCCGAGGACAGGGGCCAAAGCAATACCGGCGCGCAACGCCTTGCTGGATTCTTCACTGCCGTCGTAGGCGATCAGCACGTGTTGGATTTGGCGGAATTTGTCGGGCGTAACCAGGCAGGGTTTGACGGAGGCGCGCACGACGCGTTCGACGCTGGAGCCCAGCCCACCCCCCAGCCAGGGGGCGTGCTCGCCCCGTTGGCCGAGCACGATCATGTCGGCCTTCCCTTCATTGTCCAGTATGATCTGCGCGAGACTGCCTGTGTCGTAAGCGGTTTCGCAGGCGACACCGCTGTCGCGACAGCGTTTCTCGACAGAGGCAAGGACCGTCGTAGCTTTTTCGCGTTGGATTTCCTGGAGCTGCGGCAACAGGGCGGAATAAGGCTGAGCGCCGATGGCGCCTGAAAAATCCGAGATCCAAGGGCCTTCCAGAAGGCGAATGTCGGTGACGTACAGCGCGCGCAAGCGGGCGTTGAGCTTCTTGCCAAACCAAATCGCATAGCCGGCCGCCGCGTCGGCTGCGGGCGAGCCGTCCGTGCACAATAGTATGTTTTGATACATGGTCGCTTCCTTTCGGGCCTTGTGCCCGACCAGCTGAACATACGCCCCACCGGCTGGCGACGCCAAACCGCGGCGTTGACAAGGCGCCGATTTGCCTGTAATGCTTTTTGTTGCGGGCGCTTAGCTCAGTTGGCCAGAGCACCTCGTTTACACCGAGGGGGTCAAAGGTTCAAGTCCTTTAGCGCCCACCATATAGCGGCAGATTCGACGTCCGAAACACGAAATCCGACGACGGTCATTTGCGGGTTTTCGTCTTCGAGGCCAAGAACTGACGCAACGCGGGTGGGGGTGTAGCTCAACTGGTTCAGAGCGCTGCCCTGTCACGGCAGAGGTTGCGGGTTCGAGCCCCGTCACTCCCGCCATTCTCCCCATCGTGACCACTCGCGCCACCGACTGACACGAGATGACTTTCGCCAATGTTTACGGGCATTCTCTCGACGTGCGCCCCGACACTCTCGATGACAGCCGAGGACCCGCCGAGACCGTTTGCGACTAAAGTTTGTGACACTCCTTGTGACAGTCCCGCCGTGTAGCAAGGCAGCTTCTCTATTGCCGACCAGGTTGCGAGCATCCGCTTGTCAGTGTATATTCGCTCTGTCAGCTTCGAGTCGCTGTGCCGCATGAGTGCCTGACGGACCGCTGGCGCAACCCCCGCATTGCCCAGGTTTGTGCAGAACGTGTTCCGTAGCGCGTGGAAATCCGCGAAGCCATGCTCAGTCTCGTATTCGACATTCGCCTTGACCAGATCACGCCGAAATCGCTCGATCCGCGGAAATCGTCGAAAAACCGTGTCAGAATCGCTCGCCCTCGCTGGCCTGATCGCTTCCAATGCCGCCACGACTTCCCCAGGCAGCCGCATCGACGCGGGTTTGTGATTCTTCGTCGTGGACGCCCGCACGTTGACGAACGGCTCGACAGCATCCAACTGCACATCGCCCCACCGTAAGGCCGCGAGTTCGCCCCGCCGCAAGCCCGTATGGACCGCCAACAGGTAAATCGCCTTGCGATCATCGGGCACCGCCGCAAGTAGCCGTTTCATTTCGCCGTCAGTGAACGCCCGACGATGCCGTGTCTCACGCCCTTGTGTGCCGACTTTTTCGACGGTTTTCAGAGGATTGCTAACCAGCCGACCCTGTTTTTCCATCCAGTTCGCCAGACGCCGAGCCGCTTCGAGATAATCGTTCAATGTCTTGGCCGATAGAGTTTGGCTCTTGCGCCAAATCTGGAACGAATCAGCCGTCACGTCCTTCCCCACCTTCCACCCGCACGCTTCAATCAGAACCCCGACACGGTGTTCAATGTTTGCGAGATACTTTCCGCCCTTGCCCTGGGCACGTAGATCGCCGAGCAGGTCCTGTAAGTGCTCCGACAACGGCCTTTGTGCTGCATCACGCAACGGACGCGCGGCAATAATGCCTGCCGCTTCCCGTTCTTTCTCCGCGAGCAGTTCACCCCGTCGCCGTTCGGCCACTTGCCTGTCAGGAGTCCCAAGTGAAATGTCCTGTGTCTTGCCCTGGTCGCCGTGTGGCCGATACTTCCACCACCAAAGGCGGCCCCGCTTGTGAAGATTGTCAATCATGTTGCCCTCGCCCTTTTTAAATTATCGAGGTACGTTTGAATATCGGACGACACCCACCGCCGCGCGTGACCGATTCTCACGGGTTGGGGAAACTCTTGTGCTGCCACCAAACGCCAAATCTGACGCACGCTGAGATCGACAATCTCCGCGACCTTCTTCACTGACAACAGTTTTTCCTCCGATGCTTCCATGCCCTTAATCCTCTCCCGAATCCGTCCACTTTCCCCGTTTCTCTTTGTTTTCCTTCGCCTTCCTTATCGACCTGTCCGAGATCATTACGACGTAATATCCGTCGCGGTCGTACACACTCTTTTCCAGGATTCCCCTCTCAGCCAATTTGTCGATCATGCTTCTGTCGCAGCCGAGTCCTCCCGCCGCTCCACCTGGTGAAACTCCCCACAAACCCCGCTGGTAAACATCATCTTGCCAGTCCTGAAAATTCAGAAGCGACCGCTCCACTCTGGTCAGATTCGGCAGTGGCTTCATGGTGCTGCCGCACGCAGGGCAAATCAACTCCTCTGGACGATCCTCATCAGGTTGATAAGCACGCCCGCAACTGCTGCACCAGCCACGCTCCCTCTCAATGTCACTTGGGCTCATTCCAATGTTATGATTATTCAAAATTTATGAATTGTCAAGTCCCGAAGGCGTTTTTTCGCCTTGCAACACAATGTCATTCGGTTTACCCATTGTTCTCATATGGGAAGCATTCTCTTGGTTCTTCTCCCCGCAATTGCATTCCTTATCTACGCCAACCTCGATGGCCACATACTGAAGAACCTCGGCCCTAACAAGAAGTGGCTCCCGAAACTTCTCGTATTCTGCACCTTTGCGGCCTGCTTACTTGAAATCTACAAGAATTCCGTTGATTCCAAACTCGCTACACAACAGCGCACACAAGCCGAAGAAGACCGCAAGCAAGCCGCAAAAGACCGCAAGCAAGCCGCGGCCGACCAAACCCAATCACAAGCAAAGATTGACCAACTCAAGCAGGACATCAATCAGAAGGCTCTCGAATACCAACAAAACCTCCAAGAAGCCCGCTTCAACTTCCTCAAGGCCCAATCCGAAGCCGAAATCCGTGCCATTGGTACCGAGTTTTCAGAGTTTGCCGACTCATTTCCAACCAATAAACAAGAACTCTTGGCACACATCAACGACTTAAAGCGTGACCTCAAAGTTGCCCGCGCCAACGCCCAAAGCGTAGCACAAGCCACCCAAAGAAAGGCCCACCTCGAATTCACCGCTAAAGTCTACGCTCCGATATACTTCGCACTCCACTTCGTACAAGAAAGTGTCCGTGCTTACGCCCTGAGGACAGGCGACCAAGTTAAGATCGACCCCGTAGAATTGCCCGACGACCTCTACGAGCACCCAGTGAACACCCAAATTGTCTTTCCCACTGGAGCTATCTGGTCACTCAACATCCGCGCCGACGACGAACCGGTTGCTTGGTTCTCGGTCATATTCACGGATCCTCAGCACCACAAAACTGGCGAGCTCTACACCCCCGTCAACCCTGGACGACACATTCTCTCATTTGGTTACTCTGCCGACCCTTCCCTACCCGACCCCTCTACAATTAACGGAGACTTTCCCTTGTCCGACTATGAAACCCCGATCAAGCGCGCCTACCAAAAAGTTATGTCAATGCAGCTACTTTATACTCTCCCACAATAGCACCTACATCATTCTCACCGTTAACCCCTCTTGTATTGAAGTTACGGAGCGCGGGGCGGCGCGGCCCTGACGGGCCGCACCCGCCACTCGCGCTTCGAACGACCAACATCGACCTTGCATCGATCACCTCGCAGCGCTACAAATCCACCATGCTTATCGACCCGTGGGTACCTCTAAAATTCGTACTTCTTCTCTACGGCGGTATCTGCATCTTTGGTCTACTCTTCTTCGCTTTCTGGATCTGGATGATTGTCGATTGCGCCACAAACGAACCCCCAGGCGGGGACAAGGTCGTGTGGATGATCATTGTCGTTTGCCTCAACTGGATTGGCGCTACGGTCTACTATTTCGCCCGCCGACGAAACCGCGCTAAAGGCCAGTTTTTTCCACCGAAATCCCCACCCCCACCTCCTTGACGTGCTCTCCGAATCTCATTATCTAATTCACCCCGGAGCGCCCAGCACACACAGTGTTTCTCTCAATGGCACCGATAGCGGGTGGCCGCCCCGACTGACTAGTGGGTTGTCGTTTTCTTTTGGCAGCGCTTGCCAGTCGAGGCCAGTTTTATCCAGTGTCTATGTTGGAGCCACCAGCGTGCACACGCCTGCTCTCGCTCTCTCTCGCAAATAGGCGTCCCAATCTCCGAGACCAAGCACAGCAAAACCACGCCGCATGATGTGATCGCGATGCGACCACGCCACAGTGAGCGGGCTGATCTTGGTGGCCCTCAGGAAATCTTCGCACCCCGCACGCCAGGCCTTCCCCAATCCGTTGACCCATTGAAAGCGCGTCGTGCCAACCTTGTTATCCGCACGCCCGCTTGTCAGGCGCACCCGACGAGGGACGTGATCACAGAAATTCCGCGTCAGATATCGCGTGAGGTACTTCACCAAACGTGCTGGCTCCTGGAATCTTCGCCAGCCGTGTCGTGGTCCGACACCCTCGATGTTCACGAATTGGCCCCAGCCTCGCGCCACAACGAACTCTCGGAAGCCCACAACGTTGATATACTTGTTAATCAGGAAGTGATGATGCCACGCGCCACGCTTTTGCTGTTGCCACACGCCGCACCAGTCAATACCGTGCCGCTTCAGCCAGTCGGCCACAGGTTTCCACCGTTCCATGGCCTCCTTCTTGACGATCACGTTCTCATGAAACGTCATCGTCACCAGCCAGCAGTTTGGAAGGTTTACCGTTAGAAACCGCTCCAGACGGACTTTGGTGAGAAATTCAGTCTTGGCTCTGGTCGCCCCCATCTGACCCCTTCCTGGCCGACCGAACTACGGCCAAAATAGCCGTCCGCAGATCGGCACCGAGCGCCGACCATGCCTTGACGACTTCCTTTAGGTCAGATGGGACTGATTCTTGTGACACTCCTTGTGACAGTGCCTCGACTTCACCCAAGCGGGCATTGAAATTGTGGCGGGTTCGAGCCCCGTCACTCCCGCCAACTTATTTCAACGGAACTGCTTCTGGTTCTGCTTGATCCTGCGGCAGTTGTAGGCGGCAATCCTTGATTTCGACTCCTGGCGTCTCCGCCGCTATTTACTGCTCAAATGAGCTGTCGGGTGATAGTCAGGGTGATAGTTTTTTGGGGACTTGGCGGCGGGAAGTCGGGGCTTGAACTGGGCAGCGCGAACCAGTTGAGCTACACCCCCGCACCGGATCTGGCGATGGAATGCGGGCAGAAGTCAGAAACCCTTCAGGTTATGCTGTCGCTTAGCCTCTGGTCAACGTCTCCAAGCGGGAGTACGAAGAGAAGAAGGCGGAGCTAGGTCACAAGCGGCGGAAGCGGAAATAAAAGACCGCATCCGCGCTTGAAACACTATCCATTGTGGTCACTGAGCTAAGTATATAATTACCCTTCAATCGGCAGATAGGGTGAAGACCCCATAGCGCAGAACCCACTCCGTCGCCTAGTGTTTGTCCACTGATAAGGTTGAACGCACAACACACTCAAAACACCAAAATCAGTTGAATGATTCTATGGCGAAAGTACTCGGCACTGACCAGGGAACTATGCACTCCGGCATGGCGGTCAGCGATGTTCTGGCAATTCCAAATGCTCTGTGGGCAGCGTTTCCCCCCAAAGTGGTTTTCGTCCCATGACAGCGGGTCGGCAATTGCCGGAGGTCAGCGCGGAACTCAAAGCTGCCACAGCCAAGCTGGAAGCCGGGCAACAGGGCGGTGTGTGCCTGGTGAAAGTCGGCGGCGATTGGCGGCTGAACGAGCCAGTTCCTTCGTGGACCGGCGTGCTGGGTGAGCGAACTGCGACGAGTGCGCGGGTGGTGCCGGAAGATTTGGGAAAGTGGGACACTTCGCTGGTGCTGTTCTTGGTGCATGGCCAGGCGTGGTGCGTGGAGAAGAAGATAGATTTTAACGTCGAAGCGTTGCCCGCGAATTTGCAGACGTTGCTGCGGCAAATCGCGGAGATGGGCGCGCCAAAATCAATGGCCAAACCGGCTGTTAAGTCGCGCTTGGCGTTGGCAGGAACCCTGGCGAAGAAATGGGCGAGCGATGCCCAGGGGAACTTTTCGTTTGTGGGGGAATGCACTCTCGGTTTCGTGGGCGCGGTGAAGCAACCGCGCCGGTTTCGTTGGCTGGATTGTCTGGTCGAGATGCAGCAGTGCTGGGCGTCGTCGTTGCCGATTGTGAGTTTGGTCAGTTTTCTGGTGGGTGTGATCCTGGCCTTTCAAGCGGCGATTCAGTTGCGGGAATTCGGTGCAGCGGTCTATGTGGCTGATTTGGTCGGCCTGGCCGTGGTGCGAGAAATGGGACCGATGATGGCGGCGGTGATTGTAGCCGGCGGCACCGGGGCGGGGTTCGCCGCCCAGCTCGGCAACATGAAAGTGGATGAGGAAATTGACGCCTTGGAGACATTGGGCATTTCGTCGGTGGATTTTTTGGCGCTGCCACGGCTGCTGGCGGTGGCGGTGATGATGCCAATCCTCGCGGCGTATGCGAATGTCCTCGGCATCTTGGGCGGGATGTTTGTCTCGGCGACGATGCTGGACATTTCGGCGTCGGCCTATTGGATTGAAACTCAGAATCGCGTGGGGCTGTTGGATGTGAGCAGTGGGTTGATCAAGAGTATCTTTTTCGGCCTGGCTATCGGATTCGCCGGATGCCTGCGGGGAATGAAGTGTGACCGGAGTGCAGCCGGCGTCGGCGCGGCGACCTCCTCGGCTGTGGTGACCGGCATTATGCTGATTGTCTTGGCCGACGCTTTGTTCGCCGTGATTTTCAACGTGCTGGGAATCTAACGATCCATGAAAAACGACACACCAGCAACCGTGATCGAAGTCAAGAACCTGGCCTGCGGCTACGGCGAGACCGTGGTGTTGCAGGAGATATCCTTTGCGGTTCATCCCCAAGAGTTGCTTTTTGTCATCGGCGGAAGTGGCTGCGGCAAGAGCACCCTGCTCCGGTGCCTGATCGGATTGCTGAAACCGTTCCGGGGAGACGTCGCCTATTTTGGGAAAAGCTTCACGACGGCAGACGCTGGGCAACGGCGGGAGATTTTGAAAACGTTCGGCGTGCTCTACCAAGACAATGCGTTGTGGAGTTCCATGACGCTGGCGGAAAATGTGTCTCTCCCGCTGGAAGAACACACATCGCTCCCTCGATCGGAACGCGCCGAGATCGTCGCGCTGAAACTGACACAAGTAGGTTTGTCCGGGTCGGGGGACCTGTTCCCCTCGGAGTTGAGCGGTGGCATGAAGAAGCGGGCGGCGCTGGCCCGAGCGCTGGCGTTGGATCCGGTAATCGTGTTTTTCGATGAGCCTTCGGAGGGCCTGGACCCCATTACTTCGCGTGAGATGGATCGACTGATCCTGCAAGTGCGCGAAACCCTGGGGACGACCATGGTGATTGTGTCCCACCAACTTTCCAGCATTTTCAGACTCGCTGACCGCGTCATTGTGCTGGATCACGAAGCCAAGGGAATCATTGCCGAAGGCACGCCCGCCGAACTGGCCGCCACCAGCACGGATCCGCGCGTGCGGGATTTCCTGAATCAGGACGAAGATTCCCCAAAACGAATGAACCAACATTTGGCCGGCGGACCTGACCATTCTTCAAAATGAAAACCAAACTCAACCCAGCCTTGATCGGCATGTTCGTGCTCGGCGCTTTGGCGCTGATTGTCGTGGCGCTCCTTTCGTCCCGGTCCGTCCACTTGTTTTCCAAGCCGGGACGTTTCGTCGCCTATTTCAACGAGTCGGCGCAAGGATTGGACGTCGGCGGCGCGGTGAAGCTGCGGGGAGTTCGGATCGGCCGCGTCCTGACCATCGGGGTTCACTACGATTCGAAAGCCCGGCGGTCGCAGGTTGTCGTCGTCGCTGAGTTGGACAACAATGACATCAGCGACATGACGGGCCAGACGATCAAGATCTCCGACCGCGCCACGCTGCAAGGGCTGATCGACGAAGGGTTACGCGCCAAGATTAATCTGGCGGGCATCACCGGCCAGCAATTCGTGGAGTTGGATTTTCTCGACCCGCAGCAGTTCCCCGCGGCGCACCTTGAAAGCCCGGCTGAATACCCCGTGGTGCCGACGGTGCCCTCCGGGATGTCCGACCTGATCGGGAACCTTTCCAAGATCGTGAGCGATTTGAACAAGATTGATTTTGCCGGGATTTCCAGCGAACTCAAATCGCTGCTGGCCACCGCGAATCAGAAAGTCGGCGAATTGGATCTGAAGAAAATGGTTGCCCAAGTCACGACAGCAGCGGAGTCCATTGAAGCTTTGGCGAGTTCCGCCGATGCCAAGGCGGCGTTCTCGAACTTCAACAAGACCGCGACCGACGTGCAGGGGTTGGTGACCAAGCTCGACAATCAAGTGGAGCCGGTGCAAACAGAACTGGTGCGGACGCTGCATTCTTTCCACGACGCGGCGGAGAGCATCCAAAAACTTCTCGGCCCGCAAAGCGGCTTGGGCGAAGAAGCGATCCGGACACTTCAGCAGTTGACGGAGACGGCCAAGTCGCTGCAAGAGCTGGCCGACTTTCTGGAACGAAACCCCAACGCGTTGATCACGGGGAAAAAGCTTCCCAGCAAGGAACCGTAAACCGATCCGTCTTTAGATGACGCAACGACCCAGGTTAAATATGCAACTCACTCGACCAACCAAGTCCCCGGTCTTTAGAATTCCGGAAAAGTCCTCCACTCCGGCGAACCGCGCATTCGTTCTGCGACTTTGCATGTTCGCTGCCTGTGCTCTGAGCGGTTGTTCTTTATTGCAGCCCCACGCCGATCCGACACGATTCTATGTGCTGACTGTTCCGAGTGCTCCGCCCGAACAAGCGGGTGAAGGAGAGTTCAAGCGGTGGAGGGTGGGCTTGCGGCCAGTGGAAGTGCCGGCCTATTTGCGGAGCAGGGCGATGGTTGTCCGAACGGGCATAAATGAAATTCATTTCGCAGATTTTCACCGTTGGGCGGAGCCGCTCGACCAAGGAATCGGTCGCGTGATCAAAGAAACGCTCAGCTCCGCCCGAAACGTGGAGACCGTGGTGTTGAATTCGCATGGAGACGACACGCTTGATTATGAAGTGGGAATCCGACTTTTGGCCTGCGAGGGGCTGCGGGGTGAAAAGGGAGGCGGCACAATTCGTTTCGCCGTGACGTGGGAAGCGCGGTCGGTCGGGAAGAACTCAACGGTAACCAAACGCGGCATGTTCACCGCGGACCAGGTGGCATGGGACGGTAAAGATTATGCACAGTTGGCCGAGCGGCTCAGTGGGGCTATCGCCGGTGTGAGTAAAGCGATCGCAACAGCCTTGCCGATGGAAGCTCAGACGCCTGCCACGAAAAACGACAAACCATGAAAAACCCATTGCAGTCATTACCGGACCACCGCCTCGATCCAAACATTAAGTGATGTTCCCGCTCCACTTAGCCAATCGGGGCGGATTTGAGAGTCCTGGAGCGGAGGAGCGGCTCGAACCTACAGGAATTACAGTGCCGGCTTGGTCGAAATCCGGTCATGTTCATACCGGTGCTCACAAGATTTGAGCGCAGATTGTTGCGGATTGTCGTTGGTTGGCAAAGATGCAGAATACTTAGTACGCCACTATCGTCGTGCGCCGCCGCCGCCGCCAATATGCATTCTGTTCATCCGCATCTGTTAGCTGCTGAATCAGCATCCGGGCCATCTTCGCTGCGCCGTCGTCGCTGTAGCCAAACGCAATGCTTTTGACCCGCCGCCCTCAAAGTTCCCGCCCAAAGGACTGTCCGTCTGATTCCGTCAAAAGCGCGACGGCAATAGCATCGCCACCAGCATGTGTTTCTCCACCCCGCACTTCGATCCTGCCAATTCCAATTATCATTTTTGATGATATTTCCGCCACGGTGGGGTTTTACCTATAGCGAAGGGCCCGCCCATCGCGCAGCCTGCCTCCAGTTGGTAACAGTCCGCGCCGACTGAGCGTGTGGCTTTGCCAGTTCATGAAATCTGTTTCGGGCTCCTGTGCAGGAAGCGTCTTTTACAACCAGACGACAGTGAGACAGCAAGAAACAGAAAAAACGGGAACTCACGAAGATGGAAACGGTGAACATCAGCCCGGTCGCCAAATCCGCGGCGAATCGGCGAGTATGGGATTTGATTTCTAGAGCGATGTCGCTCATAAGAAAACCGGCGCGGCCCGGGCTTAACCCAACTTCACCACCATCTTGCCCACATTTTTCCCTTCAAAGAGACTGATGAACGCGTCCACCGCTTGGTCGATTCCGTTCACAACCGTTTCCCTGTGTTTCAGCTTGCCAGCTTTGAAATAGCCGCCCACTTCTGTTTCAAATTCGCCCTGCCGGTCCAACCAATCGCGCACAATGAAACCTTTCATCGTCAATCGTTTGGTCGTGATGTTAAACAGATTGGCGGGGCCGGGGCGTGGCTGTTCCGCGTTGTAACCGGAGATGCCGCCACAAGCGATGATCCGGCCATGCACTCGCAACGCCGACAGCGCCGCTTCGAGCGTTTCGCCGCCGACATTATCGAAATAGACATCGATCCCGTCCGGCGCTTCCACTTTCAGTTGTTCGACGACCGGACCGGTTTTGTAATCGAAGGCGACATCAAATCCGCATTCCTCCCGTAGAAAATAAACCTTCTCGATTGAACCGACTGATCCGATGACCCGGCACCCGCGCAATTTCGCCAGTTGCCCGGCTACACTGCCGACAGCACCGGCGGCTCCCGAAATAAAGATGACGTCGCCGGCTTTGACCTCTACCAAATTCAACCCGACCCAGGCGGTCAGGCCCGTCATGCCGAGGGCGCCGAGGTAAACCGAAAGCGGCTGAACCTCGCGGCTGACCGGATGCAGTTCTTTCGGCGAAGCAATGAAGTATTCCCGCCAGCCAAAGTTGGAAGTGACCGCATCGCCCGGCTTGAATTCCTTGGCACGCGATTCGATGACCTCGCCGACGGCGCCACCGTCGAGCGGTTTGCCCAACTCGAACGGCGGAACATACGATTTCCCGTCGTTCATGCGCCCGCGCATATACGGATCCACCGACATGAAGAGATTGCGAACGAGCACCCGCTGGTCTTGCGGCCACTCCAGTTCGGTCCGCGCCAAGGTAAAGTTAGCTGCGGTTGGAAGTCCCTTGGGTCGGGAGGCCAGCCGAATCTCGAGACTCATAATCTTTGACATAAAAACTCACGATCCCGGTTTATCCTGTTTTGTGGATTCTCTGGCGGCTTGGAGCATTTGATTATGCTCCGCTTCGGCGACGCCTTGTTCGACGAGCTGCTCGCCTTCGCTTCTGCCCTCGTCATCCTCGTCTTCGCTCGGCGACTCCGGCGCTTTGTGCCCTGTTGAGCGCGGCATTGAGTCCCATCGTTCGGATTCGGGCGCTGATTCGAGGGCGGCTTCTTGTGGATCCAGATCCGCCTCGCCCGTCAATTCGCGTTTGGCCTGTTCATAGTCAACCTGCAACACCTGGGGCGGAACACGGCCTTCGATCAAGGCCAGTTCGCGCGCCCGCTCCCGCACCATCTTGCGGGTCACCGTGCCAATGCCGATGGAGTTTTCTGTGATAACGCCTTTATTGAGAGGATTTGTGTCCATGTAGTGATGACTCCAAGCTCAGCGAATGGTTAAGTGCTTCTTTGGTTACCTGTGATTTATGTTTTATGACCGGTTATGATAACCGTGAACCCCGGTGCGGGTCCGTTCCGTGATCAATTGCGCCTCGGCGTCCAGCCAGTGCTGCACCTCGCGTCCCTGCGGCGATCCCTCGTTCATATAACTGAAGCAGGCCCTTCGGACCACTTCGCACCGTGATCGCACAAAATAAATTTCGTCTTGGCTTAAGCTTGCCGCGGCCGCCGACAGTGCCGCGCCGCCTGGCTTTGGGTTTTGGTCCTGGGATGTCCTTTTGTATCTCATCCAGCAAGAATAGGTTGGGCAATGGTGCCTCAGCTATGGGGTGTTTGCCCCATCTTTCGTGTCTTCAGGTCAATTCCGCCGGGAAGGGAAGAACATGGTCCGATGGCGTTTCCCGTTTCCGCAGGAGGCCCATGGTCGGTGTGAAACGAGCGAGTGACGGCGGGCCAACGGCCGCTGTCAGTTGATCGGCCTCACCCACACGGCGGACATCGAGCAACGCTCTCTGCGCGTTCGTCACCTCTCTACCCCACAGAGACGCCGAGAATTCGACCGATTAGGGCGGTCACCGCCATCGCCAGGGCGCCTCCAAGGGTAACGCGCAACGAAGCGCGGCCCAGTGGCGCGCCGCCGAGATAACCGCCAAACGCACCGAGGGCCGCGAGACTCACCAGCGAGAGCGCTGCGATCACGAGGATACGCAAAGCTGCTGGCGCGACGAGAAGAGCGGCAATCGGCACCCCGGCGAAGAACGCAAAACTTGCGGCGGATATCCATGCGGCTTGCATCGGACGCGAGAGAAATGCCTGGTCGATTCCAAGCTCATCGCGCATGTGTGCGCCGAGCCGATCATGCGCGCTGAGTTGCTCCGCGACCTTCATCGCGAGATCCTTCTCAAGGCCGCGTTTTACGTAGATCGTCGCCAGCTCCTCCAATTCGGCTTGCGGTTCCGCCGCCAACTCTTGCCTTTCGAGTCCAATGTCCGCCTGCTCCGCGTCGCGTTGCGAACTGACCGAAACAAATTCACCCACGGCCATCGACATCGCCCCGGCAACCAAGCCTGCCACGCCGGCGACCAGGACAGCCTCCTTCGACGCGGAGGCCGCCGCGACACCAATCATGAGACTCGCGGTCGATACGATTGCATCGTCCGACCCGAGCACGGCGGCGCGCAACCACCCGGCGCGCCCGCTGCGGTGCATTTCCACTTGGCTTGTAAGGATGGCAGGTTTCTTTTTCATCTCCCAATTAACCCGTTCGCGCTGCCGTGTGCCAACAATTTGCGTGAGGAACAATTCCCACCCACCCAACTGGTTGACGGAGACAATGCTTATGGTGTCGTCGGCTATAACTCGGAATCCAAAACGTCGGGTGACACCTGCGGGTTGAGCATGCGCCGATTTGCGCTGGATTGTGATCGATTGTGTCATTTGATTTCATGCTTGATGCCACCCTGTTGCCCCGGAGACTTTTCCCTGTTTGATTCGACTCGGCCCCTTTCTCGGAATGAAGTGTCCAGCCGGGTGAGAGTTTTACCATGCGTTCAATTCACGAGTCCTGTTGACACCGCTTTCGACCGCATTCGTGCGCTTACTTCTTCGCCGAGCGATCGTGCATCAGAATATTGATAATCAGGACTAAACCGCCGCCGCCCGCGCCCATAAAACAGAGAATCGCAAGGCCCGGATACCCAAACAAACGGAACGAAGAATCGATCCGCATCATTAGGGCTGCGCCGACAATCAAGGCCGCCAGGATCAGCCCAACGGTGATTCGGTTGGCGACCTTTTGCATTCCCTCGATCAGGACTATCTCGTCAATGGCATCCACCTTGACCTTCAGGTCATTCCGCGCCACGACATCCAGGATTTGATTGACGCGGCCGGGCAATCGCATGAGCAGGTCTTTTAGTTCGAGCATACCGCCGAACAGGTTGCCCGGTGAGAGCGCCTTCCATAAGCGCTCCTGGAGCATGGTAGCGCCGTTGCGTCGAATCGAAGCGTTGGGATCAAACTGCGGATCCAGCGTCCGACCGACCAGATCGAGATTCAGCAACGTCTTGCCCAACATGGTCAATTCGGCCGGCAATCGCAGTCCGCTCTCCGCCGATGCCTGGGTAATTTCCAGGACGACGCGACCCACCTGCATCTGTTCCAGGGTCGCGGCCTGCTGGGCGCCCACCAGGGCGGCAACTCGGTTGCGAAACGAGGTCTCCTCAAACTGCTCGGTGACCTCGCCAATCTTTATGGCGACGGTGGCGGCGTCATCACTACGGCCTTCACTCACCGCGAGAAGCAGTTGTAATAGATTCTCCTGCAAGCGCGGGGCAATCCGCCCGGTCATTCCCAGGTCCAGCAGCGCCACCCGGTGATCGTCGGTGATGAAGACGTTGCCGGGGTGAGGATCGGCGTGAAAAAAACCGTCAACGAGGATCTGTTGCAGATAGGCCCGAAACAGCTCCTCGGCCAGTTCCGCGCCCATCAATTCCATACGCGCGAGTGGGCTCAGGGACGTGACTTTTTGGCCGGAAATATACTCCATGGTCAACACCCGCGAGGTGGTAAAGTCCTCGATGGCTATGGGCACGACGATCCGGTGGAAATTCTTGAGATTGACGTTCAGCGTGAGGAGGTTGCGCGCTTCCTGGCGGTAGTCCAATTCCTGCCATAAACTCCGGCGCAGCTCTTCCAGCGTTTCCACGAACCGGTAGCGTTTTCCCCACTCCGTATGCTTGTCGAGAAACTGGGCGATGTCTTCCAAGGCGTCCAAATCCTCGGCGATGATCTCGCGAATGCCGGGTCGCTGCACCTTGACCACCACGGCCCGGCCATCCCGCAACCACGCGCGGTGGACCTGTCCCAACGACGCCGCCGCGAGAGGTTTGATTTCAAAGTTGGAGAAAGCCTTCGAGATTCGCACGCCCAACTCATGGGTGACAATGGCGTCGATTTCCTCGAAAGAGAACGGGGCGATGTTGTCCTGCAGGCGGGTTAACGCATGAATGTAAGCGGGGGGCAGAAAATCGGCCCGCGTGGACAGGAGCTGGCCGAGCTTGATGAAGGTCGGCCCCATCTTTTCCAGATCCCGCGCCAATTCATCGGCGCGAGGCTCGGCAGGCAATGTCTTGTCAAACGGCTCGATTCCGAGAGTTTCGTGCAAGCCAGTATTGGCCAGCATGTCCGAGCGCCCATACTTGATCAGCAAAAAGGCGATGTCTTTGTAGCGCTTCAGATGCTGCGGCTTTAGTGAGATTCCCATAATATTGTTCCCGGGCGTTATGGCCACGTTCATTTCGCCGTCAGCAGCGGCATGGCCGAAATCGCGCCGCCCGGCGTCTTAAAACTCCACAAGCCACTTCCGCTAGCGGAGCAATAGCACCACAACAACGATCACGAGAAGCAGGCCGACCCCGCCACCGCCAATATAGTAGAAGTTGGCCAACACGGGTGCGAACAGAAGGTACATAGATTTCCTTTCGATTGTGATGGCAACTCATTTGCCATCGCTTTCTACAGTGACTGTAGGCGGTGGGCCGGTCTTTAGCCATGGGGTAGAACCCTACTGTGGATTAGGAGAGGCGTTCTCCGACATCCTCGTCCAAGCCGTCCGCTCTGGAACCAAGCTCAATTTCCCTCAGCCGGACACGAAACATCCGCTTCAGCCAAAAGTGAGAACGTGGCAGCAAACCTGCCCCATGTGGTTACGGAGGCGGGAGTGGTGGCTGCAGCGTGGCGTTACGGCCACTTTCTTTGCCTCCGCTCGCACGCGGAAGTAGCGAACGGGGTACCATAAGAAAATGGCACCGGCGTACGCAAGCATCCCGAGCCCGAAGAAGTAGCCCCACTCCGACTCTTGCGGATAGAAGAAGAGAATGGCCCCGCCAAGCGTGGCAATAAAGAATGCGGGCATCACCAGGAAGAGCAGTCCGGGCCACGGCGGAGTTTCCAGGGTTACTCGGCGTGAAAATGCCGCGAGCTGTTCTTCTCCCATCGCTTTGGCCATGACAATTTTGGATGCGTTGGATGCGGCGACCAGGAACGACGTGGTCAGCAGGGCGACACCCATCGGTGGCGACGCATACGCTACCAGTCCGACAAAAACTGTCAGGAGAGCAAATTTCCAGCCGAAACGCCGGGCGACGGGATTCGCTTCGAGTTTCAGGGTTGGCGAGACGAGGTATGTCGTCCAGACATCCGCCGCGCGTGAACAAACAGCCAACCCGGCAATCACATGAACGTATCCATCAATCATTGTGCCGACCCCGTACAGGCTTCGCAGATTACCTGGTCGAGCGTTTGTCGATGTGCAATTGCCCGATCGATGAACTCTGTGTACACATCTTCTTCCACCAGAATCTTCTGCGTCGGGCCGGGCTTCTCCTCCCCCCACGATACATATCCCGGGGCCTGCTGTTGCACCACGTGGAAAATCTCAGTGGAAATATCTATGACTTGTTCACGCATCTGTATCCGCCTTTCTGTCATCGTCGATGACGAGGATGACATCTTGCCCGCCCCTGGCAGGCCCGCCGGTTGTGGAATGATTGGACTGAGGCCGGTCAGAGTCTTTGTGAGGTATTCCTTCCATTGCCATACCTGGCGAACCTCGGTTATCAGATCGTCTTTGATCCGCAGTTTCCAAATGTAGCCGTGTGCGCCATGGGCCCGTGCCATCGCCTCGGCTGTGGCCGAGTCGTCCAGCGTCATGATGATAATCTGTACGTTGGGCACGCGGCGGCGCAGAACCGCCGTCGCTTGCAAGCCGTCCATGACCGGCATGTGCAGATCCATCAAGACCAGGTCCGGCCCGAGCAATTCCGCCATGCGTAGCGCCTCGCGGCCATCCGCCGCGGTACCGACCACTTGAAACAATGGTTGCGTCTTGAAGTAAGCGCACAAGCTCTCCAACAATATGATGGAATCATCCACCACCAACGTGCGGAGCGGGTGGGGGAAGTTGTCGGGAGCGGGCGACGTGGTCGGGGTCTGTTTCATAACACCAGACCCTAGCGGCGTTCACGGAAAACCCGGAATTACTACATTCCCTATTTCCAACCGGGAATTCACCCTAAGATCCAAACTGTAGGTTGCCACAACGGTTCGGTTATCCTACAGCAACAACCGCCGCAATTTCTCGCGAGCGTCGGTGACCTGCACCCGTTGACTGGACAGAATCTTGGGTGAGTCTTGGCATTATTTTACTCCTGTCGGTCGTTGTTGTTCAATCCTTCTTGGCCTCCTGCCCCCGAGGGGGCAGCCGCCGCCCT
>Ga0182014_10001385_pt1 | contig 32467 bp, 30 predicted proteins | sample 612S2DmetaG_FD_120489 | JGI IMG/M metagenome (GOLD analysis project Ga0182014, IMG submission 120489) | Permafrost microbial communities from Stordalen Mire, Sweden - 612S2D metaG | ecosystem: Environmental > Terrestrial > Soil > Wetlands > Permafrost | place: Sweden: Stordalen | collected... | reverse complement strand
CTCATATAAAATAATTCCAAGTGCGTAAACATCAGTACGCACATCTCCACGTTTCCCCTGTATTTGCTCAGGTGCCATATAATCAGGTGTTCCAAAGGTATCTGAACCAAATCTCCATGTCACACGCCGGCTACCTTCAAGTAGAGAACTGCCAAAGTCAATAATATGGAGTCTACCATTCGGTCCGATAATGATATTCTCTGGTTTCAAATCACGATGACAAACTCCATGAGCATGAAGATAATCGACTGCCTCAACAAGTTGGTCGGCTATCAAGAGTGCTTCGTTAAGAGGCAATGGAGCATTGTCGTTGATGAAGGAACGAAGTGATTTACCTTCGATATAGTTTAAAACAAGAAATAAACCATCAGAGCTTTCCACAAGGTTGATAGCTCTAGGAATTGCAGGATGATTCAACTTTTGTCCAATAACGAATTCTCGCCGGAATCGCTCGTATGTAGCCGGGTCGCTAATTAAAGAAATATCTGGGAATTTAAGTATAACAGGCTCACCATCCGGATCAGTGGCCTTGTAGATCTGGCTAAATCCTCCTTTACCAAGACACTCTAATATTTTATATCCGCATACTATTTCGCTTTCTTTAAACATCATAAGCATCTCATTGCACTGTAAACATCCATTGCTCAGCCAGCGTAAATTATTTATGAGCTGATCCAGAATTTAGTTTCAAAACCAAGTTATTGAAGCGAGTGTAATATTCCTTTGTAAAATTTAAAATTTTATAATTATACAATAACATTATTTTATAGACAATGAAGATAACTATAAGTTTTATTTTCAATAACTTTCCTGGGTTACCTCTCATACCTTTTTGTAGTACTCACAGTAAAAATTAACACTTTTAAAACTTAAAAAACTGATTTATCGTCAATTTGAGATAACTATCCACTAAACATAATGCAAAATTGAATAAATGTAGGCATGGGAAAAATTGGAAAAAAGGGATATATCCTACTGTGCTTCTTTCTTACATTATAGGCATAATGATCTACATGTCGTATTTCCTTTACCTATATTTAGTATAGAGGTAACTTAACGTATAATTAAGCTAGTTAATACGGTTATTGGGGAATTTTCCATCATCGCAGCAAGTTGTGGGCTATTTACCTGAAATAAAGGATACTGAGATGCTAAGTGGGAAGTTGCAAGGATGATAAAAGCTACAAGAGAATAAACTATGTTATAATTCAAAACAAAGGATTAGTATGGATCTATCCTGAAAATAATTGGCTCAAAAAAGCAGGAGAGTAAGAATAGTAAATGACACTCTATCAAATGCTCACATGGTCTGGAATCATCTGTATTTTGGTAATCCTGTTCAATGTGAACAAAATCAGGGACATTCACAGTAATTTGTGGTACTTCATCATGATTTGGGTGATGCCAGTGCTGTTTACAATTGAAATTATAACAGCTACTATGGCCATAAAATACGCATGATTAAAACTATGTGTTTACTGCTACCTATCGAAGAAGGAAACTCATCACCTTGTGAGCTATAGGACTTACGCACTTGTGGTATGAAATCAATAGCATTAAACCTCTAATTGTCCAAAATTTAAATTACATTGTCTGCTGTACTTGATTTTGACCCTCAAATGCATAAATTATAAGGTAATCAAAAGACAATCATATTGAAGTCCTGATTCTTACCATGCATTTGTCTCCAGTACTTATTTTTAGCGAATTAAAGACATGATTCGTAACCTCAACATTTAAGATAGCCCCGCTGTCTTTCAATATAATGGATACTAAATGGCTGGTTCCTAATTCACAATATTCCTTATCACACCATCGAGCAGGTTTTTTCGATCTTCTCTCCAAAAAGATAATATTTTTGCTGTTCACAAGTCCAATGTTTTCAGGCCTGATTCTCCAGCTAACTCTATCCCCTACCATCTTCCCGATATAAGAAAGTGATTTCCAGAGACCAGAGAAAAGTTCACTCGTCTCTCAGCCCGTGTACTTTAACTATAGCGTCTTCAAATAGGTTGGAGAAACAACCAATTCTGCCATAGAATGGGTTTTTGGAAGATAAAGCACATCCTCAGGCAAACCCAGCTGTTGCATCTCGCCATTGTCAAAAATCACCATCTTTTCAGCCATAGTAAAGGCTTTTGCAGGGTCATGAGTAATAAAAATAATAGGAATCCCAAGCTTTTTCTTGATCGACTACAGTTCTTTTCTCAGTTTTAAGCGGATTATGGTATCAGAGGGATGATAAAGGCTCGGCTAGGAACGGAACATCTGGATTGGAAGTAAGAGATCTTGAAAGCGCCATTTTTTGCTTTTGGTAACCTGAGAGAGCTCGTAAGGGGATGAAAATTCAAGCTCCTTGATTTCTGCAAGGCTAAGCATCTCGTTCACTCTATTAGCTTTATTCAAGAACTCAGACCTTTGATCCCGAATTCGATATTTTGCCTCACATTCATATGCTGGAAAAGTACATTTTCCTGAAGTATATCCGATTTTTCGCTTATGAGATAGCAGATTTACTTTAGTCTTGCCCTCGAAGTACAGAGTATTATTTATCATCATGGTTCCTACACCCGGATTCTCTAGACCTGCAACGCAACGGACAGTCGTGGTATTTCCTGAACCAGAACAAACGAATAGAATAGCAATTAAGAATCGACATCAAATCTACAGTGAATAGAAAAACTGGGCTTTTCCCATTTATTTTCCGGAGTTTTCTTCCATAAAATTCCCTCCCAACGTCAAACACCATTGTTATTTACTATATTCTCCACTTATTTTTTTCGTTGTTCTTCCAGTTTAATGATAGCTGCAATAGATTCGAATTCTCAGTTCAACCACGTGAGTCCTGTAGTTATTAAATTTTGAGTTCGTTATCTATCAGTTTTGTCTTCTGCTTCCTCCGAACTTTCTTCCTGTGGGGCACAAGTCCACCATCAGTAAGTATATCGAGCAGAAAATTCGGTAGTTTATGTCCTTTGAATGTACCTTTATCTAGAACTATAATTTCACCTTTGAGAAGATCAACTTTAACCTCATCTCCTTCCTTACACTCGACATCAGCTTCCAAAATAGGTAGTCCGACATTGATTGCATTTCTAAAGAAGTTTCTTGCAAAAGACTTTGCTATAACGCAGGCTACTCCTGCGTATTTCAAAGAGAGAGGATCCTGTTCCCTTGAAAAGCCACAACCAAAATTTGTGCGTACAACAATGATATCCCCCGGCTTCATTTTTTTTGTGAATTTTTGGTCAATGCCTTTAGTCAAATAAACTATAAAGTCCTGCATGTCATTGGTTCGCAGGGATTTCTCTTGGATAATTACATTAGTATCAACATCGTTTTCGAACTTCCAGACTTGGCCTACAATAAGATTCATCATCATAATTCACCTGAAAAGTAAATGTTATAAGAATATATTTATATTATTAGAATACAAGAAACACAAGAAAATATTCCATCAAATAGGGCTCCAAAGATAGAACCTTAAAATGAGTCTTAGGATTCAGTTACTGAAAATTATAAAAATAAGACTTGCTTTCGAACTTGTTGACACATAGCTATGTGACCACTTTTTTGAGATCTGATTAAAAACTTACGGATAAGACCCGGGTTCAATTTCTAAATACGCAGTCTTTCACTCTTTCTATTTTATTCCTCTCATATTTCTTTTCTGAATTCTATGTCATCTATCTCAACTTCTTCGAATTCGTATTCCATTTTATACCCCATTTTAGGGCACGTCTGTACGTTATTGATCAACTTCGAAAAAGCGAGTACTCCACATTATTTGAATACAATGTCAATATATATTCTTGCTTGCGGTTTTCAATAAATCATATCCACTGCTGATTTTATAAATCATTATTCAAAGAACCTTAATTTGGCAGACTCAATTCACGCTCCTTCTTATTTTCGGGGTTTAGATTTTTGTTGCATACATGATACTGAATCTCCCATGATTTTCAGTATCATGGAGATAACAAGCTTACTGTTGTCAAAACAAAATCAATCGAAAATTGAATAGTGGTATTTCTCCTATATTGCTTACTTTTTTATGGAGATCCTATTATTGTAGTTCGTACGTGATATGTTTCCTTTGATGTAGTTTATATAGATAATTAAAGTATACAGAAACCTATTACCTGTTTATCTAATAAATAATTTTTCCATAAACTAGTTTTATAATTTTTTGATCAATATTATACTGGTCGTAGCCTTTAGTTATTGAAAATCGTGACCTTAAAACCATTATTACAGATTTTCAACAATCGAAGGTACATTTGTTTCCCAATTTAATCAAGGACTCAGAGATTCGACCCATTTATTTACGCTGACTAATTACCAATAAGAAATATCCATGCGTCTTTGGTTGAGTGAGAAATTATGATAATTGCACTTATTTCACTATAATTAAACAAAATATTCCTCAATAAAAAGTTGGATAGATATCGATTTTAGTTTTGGTATTCGAAATTTGGGACTTAAAAAAGAGCAATTACTTTTATTAAACTGTCAAAGTCAGGTTTGAATCATGAATTCAATACGAGACAAATAAAGTACTTTTTCCAGGAATAATAGAATTATTGATTTTGTTCTTTGTAATTGTTTTCCGATTGTCTCTGCAAATAGTACGCTGTCAATCAAAGAATTGATGGAATCATGCTATCAGAAACTATATATAATAATAGATCGGAAATAAGTTACTGTCGTCCCTATAATTTATTACTAATTATTTTGAAATAAACATATCAAGCAGACACAAACCATATAGGGGACCATAAAAATAAGTGAGCAACGGAAGACAAATATCACGATTTCTGTTCAGAATCTAGATTGATTGTTCCAATAGGGTGTTCAAAAGAATTATGAGATTTAAAGAAATAAATATGAATTTTCGGATAAACTCTATAATAAAATAAATGAATCATACCAATGACAAGAAAATTAGCTTTTTATGGTAAAGGTGGTATTGGGAAGTCCACCACTCAACAAAATACTGCAGCTGCTATGGCATATTTTCATGGAAAAAAGGTTTTTATTCATGGTTGCGACCCCAAAGCGGACTGCACTCGCTTAGTACTTGGCGGGGTCCCCCAGACCACAATAATGGACACGCTCAGGGAACTTGGGGAAGAGGCCGTAACAACTGAGAATGTAGTTAATACAGGTTTTGGAGGAATCAAATGCGTCGAATCAGGTGGTCCAGAGTCCGGTGTTGGTTGTGCTGGTAGAGGAGTTATTACCGCGATTAATCTCATGGAGGATTTGGGAGCGTATTCTGAGGATTTGGATTTTGTCCACTTCGACGTCTTAGGTGACGTCGTCTGTGGTGGTTTTGCAATGCCGATTCGCGAAGGAAAAGCTCAGGAGGTGTACATAGTTGCTTCTGGAGAGATGATGGCAACTTATGCAGCAAACAATATCTGTCGCGGTTTGCTTAAGTATGCCGAACAAAGTGGTGTCAGATTGGGAGGAATTATTTGTAATAGCCGCAAAGTCGATAATGAGATGGAAATGATAGAAGAATTTGCTTCCGCGCTCGGAACACAACTGCTATATTTTGTGCCACGAGACAACATTGTTCAAAAAGCGGAGTTCAATAAAAAAACGGTAGTTGAGTTCTACCCGGAATGCAATCAAGCGCATGAATATGGAGCACTTGCCAAGAAAATTCTTGAGAATGATATGTTCGTGATCCCAAAACCATTAAGCATGGACCAGCTGGAGACAATGATAGCAAGATATGGTCTTATGGATTAATTTCATTCGGCATGCCGAATGAAAATGATTAGTGTCATGGTACATTCTGACTGGATTGAAGATGTAATTTGAAATTTCATTGTACACACAAAACGTCGTTTACGCCGAATGAAGTTTCGTATTATAAATTTTGTTTGGCGAAAAAAGGAGGCATCATATGAAAATTATCAGAGCTATATTACGCCCTGAAATCACTGATGAAGTTACTGAAAAGCTTGCAGAGGCTGGTTTTTCATCACTAACAAAAATAAATGTATTTGGCCGTGGGAAACAGAAGGGGATCACAGTAGGAACGACACACTATGATGAACTTTCTAAAACCATGATTATACTAGTTGTAGAAGATCAGTCTGTTGAAGAAGTTGTTAAACTTATCAAATGTAAAGCATACACAGGTAATTACGGAGACGGTAAAATATTTGTAACTCCCGTTGACAATGCGATCACGATACGAACCGGAGCTGCGGGTCTTTAAGAGGGTACAATTATGAAAGAAATAATTGCAATCATCCGTCCAAAAAAAAATGTGCCTACAAAGGAAGCCCTTGATAAACTTAGTGTCCCGAGTGTAACTGCAACTTCAGTACTTGGACGAGGTAAGCAACGGGGTATTGCAACCGAACTCGATATCATATTCGTCCGGATGTTTTGACTCAAGAACTAATGGCTGGAATGAAATATATGGAATATATTCCCAAACGCCTTCTGTCCATAATTGTCCGTAATGAAGATGTTGATACAATTGTTGAAACAATTATCAAAGTTAACCAAACCGGCGAGATAGGCGATGGGAGGATTTTCATCTGCCCGATTGATAATGCCATTCGAGTACGGACAGATGAACAGGGAGACAGCGCTGTTCTGTAATGGAAAAAGAACAAGGGGAATGAATCCATGCCATATCACACATTTAAATGTAGCGAGTGTATTCCCGAAAGGGCTATGCATGCTGTTATAAAAGGGCCAGGCGAGGATTTGACGTCGTGCCTACCTCTCGGATACCTCAATACAATTCCGGGGACAATTTCGGAATGCGGCTGCGCTTTCTTGGAGCAAAGCACGTTATAGGTGCACCCATGAAAGATGTCATTCATCTATGTCATGGACCAGTAGGATGCACCTATGATACCTGGCATACCAAACGCTATATCAGCGATAATGACAACTTCCAGCTTAAATATGCTTGGGCGACGGATATGAAGGAAAAGCATGTCGTGTTCGGCGCTGAAAAACTGCTCAAGCAGAACATTATTGATTGTTTCAAGGCATTTCCTGATATCAAAAGGATGAGCATCTACCAAACATGTGCTTCAGCGCTTATCGGGGACGATATGAATGCAGTCGCGAAGAAAGTGATGGAAGAAATGCCAGATGTAGATATCTTTGTCTGCAATGCACCAGGGTTCGGAGGCCCAAGTCAGTCAGGAGGGCATCACAAAATAAACATCGCTTGGATAGATCAAAAGGTCGGAACGTTTGAACCCGAAGTTACAAGCAAATATGTCATCAACTACGTCGGTGATTATAACATCCAGGGCGATGCGGAAATCATGTTGGACTATTTCCAGAGAATGGGCATTCAGATTCTTTCCACTTTTACAGGTAATGGATCCTACGATGATCTCAGAGGTATGCACCGCGCACAACTAAACGTACTTGAATGTGCACGTTCCGCCGAGTACATCTGCAACGAACTCAAAAAAAGATATGGGATTCCACGTCTTGACATCGATGGTTTTGGCTTCGAGCCTTTGTCAGTGTCGCTCATGAAGGTTGCTATGTTCTTTGGACTCGAAAAAGAAGCAAAAGCCATTATAGATGAAGAAACTGCCAGATGGAGACCGGAACTCAACTGGTACGAGAAACGCTTGAAAGGGAAAAAAGTTTGTCTCTGGCCTGGAGGCTCCAAACTCTGGCACTGGGCGCATGTAATTGAGGAAGAAATTGGAGTCAAAGTAGTCTCAGTGTATTCAAAATTCGGTCATCAGGGAGACTTCGAAAAAGGTGTTGCCAGATGCAGCGAAGGTGCGCTTGCTATTGATGATCCTAACGAGCTTGAGGGACTCGAAGCCATGGAGATGTTGAAGCCAGATATTATCCTCACTGGTGTTCGGCCAGGAGAGGTGGTAAAAAAGGCTCGGATACCATATATGAATATACACGCATATCACAACGGGCCTTATAAAGGATTTGAAGGATGGGTCAGGCTTGCACGTGATATATACAATGCTATCTATTCGCCGATCCATCAGCTTTCCGGCCTGGATATCAGCAAGGATGAGAGACCTACAGATAAAGGATTTTTGACGCGACGAATGATTTCTGATGTGGATATAATTGAGGATGAGACAACTCCAAGCTCGGAACAACCGTATACAGGTGAATATGATATTGTTTCAAAATTACGTGGAAAGATATATTCAAGCTCACAAAAGCAAGAAAAAGAATATATTATAGGCGTGGTGCAAGGGGGAACATAATGGAAGATCTTATGAAAGACAAGATCGAGCAACTTGTAGATTATATTATGAAATGGTGTCTGTGGCAGTTTCATTCCCGTGCCTGGGACAGAGAGAAACAGAATGAGGGGATCCTTACAAAAACTATGCAGATATTGTGTGAGGAACCCGTCGAACTCGAAACTCCAACTTACAGATGCTATTGGGTAGATGCTGTGCTTCTAGCTAAGGGTTTCAAAAGTACGTATCCATGGCTGGCCATGATGGAAAAAAAGGATATCAAACTGCTCATGAAGGGACTCAAAGATCGTATAGACTACTTGACAATTACGGGGTCACTGAATAAAGAACTTAGTAACCCACTTTATTGAAGAAGGGGAAATTATGTCTTGTGAAATAAAACAACGAGAGCGTGACGGCGTTATCAATCCAATATTAACATGTCAGCCTTGTGGAGCGCAGTACGCCAGCATAGGAATCAAAGATTGTATCGCAATAGTTTATGGAGGACAGGGCTGCGTTATGTTCGTCCGCATGTTGTTCGCACAACATTTCAAAGATAGCTTCGAAATTGCGTCTTCCTCTGTGCACGAGGATGGGGCAGTGTTCGGTGCTCTAAAACGTGTCGAAGAAGCGGTAGATGTGCTTTTAATGCGGTATCCGCATGTGAAAGTCGTGCCAATCATCACAACATGCTCAACGGAAATCATCGGTGATGATATTGATGGCCTCATAAGAAAGCTCAAAAAGGGACTTTTGACAGAAAAATCATGCCGATAGGGAAGTCTATCTTATTCCGATCCATGCACCTAGTTTTAAGGGAAGTATGGTAAGTGGATACGATGTCGCAGTGCAGGATCTAGTAAGTGCGTTTGTGAAGAAAGATAAACCCAACGGAAAACTCAACCTGATTACTGGGTGGGTAAATCCAGGAGATGTAACAGCGCTCAAACACCTTCTGTCGGAAATGAATGTGGATGCGACCGTCCTTTTCGAAATCGAAAGCTTCGATTCCCCTCTGATGCCAGACAAAAGCAGAGTCTCTCATGGCAGCACTACGGTCGAAGAGTTGATCGGAACAGCGGATGCACTGGGAACAATTGCCCTGAACAAATACGAAGGTGGAAAAGCCGCCGAATTTCTGGGGAAAAAATTCAACGTTCCGGCGATAATAGGGCCCACTCCTATTGGCATCCGCAACACGGATACCTTCCTACAGAATGTAAAAAAAATGACTGGAAAACCAATTCCAGAATCACTAGTTCGCGAAAGAGGAATTGCCATCGATGCGCTGACAGATCTGACTCACATGTTTTTCGCCGACAAGAGAGTTGCTATCTATGGAAACCCAGATCTTGTTATTGGTCTGGCTGAATTTTGTCTCGATCTGGAGATGAAGCCATTGATTCTTCTTCTCGGCGACGATAATCAGGCATATCAAAATGATCCACGTATCAAGGCATTTAAGGAAAAAGTCGATTTCGACATGCAGATCATTATGAATGCAGATCTATGGGAACTGGAAAGCCGGATTAAGAACAAGGAAGTGGAACTCGATCTCATCTTGGGCCATTCCAAGGGACGATGCACAGCCATCGACAACAATATCCCATTGGTACGCGTAGGTTTTCCCACCTTCGACCGTGCAGGACTGTACCGCCATCCTGTTGTCGGATATGCGGGAGCTAGGTGGCTAGCGGAACAGATGGCGAACACGCTGTTCACCGACATGGAGTACAAGAGGAATAAGGAATGGTTACTGAATATATGGTAAGGAATATTCAATAAATGAGGATTCTGAGAAATCAAATGTTGTAAGACTTAGCTGGAATTTGATTAGATTCTGCCAGTTCCTGATTGGAATCACATTCTGGCAAAATCCCTCCGAAAAAGACGCAAATCAAATTTTCTCTGGCATACCCGGATGTAAGCAGTGGATCTATTCTCGCTGCCTCAATAATATATTCTTATGACTGTGAAATAAATCCCACGCAGCTCATGAAAATAGAATAGATAGTTCCAATGGCGAAAATATTTTAATCGCCGCCTGAAATCTTCGTGAATTGCAACACGAAAGGAGGAGGTATCTTGAAAATTTCAGTTGTAGAAAGCAATGACCAAAAAACGAGTTCAATATTTGAACCGGGATTCATTGTAACATATGAAGAAAACGATGAGGGATGGAAAATCCTGAACCGTTTTGAAAATAAAGTTTGCAATGCGAAAAATATTGCTGCGGTACGCATGGCTGTAGCGGATACCATAAAGCAGCTTGATAATGTAAAAATAGTGATTGCAAGTGAAATACCAGGAATCGCGTTCGGCATTTTTGAAGTCGCAGGCTTTGAAATATTCCTTGTGAAAAAAAATGGGTTTGATGCTCTTGATTCAGTCAAAAAAGAAATGCTTGAGATAATTGCGGAGCAGCAAGATAAACCCAGCAAATTCGATATCATGCAATTTTTGGAACCTGGTACTAATAAAGGTGATTTTTGTCTTAATATTGAAAAAATCCTTTCAAAGAATCCGCAACTAACTTCAAAAAGAATTCTGTTACCCTATCTGAAAAATGGAGAATTCAACCGTCTGGATGTCATTTGCAGTCATATTCCAAAGTGGTTTACTAAAGATTTAAGAGTCTTAGGGTTTGAACATGAAACTGTGAATTCATTGCCGAATGAAAAGACCGTTAAAATAGTACATCTGCAAACTCTGTGAAAGGCGGCGATTATTTGGAAACAGCAAGTACAAATTATGGTGTTTTAAAGGGCATCGCTTCCGCAGAATACCATGAAAACGGAATACTCAAACGCTGCATTCTAAAACAAAAAAATGCTATAAGCATTCCTTGCGGCATCTTTATCCCGCAATACGAGGATGATGGAAAAAGGAAAAAGCTCATGAAATCTATGACCTTTTATGAAAATGGGAACATTGCAAGTATGATTTTGCAGGATCCTCTAAGTGTAAATACAAGCCTTGGAAGCCTTCCAGCGGAAATGATTACTTTTTATGAAAGCGGAACAGTAAAACGTATTTTTCCTGTGTTTGGGAGCATCAACGCTTTTTGGACGGAAGAGGATGAATATAATATTTCTCCGGAATTACAGATCAACCTACCTTTCGATGTCTTAAAAGGTAGGGTTATAAACATAACACTATATGAAACCGGAGAATTTAAAAGTATTACACTATGGCCCAAAGATACAATTCTTATCAAAACGCATGCAGGAAAAATTCAGACACGCATTGGGTTCTGCCTGTACCCGGATGGGAAAATGAAATCAGTTGAGCCTTATAGCGCTTTGAACGTTAATACGCCAATAGGCAAGGTACTTGCTTTTGACCCTGACGCTCTCGGCATTGACGGTGAAAGCAATTCTCTTGTTTTCTCAGAAAATGGAAGCGTGAAATCTCTTATAACTTCCATGGTGAAGATAACAGTATTTTGTCGTGACGGTAAAGAAATAGTCCATGAACCGTCATTTAAGAGAAGCTACTATTTTGACTACAAGCTTGCAGTTGTACCAATGAAAATCAGTTTTTTCGGCGGATGTGTTTGCTTCGGCAAACGAAAAAGTGAAAAGTCGGATGCGGAATACAAAATTTCAGAGTGCTCTTTCAGAATCGATTATTTTGTCACTAAGGATTGCTATAATACTTGTGACGAATGTTACTGCTGATGTTATAATGTCTAATTTAGGACCTTGAATGCGGAAAATTGATTAGACGGTCTTAAACCTTTGCTTTTAGCAATTATCGTTGGAGCTATATTTATATTAAGCCGAAAAACGGATGTATATATGAGCTATGGTGTTTGTCTGCATATATTTGATGAATATGCCTGTTTTACAAGACCGGAGTTCAAGGCCGAAAGGAATACTTCATGATTTAAAGACCACTACCGATATTCATGGTTTAATAAAAGCAATTTATTGAAAGCCAAAACTATTCGCTGGTTAATTGATAAAAACTGTGTTTTAAGACAGAACACATAACAGTGATTAAAAACTCGTTCTTTCATTTTAGACTTTCCATATACATTATGTTTATCGATCATGGAAAATACCTTTTGTCTTCTATCGTATTTCATCCAACAGTCATCACTAGTGCATGTTCAAACAGTCCTGCCAGCAAACCTAGAACAGCTTTCATTACCCAGTTGTTGCTGATGTCAAGTATGCAATAAAAAGGCACGTTGGATGAAAATTTTTAAAACGCATTTTTTCATGTAACTACAGCATACGGTTACCGCGTTTATATGTTCAACAGTTTGCCAGATTCCACTGAGTTTTCTTTAGCTGTCATTTCCTGTGGCGTTATCCTAAAAACCGAAACCGCATTCCCATCAAGTGAAGAGCGATATTTTTCAATCAAAGTGCCAGTTAAAGGATTACTGTAATACTTTGGTAAATATTTCTCAACCAATTTTTGGAGAGTCACGCTAGCCTCTTCGGGATCAGTCACCTTTTCAGCCTTTCCAAAAAGCATTACGCTCATGTATGCCGTATCTGCGTGGCAAGGCACTGGATCGATCACAGTACCATGTTCCTCATATATCGTGAAACAAACGAACGGATTCTGGGAAAGAATATTTTCCTTTTTACCCGAACCCATGCCATGAAAGTAAACAGAACCGTTGTACCATACATAATTCACCGGAATAGCGTATGAGAAAATATCACTTGTCATTCCAAGCACTCCGGTTCTTACCCGCAAAAGAAACGTTTCGATTTTTTTCCGATCTGTGCAATTTCTCTGAGTATAGCGAACTTGATCCATCAAAGAACACCTTTCCTCTACATTTTATCGAATTTACCACTTTGTATATTTGAAAATAATTTTTATTAAATATAATCTCCATACCCAAATACTGAGTATTTCTTTAAGATTCAATCATTTTTTCTAAATTATCTAGTAATTTGAACATTAATAGCCTTGAGTCAGCAAGAAGTGTATATTTACTTAGCATTCCTTTTTCGTTCTGGATATATTTTCCATCTACCAGTTCATCACTGCAATTTTCAATCGCGTTTTCAATTGTTTCGTTGCTCATTTCCAGATGAAATTGGAGCCCAATCACTCTATCATTATAAATAAACCCCTGATTTTTACAGGCTTCACTTAAAAAAATTCTCTTTGCATCTCCAGGCAAATTAAAAGTGTCTCCATGCCAGTGAAAAGCAGTAAATTTTTCAGGAATATTTTCCAAAAAGGAAAGTTTAGAGCTGTCTTGTTTGAGGGTAAACACTGGAAACCATCCAATTTCCGCATAATTGTTTTTAAATACCTCAGCTTTTAAGACATCAGCAACAAGCTGAGCCCCCAGGCAGATCCCGAGTACTGCTTTTCCTGCATAGATAGTTTTTTCGATAAACTGTTTTTCTTCTATCAGCCATGGATATTTTTCATACTCGTAAATATTCATCGGTCCACCCATAATTATGAGAAGATCAAAGTTATCCATACTGGGAAAACTCTCATCTGCGTATAAATGTGTACTCAATAAAGAGTGTCCTTTTTTTTCGATCCATTGAGCGATAGTTCCAAGAGTTTCAAATTTGACATGTTGGATGTAATGGATTTTCATGTGTTGTTCATTCCATTTAATATATTTTTGAATTAATATTCTACTAATTATGGTATCAACTTTAAACTATTGGGAAAAATAGCTTGCTAAAAGCTAGTAATATCGTGAATTAGCTGCAAACTCAAGTCAAATTTGTATGTACTGTATGTGGTTGGATTCTTCCGATGCTAGATTTCTCTACTCAATAAATTATTTAGCTTTATATAAATAAATGTGTATAATACTGCTTTTCGATTAAATTTAATAAGTTAAATACTTTTTAAAGCTTCATGAATTAAATATGGAGCCTCTATTAGGTTGATTCTATTTTTTCTTAATTCATCTCTTGGTTTGCTTCCGATTCTGGCACAGAGCACAGCTTCACAGTCTTTAATCAAATAAATTATCCACAAGAGACATCATCTTTATTTCCGTAATCTTCCGAGTCACATAAAGGTGTAGTCTCTCTAACTTCTATGAATTGTATTTCACCCCCATTACCCCAAATATCAAAAAGTGAGATGCATTTTCAAAATGCTTATTGATAACCTTGCCATCACTTAAACGACCGCCACTTTCAGTTATTTCATCTCCTTTTTAATCCGAACTATAACTCGAGTTCAAAATCTTGTGATAAAAAGAGTTAAGACTTCCGCAACTGAACCGAGAATCATGAGCATAAAATCTTTAACTAACTAAATTTTAATTTAAACTCTGAAGCTTGCTATGCTGAATTTTGCTTCTCAGATGCGTAAGTCTCATATTTTATCAAGATTGAAGAACAAAACCATATGTATTAAGTATGTCTTGTCCGTCTTTCCCGGTCACTAAATCAATGAACTTCTGAGCTTTTTCTTTGTGCGTAGAAGAAGAAACTACAGCTATCGGATAGCTTATAGAGGTGCTAACAGGTACACTTGTGACTATTTTTATAGTCCCAGGTTGTGCGGTCTTTGCATCGGTTAGATATACAAAACCTGCATCCACATCTCCTCTTTCCACGTATACAAGTACTTGTTTGACATCTTCAGCAAGTACAGCTTTATTTTTTAGCTGACTCCACAAACCAGCCTCAGTTAGTGCAAGGAGCGAATAGTCACCTACGGGGACAGTACCAGGGTTTCCAATGCTTATTTTTTGAACATTAGGGTTAGCTAGATCTGTTATGTTCGTTATATTAAGAGTACTGCTTTTAGGGACAATAAGCACAAGTGAATTATGAGCAAAATCTTTTCGTGAACTGTTTATAATAAATGATTTATTGCTAAGTATATTTATTTGATTCTCATCAGCTGAGGCAAAAACATCGACAGGTGCACCTCCTTCTACTTGCATGCGTAAGTTGCCTGAACTTCCAAAGTTGAGATTTACTTTCGTTCCAGGATTCTCCTTTTCAAACTTTGAAGCAATGTTCGTGAAAGCTTCCGTAAGGCTGGCAGCTCCAGAAACTGTTATAGCTTCAGGTACAGCTATAGCTGAAGTTGTAGCTGTAACTGGAGTGTCTGTTGTATTTGGCGATTCACTTTTATTACCAACACATCCTATTGCAAGGAATAAACTGAATAATGCTGACAGAATAAGCAATTTTTTTTTCATAATTTTTATCCATATTAATTTAGGTTTTGCATTTATATTCAACAGCTATTATATTATATAGATTTTGTAGTATATAATAACCAGGTGCCTTTTCTCTGCAATGGGTCTATTAGGATCTCACTTCTGCGTCCATAATTCACCACTTTGTATATCTGAAAATGTTTTTTATTTCTTCGTTGACGACTTCATCTTCCACAAACATCATGATCAGTTTTCTTAAGAGCTCTCATAATACATATCATCAGCAGTGATCCACGTTTACTTTTCTCTGCCAAAAATATTTTTCTTAGAGAAAATACCAAGCTTCTGCCAATCCGGCAATTATTTATTCCACCCAGTCAGAAAGTGTTATGAGAATGTTCATTTTAATTTGATATGCCAATGAAATTAATTTATAAGATCAGATCTTGCTACAGTTCTTCAACGGGTACATACTTAATGATTTTGAGATCAGAATCTGTTATTAGGGAACACAGTACCTATTACCTACTTTATTTAATATATAGTTTTTTATATTTGTTTTGTAAAGTAACCATTGATAACGCATAATTCAAGAGATAAAAGGAAGAAAGTTATAAAAACGATATCATAAGCCCTAAAAATAGAATATTTATCTGCTTAGATGAGCGATTATAAATATTCCACTCAATTCAAAAAATTGCTTAAGTTCCAAATTTCCAAACGACCATAATTTATTCGTCTGCGTTTTCAGCTTTATTAATGATTCAAGTACACACTCCAAAATGTTATTTTGCTAATATATATATTAAAAGGGTATTTAAACATATGAGATACAATTAAAAGAAGTATAGCGAAGATAACATTTTCCATAGCAAAAATAAATTTTTTAGAGTACTCGGGCAAGAAAGTTCCGTCATCAAGTAGAAGAAGTAAAACTTAAACTAATAGTATATAACAGGAAGTGGGTAATAGAAACAAAAAGATTGTAGAAATAATTTGTATTAAATTATTTTTAGAAAACCAAAAATACTGAGGATCTTTTTAAGATCCAATTAGGCTTTCTAAATTGTCTAGTAATTTGGACATTAATAACCCTGAATCAGCAAGAATTGTGTCTTTACTTAGCATTTCTTTTCAAGTAAATTAAAAGTTTTCGATCTGGATATATTTTCCATCTATTAGTTCATAACTGCAATTTTCAATCACGTTTCAGATTGTTTCGTTGCTCATTTCCAGATGAAATTGGAGCCAAATCACTCTATCATTATAAATAAACCCCTGATTTTTACAGGCTTCATTTAAAAAAATTCTCTTTGCATCTCCAGACAAATTAAAAGTGTCTCCATGCCAGTGAAAAGCAGTAAATTTTTCAGGAATATTTTCCAAAAAGGAAACTTTAGAGCTGTCTTGTTTGAGGGTAAACACTGGAAACCATCCAATTTCCATATAATTGTTTTAAAGATCTCAGCTTTCAGGACATCAGTGACAAGCTGAGCTCCAAGACCGAACTAGAGCACTGCTTTTCCTACAAGTAGTTTATTCGATAAACTTTTTTTCGTCTCTCAGCCATGGGTATTTTTCATACTCGTAAATATTCATCTGTCCACCCATAATTATAAGAGGGTCGAAGTTATCCAGACTAGGAAAGAAATCATCTACGTTTAAATGTGTACTTGATAAAGAGTGCCCTTTTTTTTCGATCCATTGAGCGATAGTTTTAATAGTTTCAAATTTAACATCCTGGATGGAATGGATTTTCGTGTGCTGTTTTTCTTATTTAATGAATTTTTGAATTAATATTCTGCTAATTAGAGTATCTTCTTTAAATTATTGCGAAAAAGGAGTGGGGAGAAACCTGGTATTGTCGTGAATTTGCTGAAAATTCGAGGTCAAATTTTTATATACTGTATGTGTTGGGCTCTCACGATGCTAGATTTCGCTACTCAACAAATTATTGAGATTTATGATTTTACAGAAAATCAAATACGATACCGAAATTATTTTGAGTTTCAGGCACTATAGCCTGAAAAAAGGGGATTTTATCCAAAAATAATAGTAGCCAAATAGGCAACAAATTCTAAATTGATATATAGCTGCAGAATGTCTACGGGTTACTTTTTCTGCCAATTAAAATTACTAATTCATTTGGTAGTGGAATTGCCTAAAAAACAAATTTAACATCCGTGATTAAATCACATTTGAGCGATCATGGCAATTTACCGATTAGTTTTTAGGCGGCTTGGGAAATTAAAATTAGGCAAATTTCCTGTCCAAAACAATAATGGAGCCAAGGTTTAAAAAAGAATAAGGGAAAAAAGACTTTCATTTATTTGAGCTTTTTATTCGAAGAATTCAATATTCATTTTAGAACCGAATCAATAAATTATTTAGTCGAATACAAATACATATATATTAATTTATTCATAACGATAGTGAGTAATTAATATTAATAATACTTAAATGAGGTAACAAATAATGAAATTAAGTGCACGCAATGTCTTGAAAGGCAAGGTTAAAAAAGTTGTATCTGGAATGGTCAATTCGGAAATTGTAATCGAACTATCTGGTGGAACAGAAATAATTTCTATCATAACAAAAACATCAGCTGAAAACCTGAATCTAAAAGAAGGAAGCGAAGCATATGCGGTAATCAAGGCCTCAAATGTTATGATAGCTATAGATTAATCGGTTTATTTCTATCCTTTTCATCGCACCAGAGAATTATATACTAGGACCGTTTATTAAATTTCCCAGACGTGTCACTAAAAGACTACTAATTGGGACTCACGTAGTTGAACTTACGTTGCATTCGATCAAGATACAATCGGTGAGAAACTGATTACTTTTGCTGCGTTTTCTGTAAACATATAAATGTAGATCAAGTCGAATAGATTATTGCAGTAGTCATTTTAATGACAACAATTTCCTTAACCGAATAAATTTAAAGCTCCAAGACAAATATTTTTTTGCTTCCAAAATATTAGTAATTAGTGTCTTATTAAAGAGAATTTAATACTCTCATGGACCAATGCAAAGACCGTGCTCCAACACTATATAAATCATTTCCAGTATATTATGTTAGTACCCCAATAAGTTATCCAATAAAAGCAAGGAATACTAGAAGAGTTTTGGATTCACAATTATAGCAAGTTATGACTCGTAGAAAACCTATCAAAATCAGCGTATGAGGCTAAAAATGAGTAAATAAATATATATCAGGCTATCTAGTTCAATTTAATGATGATTCTTCATTTCAGAAGATTTCTATAAAGCCAAAGTAACATAATCAAATTTGATTTCTATGTTAGATCAGATATGGTTTCCATTATATTTTACATTTTGGATAGCAATCGTATCATCCCTTCTAGTATTGTGTAGTGGCGTAATCATAGCTTACATATTTGCAAGACGTGATTTCCGGGGGAAAAAGCTTGCAGAGGTATTGATAACACTTCCTCTAGTCCTTCCACCTACAGTAATTGGCTATCTTTTGATCCTTCTTATGGGGAAAAACGGATTTATTGGACACATGATTTACAACGTTCTGGGAACAGGAATCATGTTTACCTGGCAGGCTGCGGTTATTGCAGCTTATACGGTTTCTCTTCCCCTTATGGTAAGAACCACACAGGCGGCCATTGAAGCAGTGGATAAGGAACTTGAGTATGCAGCCTATATCCTTGGAAGAAGTGAGATCGAGACTGCACTAGCAATAACATTGCCTCTTGCAAAAAGAGGTATATTAGCAGGACTGGTACTCAGTTTTGCGAGGTCTATTGGAGAATTTGGAGCAACCCTTATGCTGGCAGGAAATATCCAGGGAAAAACAAATACAATGTCAATTTCAATATACAACGCTTTTCAGTCGGGAAATGACGAACTTGCTAGGGTACTTGTATTGATCCTAATTCTTATGTCCCTACTGGCTATTGCTCTAACCGGAAGATTCGTAGGAAAAATAGAGGCATGAGAACTTGGGAGTTAAAGTTGACATTAAAAAATGGTATAACAAAGCTGAAATCGATGGAAAAAAAAGTACTCAGAAAGCTTTTATGTTAGATATCAACTTTGAAATGGAAAACGAGCTTGTTGTACTTTTTGGTCCTTCAGGATCAGGAAAGACCACATTGTTCAAATGCATTTCGGGAATCATGGAGCCTGATAATGGAATAATAGCTGTTGGAAGTAACGTTTATTACGACAAAAACAAAAAAATTAACCTTTCTATACAGAAGCGCAACCTTGGCTATGTTTTCCAAAACGATACACTTTTTCCCCACATGAACGTTAGAAAAAACATAGAATGTGGCCTCAAAAATTGGAAAAAAGAAAACAGAGAAACAAGGTTTATGGAAGTGCTGGACCTTCTCCATATCGAGGAATTAGAAACCCGTTACCCTTCACAACTTTCAGGTGGACAGAAACAGAGAGTTGCTCTGGCAAGAGCTCTTGCTCCCAAACCAGAGATTCTACTTCTGGATGAACCCTTTTCTGCACTTGATACTGAAATAAGAACCAAACTTGCAAAAAAAATAAAAACTTTACAAAATAAGATTAGAATACCTTTGTTGTTCATAACTCACAACCTTGAAGAAGCTTTCCTACTGGCCTCCAAAATTCTTGTATTACATGGAGGAAAGGCCCAGCAGTTCGGAACCCAAGAAGAAATAGTTTACAGTCCCCGAAACCGGCATGTTGCAGAGATATTTGGTTTGTCAAATATTTTTGATGATGCTTATGTTAAGGAGCGTGATGAAGAATCTAAAAGCACAATCTTGGAGAGTGGAAGCATGCAAATAACGGTAAAGTATCTTAATTTTAGGGTCAGGGACGAAGTTTGCTGGGGGATCCATCCTGAAAACATAACTATTATTCCTCCTGAATCCGGTTTTGAGGATCAGAATGAAAACCTGTATTTAGCATCAATCAAAAGTATAATTAATAAAGGACCAAAAAAACGAATTGTACTTAAGCTTGTCAAACATAATAAAATTTTGAATGCAGAAATACCTGCACAATTTGTTGATTCCCTTAAGCTGCATGCAAGTGATTCATGCCTGGTAAAATTGGAAATGAGTAAAGTAGTAGCATTCTATTGTTTTTAACTCCAAAAATAATACATCATGTTGCGAATGGAAATATTGATTATTCCCAATGATATGATTGATGTTTTCAATGACTTAAGTTATGCTCGATTAGCTGGTTGATATTTTCAAGTAGAATGTACTCTGTTCAAATGTACTTGTTTTCTAAACTTACCTGCAACTGGGAACCAAAAACTAGATCATGCAGATAATGAGATAGCATCAATTCGTTATCATGGATCACTCATTAATTTGTCTGCAATATATTGTTTTCTTGGTCCTAGAACAAAGGTAATAGTTAACCTACAATCCGGTGCAAAAGCGACCAATATACATGGTCCATAATCGTCATAATCTTTCATTCATGGTATCATTTTTTTGACTATTATACATAACTCATCCATTTCTATCTTGGGTATATCCAAGTTGGTCATCAAATTCTCATTTTACCTTATCACATTTATCGGCCGAATGATTTAATCATCTACGTACAGGTAGATGATAGTATATTTAGTACATCAGCAATAGCCTCTATGCTCAACCTTTCACAGATTTTAGGGTCCAACTCAATAATGAATATTCGTTTTTACGAAAGTTGTAATAGAAAATATCTGTATGGTTACAGAATACTTTGTTATGACCATGGCAGACGTATTTTCTAATCTTTTATCCATAGCTCGGATTAATTCAATTTTCAAGAACATTACCTCGACCAGGAAGTCGATAATACTCACAATTTTTATTTGGACAGGGACAATCACTAAACCTGGTCTTTACCCAATTTTTAGCTGTTTTGTATGGATTGAAAATAATTTTCTAGCTGAAAAGTGACCACACCAAAAAGATTAATTTCAAGCTTGAATATGATATCCTACAATAAAGGATATCGATATTTTGCATGTACATCCACATTTGGAAAAGGACTATAAATTATCCATACAAAACAGCAGAGAGCCTAAAAGTTGAATTTGCGGTAATGAGCTCAGGAGACATATTATGATAGATCTATTTGAACTGTATTTTCACGAAGATTGTCCTTATGAAGATGAAAGTGTAGAATTGTTGGGAATAAAAGGAAAAGGTACATTAAAGATTGTTTCTAGAGAGACCGGAGTTTGTGCCTGTGCAGATGAACTGGCTGAACATTATAGAAAAAAAGGAATAAAAATTTTGAATTACCTGGAAGACGGTAAGAAGTTCAAATCCGGAGACACAATTTTAGAGGCTGAAGGCAACTTGAAACTCCTTTTCAGGCTTTGGAGAGTCTCCCAGACTTTTCTTTCTTTGATGTGTGCAATTGCTGAAAAAACCGCCTCACTTGTGAGTGCAGGCAAAAAAGAGAATCCTGACATTATTATTGCAGCAACCAGAAAGACCCATCCAGGAGCTAGACTTTTTGAGCTCAAAGCCGTCCGTGCTGGAGGAGGAGATATTCACAGGAACTCTCTTAGCGATTCCATTCAAATCAGCCAGAATCATCTAGAAGTAGTCGGAGAGCTAAAAAAACTTCGGGCTATGAAGAAAATAGAAATAGAACCACGCTCGAGGGAAGAGGCTCTCAGATATGTAAAAGCTGCAGACATAATGCTTCTTGACCATCTATCCCCAGCAGAATTGCGAAAGATCGGGCCAGAACTTAAGCAATTAAATCCCAAACTTGAGATTGCAATAGGAGGAATTGAAGTGGAAAACATTCCTTATTATGCTCCTTTTGTGGATATTATTGTCGTAAGCGCTCCCTATTACGCAAACCCCTTGGACATGACAACAGTCATATTAAAAATATAATAAATGTGAAGCGAAATTTCTGAGAAGACGTATAAGAAGATATCCTGTTACCATCGTGGGCAATACCTGGAGTAGGGTCAAGAAAACATCTGTTAGCCACTTTTTGTGAACTCTCCTTTTGCCAGGAGATAAACAATTATAATCCCGAAAATAACCACAAAGAAAGATTTTATAGCAGATATTTTATTTGAGAGTTGATGTCGACTCATGACCAATTAAAATGTTCCCATTAAATCCTTTTTCAGTTCCCAGATTCAGTAATAATTTCTAAAAATTTTATGGCCTTTCCTGTATTTTTACGGAGCTCTTCCACTTCGTGGGATGTCGCGAAGAAAGCAACCACACCCAGGCAGAAAACCACTGCAAGGACTAAAAAGTTCAGTTTTTTCCGTTCTTTAATTCATTTTATTCCCTCAATACATTCCTCCTCAGTTACCTTACTGGTATATGTTGCTGGTTTTGCCTGTACAGGTGAGGTGAAAGTATCAGTTGCTTCAAGAATGGCATTCGTGATCCTGTCCAACAGTTCCAGTGCTCCACGGTATCCGACAGTCAGAATACGCTGTGCACCCACCCTATCGTGAATTGGCAGGCCAACCCTCACCAGAGGAATATCTCGGACTTTGGCAATGTATCGCCCATTTGAGTTTCCGATCAAGATATCTGGGCTACAGTCGCTGACCGCGTCATTCAGACTATCAAAATCAATCCCATCCAGAACCACAGGTTCAAGTTCTGGCCTTATCTCTTTGAATATTTGCCTGATTTTCATTCCAAAGTCCCGACTTTTGCTTCCGGTGGCTACTAGTACTGGATACATCCCAATTTCCAACATGAATGTCGTGAGGCTAAATACCATGTCAGGGTCTCCATAAACTGCTGCTTTTACACCATAAAGATACTTGTGTACATCCACCATGGCATCTAGGAGCCTTCCTCTTTCTTTCTGGTACTTTTCAGGAATAGGGCAGTTGAGAATGCTAACTAGTTCCGTAAAGAAATTATCCGTGTTTGAAAGCCCTATTGGTATTGGAACACTGTGTCCTGGTACACTATAGTTTCCTTCCAGAAATTCCAGTGCCAAGTTCTTGCTGACTATACCCAAGCCCAAACTTGCCAGACTATTAGGCATATCCTCAATTTCAGTAAGTAGAGTACCTCCAGGAGCAATTTTAGGGAAATCATCTCTCAAAGGGGCGTCAAAGGTTTCTGAAATGTCAGGCAGGAAGATGTAAATTTCTGCAATAACCTCAAGGATCTCTTTGATCTCCCGCACATCTGCAGGAGAGAGACTTTCAACAGTGATTAGATTAATTTTTCCGTTTGGAATCTTTATGGCTCTATCTTTTCCTTGTTTTTCTGCAAATTTTCTAACAACTGCTTCTAAGGTCTTTATGTACCCACTTACGTGGCTCTCCCCATAGCTGGGAGTGGAAACTGGAATGATTATAAGATCTTTTTTAGGATCATCTCCAATCTCCTCCTCTTCTTTGAATTCTCGGATTATCGCAGGTACGTCATCCCCGATGGTTTCGGCAAGACATGTAGTAGCAACGCCAATTACCTTCGGTTGATACCTGTTGATTACGTTTCTTAACCCTTTTTTCAGGTTTTCCCTGCCTCCGTATACTGCTCCCTTTTCGCTTAAGGAACTCGATGCAATGTCCACAGGTTCTCTGAAATGGTGGGCAAGGTGCAGGCGCATGTAAGTGCTGCAACCCTGAGAACCGTGATAAAGAACCATCGTGCTTTCAATCCCCTTGAAAGCAAGGGCACTTCCCATAGGCTGGCACATGATACAGGGGTTTACGGTTGTATAGCTCCTTTTAGTCATCTTGATGCCTCTCCAGATATTTGATTTTCGGCTGCTACATCTATATTAAGAGACAATAACTCTGGTTCCACATCCATGATTTTATACTCTTTTGCGTGTGGCTCTCCGGAAATCTTTCCCTTTACTGCTTCTTTTCCTGAGCTCATTGTTTCAGGTTTCAAGACCCGCTGTCTTATAGATTTCCAGACAGGGCTGTTAATGGAGGCGTCTACTTCTCGCGCAAAATTCACAAAGCCATCAAAGCCTTCGAACTTCACTACCCTATCGTGGTTAAAGTCGCAGAAAGCAACACCTAGCTTGTATGCTATAAACCTCTCCTTTACGCCCGCAACCATCAGGTCGGCTTTTTGTTTAACGAGCAGTTCGGCAAGCTCTAAGGGGTTTGCATCGTCCACAATAACCGTCCCATTCCTAACTGAATAGCTTATCTGCTCATAATCTTCCTTTTGCCCAGTCTGAGTCCCGATGATGACAACATCCATGCCAAGTTCGGAAAATCCTTTGATAAGCGTTAGCGCTTTGGCAGGCCCTCCCATGTAAATGGCAGCCTTTTTCCCTTTGACCCTCTCCCGAACCCTGGAAATTTCAGGCATTATGCGGTTTGTTTCGGTTTTCAGAATTTTTTCTGCTTTCTCTTTAATATCTTCTGAGCCAAAGTATTCCGCAGTCTTTCGCAGAGCTATTGAAATATCTTCAATTCCAAAGAAGCTCACGGTGAAATATGGAATTCCATACTCTTTCTGCATCCATTTTGCAAGATAAGTCATGGACCCACTGCACTGCACGAGGTTAAGGTCGGCTTCAGATGCTCGTGATATAGATTTGACAGTTGAATCCCCAGTTAAGGAGACTATGACCTCAATTCCCATTTGCTCAAATAGGGGTTTTATGAGCCATACGTCCCCAGCCACATTGAAGTCTCCGAGGATATTGATCCTTGGTTTCATGATTTCATTGCTTATTTCAGGTTTATTTTCTGCAGCATTCTCTTTCGGAGGTCTTGTGATTAACTGCTTCAAGGCGTCACAGGCAGCTTTGTACCCATCGGACTTATTGCCTTTGAACCCTTCTGACTTTACAGGGATTACCGGAATATTATGCTTCATGCTTGCTATTTTGCATACGGCTTCAATGTCGTCCCCTATAACTCCCACAATGCATGTTGAATAAACTAAAATAATCGGGGGAGTGTAGAGCCCCACAAGTTCATCAATTGCATTTGATAGTTTATTCTCGCCTCCGAATATAACATCGAGCTCTTTCATATCTGTACTGAAACTGCTGCGGTTTGTCTCTACCCCACTGGACTTTGCACCCCTTATATCCCAGGTATAACCTGCACAACCAATTGGGCCGTGAACAAGATGTATGGCATCGGTTATTGGATTTAAGACAACCCTGGCTCCCGAATATACACATGCCCTCTGGCTAATAGCCCCTGCAAGGGAATTATTGTCGCAGGCAAGGGGGATTATCTGTCCTTTTTCCTGCTTTCTGGCAATGTATGGTTGCCTTTCCTCTAGAGTATCTACTATTCCGGTTTTCTCGGTCATATCTTTCACTACCCTCTGCATCTGTTTTCAGATTTGCAGCGATAATTATCTGGTTTTTCAGTTTTCTTGCTTCTCAGTTTATTCTCGGTTTTAATTTCGCGACTTTAGATTCTTAATTATCTTATGGAACTGTATCATGAATTTTCATTTTGAATCACGTTCTTTACTGAATAGTTTCTAGCAACCAGTCAGGTGCATCTCTGTCTTTTCTATCAAGTAGGGTGTTTCCTATGCGTTCCACCAATCTTGCAGCGCCTACATATCCCATGATCGGGAAATAGTGAAGATTTGCCCTATCCATGATTGGGAAGCCTACCCTTATCAGTGGTAAATCCTCTGCCCTTGCTATGAATTTTCCATATGTATTGCCGATAAGGAGATCCACAGGGTTCCTCTTAACAATCTGGTGAAGCGTGAAGAGGTCCCCTCCCGAAATAACGTCTGCTTCCGGGTATTCAGAGCCTATAAGATCTTCCATTTCTTTTTCAAACTCCGAACTCTGAGTACCAGTGAGCACTACACTGGGTTCCATACCCATTTCCATTACAAGGCTTGTGAGACCTGCAATGATATCCGGATCCCCGTAAATGGCAACCTTTTTTGCGTGGTAATGTGGATGGGCATCAGTCATCATGTCTACCAGCCTACCGCGCTCATCCTCAAGTCTGGGAGGAATCGCAACATTGGCAAGCTTTGCTGCGTTCATGATGAAACGATCAGTGTTTCTGATTCCTATTGGAATAAGCCCTATTTTTGCAGGGACATTATAGCGACTTTCAAGAATCTTTGCTGCAGAGCCTCCTGCCATCCTACAGAGAGCGATCGTCCCGAAGGAATTTGCAGAATCTTCGATATCCCCGATAGGAGTACCACCTCTTGGATACATTGAAGATTCTCCAGTGAGTGGGGCATCAAAGACGTCGGTAGTATCTGGGAAGACGATGCTGGAGATTTTCATTATCGAAAGTATGCGTTTTATTTCCCTAATGTCTCCAGGTTCCACAAAGCCAGGAATGATATTGAGTTTTCCATTTGGTTTGCTTTTTTTGGCAAAGGTTGTCACGAAAGACTTTACCATATTATCATAGCCAGTAACATGAGTTCCCACGTAACTGGGAGTAGAAGCTGCACAGATTTTGATAGAAGGATCTACGAGTTCTTCCATTCGGACATCTTCTACGATCGTATTCACATCGTCTCCTATAGTTTCTGCCACACAGGTGGTGTGAATAGCGATCACTTCGGGCCTGTAGATTGTAGTCAGGTTTTCAAGCGCTTCCTTGAGATTTGCTGCGCCTCCGAAAACAGCGGTCCCTTCTGAAAAGCTGCTGGTAGTGCCCATTGCATTTTCACGGTAATGCCTACTGAGGCACATGCGCAGATAAGAAAGGCAACCTTGGGACCCATGACTGTGTGGCATACAGTTGTGGACTCCAAGGGCAGCATAGACTGCGCCGATAGGCTGGCAGATCTTTGCAGGGTTAATGGTTACCGCTTCTCTGGTTACTTCTTCACATGAGGTGTAGTCTAACATTTATTCCCTCCTTAATCTACTACTCCAGCTTTCCAAGGCGGGCGTATAAACTTCCAGGTTGGGCTGTGCAGAGCCATGTCAATATCTCTTGCGAAATTCAAAACCCCGGAAAAGCCTGTATACCGTCCGCTGTAATCATAAGAGTGAATCTGTCGTGATGGGATTCCGAGCTTCTGGGCCCAATACTTGTCCTTGATCCCTGAACAGAAGAGGGCAGGTTTGAGGGCCTTTACAAGAGCTTCGGTCTCGTGATGATTGAGATCGTCAACTACGATTGTTCCATCCTTTATTTCAGGGAAAAGACCTTCATAGTCCATAAGCCCAATTTTCTGTTTCAGCTCTTCAATCCTCTCCTTACTGACCGCAGGTTCAATATTTTCATCCCTTTCATAATGTATATCCTCAAGGATGGAACCCAAAGCTCCTTGCTTCATCCCTGGAATGACGTGTCGACCTTCGTAATCATCCCTATGGGCGAATTGGTATCCTGCAACAACAATTTTCATGCCGAGTTCTTCGAAGAGGTTCACGTAGTGATGGCTTCTTGAACCTCCTGCATAGATAAAGACAGATTTGCCCTGAAGTTTTTTCCTGTATTTTTCAATATCAGCCTGGTATTTTGCTTTTTCTTCGGCAATGATTTCTTCAGTTTTTCTAGTGAGTTCCGGGTCATCAAAGAATTCTGCCATTTTCCGAAGAGATTTAGTTGTACCTTTGGTGCCCACATAGTTTACCTTCAACCAGGGGACCCCGTATTTTTCTTCCATCATTCGATTCGTGTAGTTGATGGAACGGTGGCAGAGCAGGATGCTGAGCTTTGCTTTATGGGCTTTTGCAAGTTTATGGAATGACCCGTCTCCTGTGAAAGTCGAGACTATCCTGTAACCTATTTTTTCCAGAATTGGCTTGATTTCCCATAGGTCTCCCCCGATATTGTATTCTCCGAATATATTGATGTCAAAGGGAGTAGGATTTTCAAGTTCCTCGGTTCCTATCAGATGTTCCATCAGAGAATTGCTAGCAATGTGGTGCCCTGCCGACTGGCTTACTCCTCTGTACCCTTCACAATGAGAAGGAATAACCTTGATTCCATACTGTTTTTCAGCTTCCCGAGCAACAGATTCGATATCGTCACCTATTAGTCCTACAGGACAGGTTGCAGAGATACTTATGGCTCCGGGATTGAATATCTTCACAACCTCATCAATGGCTTTCTTCAGTTTTTTCTCACCGCCGAAAACGATATCAGTTTCTTTCATATCTGTACATACGCAATAGTTGAGAAAATTATCTTCACCTTCTTCTGCCTTTGCAAGGTTTCGCCTGGTTCCCCAAGTGAAGTATGCGCAGCCAATAGGGCCATGAACAAGGTGAACCATATCTTTTATCGGCCCGAAGACTACTCCCTTGGAACCAGCAAAGGCGCAGCCACGGTTTGTGAGGATTCCTGGAATAACCTTCTCATCAGCCTCAATATGCTGTTCAGTAGAGCAGTCCCTGACAACTATATGCTTTCTCCGGTTCTTTGCAGCTTTTTCCGGGAGCACTTTCAGCATGTTATCTATAAGCTGCTGTTTATCCTCAATTCTCTGACCGATTTCAGCTCCCATTTACATCAACTCCTTAGTAACGGTCATTTCTCCACTTTCCCCAGTCCGGATGCGGAGCGCTTCACTAATTTTTGACACGAAAATTTTTCCGTCTCCTACATGCCCTGTCTGGTTTACTTCAAGTATTTTTTTAACCACTTCACTTACGCTTGCTTCATCCACTATGATGGTCAACATCCTTTTCGGAATGAAACGGATACAGTTCTCAGCTTTTTCTTTTTTAGGATCTGGCAGGGGCGGATCAAACTCAAAGCATAGTCCTCTTTGCTTCCCATGACCCATTACCCTATTTACGGTAAACGAGGGAAAGCCACATTCAAGGAGAGCTTCTTTAGTTTTTTGGACTTTGTTCATTCTGATTATTGCTGTAATCTCTTTCATGGGATTAGCCTCCGAAAATCTGGCTTTAAAGCCCGAGCTTTCCATTCCTCGGCATAGTTTACTTCAATTATTTTTTGAATCACTTCGTTTACGCTTGCTTCATCTACTACGATGTTAAAGATTTTTTTTGGGATGAAGCGGATGCAGTTTTCATATTCTTCTTTCTTAGGATCTGGCAGGGGTGGGTCAAACTCAAAGCATAGTACTTTTTGCTTCCTTTGGCTCATTACCCTATTTATGGTAAAAGAGGGAAAGCCACATTCAAGGAGAGCTTCTTTAGTTTTCTGGACTTTATTAATTTCGATTTCTTTCATGGGATTACCCTCCGAAAATATGGCTTTAAAGTCCGGGTTTTCCACTCCTTATGGTGTAGGCTTCTTCAATTGGATTTACGAAGATCCTTCCGTCTCCATATTTACCGGTCCTTGCTGATTCCATTATAGCCTGTATAACTTTGTCCTTGTGTTCGTCCTCGACCACCATCATGAGCATGATCTTCTGCAGTTCATCGTAGTGGATGTCTGCTATATGAATCCCCTTTTGCTTCCCTCTTCCAAAGACTTCCATCTTGGTCAGAGAAATGCAACCCTTTTTTTCAAGATTTTCGATAACTTTAGACTCCATGCCTGGCCTGATTATTGCCCGTATCATTTGCATTTTGATCTCCTCTGCATCTCATCAATTATAACTCAACAATTCCAAATTCCACCATCATGGATTCTAACTCTTCCATAGGAAGTGGAGTTGGGACAACAAGATTGGTATTTTTCTGGATATTATTGGCAAGGGTGAGGTATTCCTTGGCTTGGTTGGACTCGCGATCGAAATCTATTACGGTCTTTCTGTTGATCTCTGCCCTCTGTACAATATTGTCCCTAGGTACGAAGTGGATCAGATGACTTCCCAGTTTCTTTGCGAATGCTTCAAGAAGTTCACGCTCCCCATACACATTTCTGCTGTTGCAAATGATGCCTCCTAGGCGGGCTCCCCCTTTGGCAAATTTAGCAAGCCCTTTACAGATGTTATTTGCTGCATAGATAGCCATTAGTTCTCCACTTGCTACAATATAAATTTCTTTGGCTTTACCTTCGCGGATTGGCATAGCAAAGCCCCCACACACGACATCACCAAGAACGTCGTAGAATACATAATCGAGGTCTTCAGTGTATGCTCCCAGGTTTTCAAGCAGCCCGATAGCAGTAATGATCCCTCTACCTGCACATCCTACTCCTGGTTCAGGACCACCAGACTCTACACATTTAATGCTCCCAAAACCTGGCTGTACAACAGTTTCAAGATGTACTCCCTCATCTCCCTCATTTCTCAGAGTGTCAAGTACAGTCTTCTGATTCAGGCCTCCAAGAAGCATTCTGGTAGAGTCTGCTTTCGGGTCGCATCCTACAAGAAGAATTTTATTTCCCATAGTTGAAAGGGCTGCAGTCAGGTTTTGTGTGGTAGTTGATTTTCCGATACCACCCTTTCCATAGATTGCTATTTGTCTCATATTGTTTCTTGCTCCTTAACCTGCTTCCTTTGACTGCCGGAAATAGGCAACCTATGTTTAGTACTATACTATATATAATTTTTCCTTGGATGCGCAAATTCAACTTTCATATATATTTTTAATTCAAGTTTCCGAAGATGTTTTAAAACAGTACCACATTATTGCTGCTGTTTTTGAAGAATTATTCAAACATTGTAACTTTTCAGTTTAGATAAAATCATATCGCAATCCTTTTTAACAAGATTCAATGAGCAGATTTCAGTGAACTTATTTTGTTTAACCATAGACTATTGATCAGTTTTTGGTTTCCCATCAGTTAGTAATCAAAGAGATATATTGGATTAAAATAAATATCAATCAACCCATTTAGTTGTGCTGAATAGTTGCTATATTTTAGAATATAGGACTTAAGATTTGTATTACTGACCCGATTTCCATAAAAATAGTTCCTATTTAATGTTTCTTAGTGATATTTCACTAGATTTTATAAAATATGACTGAGAATAGCCATATAACTCAATTTAAATTCATGTAAGTCGGCAAATAGTTGAATATTAGCAAATATATGTAAATTTTTATTTAAATTATATTGCCTGAATATATATTTATATGTTGTGTATCGATGCACTTGCCGATTAGAAGTAAATTGAAAAACCAATTACCTTAAAAAGTTATATAAATTGCAAATAAGTTAGGAGTGGATACAAATATGGGGAAACAAAAATTAAACAGAATGAAAAAAACACTTAGCATTCTCTTGCTAGTCTTTGTAGTAGTGCCATTGACAGCTGTGGCAGCGAGCGCAGCTTCTGGTTCTGGAGATCATGGTTACGGTGGTCATGATCACGGCGGTTTTGGTCACGGTGGCTATGGCGGCGGTGGCTGGGGAGGACCTTTCGGATATTACCCCCCTGCCCCCTATGGTGATAGTGGGGATAGCGAGGTCGTCTGCGGACCTTATGGATGTTACTGGAATGAGGCTACAGCATACCTTCCAAAGATTGTCTTAGCTGAAGAAGCTTGGTAAAAATAAAAGTTTTTTCAGCAACTATATCGATCGCTGACTAATCATCATGAATAGTAGTAAGAATGTATTGAGGTATTGTTTATCTAGAAGTGAAAATTAGTAAAATACAGAAATTGCGAATAAAATACCTCTTTTTTTCAATTTTTTAGCATTAGCATGCACTCTAATAATGTGTTAACTATAATGAACACTTCTAGTGCACATCAAAAAATCAATATCCATTAAACCATTCATGTTTATAGAACAAAGCTTAAAATCACTGAATCTTCAGCCCCAGTGGATAGATAAGTGTCAACTTCGACCCTGTTCCATAGGTAATTTTCTGCTGCTTCTTTGCTAACATTGTTGATAGAAGGTGCAAAATATCCATCACCCCTTAGTGTATGCTCTTTCCAATAGTATTTTTGGTTCCGTTGCAAAAAATCTAAAAAAAATATGTACATCTAGAAGTAATTAATAAAAATCAAAATATTCACGGAAAATGTACTAACATTATAAAACTATACCAAACAAATGATTAATGTATTTGACTTCATTAAGAACAGAGTAACTTAGATCATTTACTTGTCCTTTTTTGATCATATTCATAACTTCAATTCCTTTTAAAGTCTTATATAGCAGATTGAAAAGACTGAAATCCTAACATTGGATTAACGATTCGCTTTATAGATCTATGATCTTGTCCTATAATGTTATTCAAATACTTGATTTGTCTAATTCCTACGCTTTTAGGTAGTATTTTATCATTTTTCAGTTCATCTATAGCAGATGGATAAGCTGGATTCTTATCAACGGTTATTAATCTTG
>Ga0182014_10001383_pt1 | contig 32493 bp, 28 predicted proteins | sample 612S2DmetaG_FD_120489 | JGI IMG/M metagenome (GOLD analysis project Ga0182014, IMG submission 120489) | Permafrost microbial communities from Stordalen Mire, Sweden - 612S2D metaG | ecosystem: Environmental > Terrestrial > Soil > Wetlands > Permafrost | place: Sweden: Stordalen | collected... | reverse complement strand
CCTCGGTGTCGACTTCGAGGTCGATCGAATCGATGTCAGCGAAGCGATTGAACAGGAACGCCTGGCCCTCCATGACCGGTTTGGCCGCCAGGGCGCCGAGGTTGCCCAGGCCGAGAATGGCGGTGCCGTTGGTGATGACCGCGACCATGTTGCCGCGCACGGTGTAGTCGTAGGCCTTGGCGGGATCGGCGGCGATCGCCCTCACGGGAACCGCGACGCCGGGCGAATAGGCGAGCGAGAGATCGCGCTGCGTCGCCATCGGCTTGGTGGCGAGGATCTCGAGCTTACCCGGCCGCCCGCGCGAATGGAAAAGCAAAGCTTCCTGGTCGGTGATCGATGGCCGTTTGGGCGCGCCGTCGAAGCTGTCGGTCATGAACAATCGTCCTCAAAGGTTCGCGAGCCGTGACGGGATCGACGGGAAGGGGCGAAGTCGTCGATGCGGGCGTCGATCCGGCTGTCGCCGATGACGGACCTGCGGCGGCCTCGCGCGGCGGCGCGGGCGAAACGGCTGGCGTCCCCGCATCGGCGCATCCCCGAGCGCTCGGCTCGCGAGGCTTTCCTTCGTCCCGGCGGTTGCGTTGCGCTTCGTTTTAAAGCATGGCGGGCGTTTGGCAACTCGACGAAGCCGCTAGAGTTCGACTCGAACGCTCGGCGGCCGGTCGAGCCGGGAGGGAACGCCGTTCCGGGTCATGCCGGGACGATTCAAGCGACGGTTTGCGAATCCCGCATTGACCCCGCCGACGATGTCAGCCGGATCCGCGGCGGCAGGGGTTGCGGCGATCTTGTCGCATTCTGCGGCAGACAGCCGCTTCGACGCCCGCCTGACCACCGGGGTCTCCTGGTCCCACGGTCGGCGCGCCGGCGCGCCTCAAAAGGCCGCCCAGGCGTAGAGGAATAACGTGTTGTCGCCCGACGCGTTGTGCATGCCGCCCAGCCCCGTCCCGTCGAAGTCCGTCGTCCCGCCGTAAAGCTTCAGGTATCGGACGTACTGGACGCCGATGCGGGCGTTGTAGGTCGAATAGGGCCCCGGGCTGCCGTGGCTGAACGGCAGGTAGGCGACATCAAAGATCAACCCGTTGCCGTTAGGGCTGTTGTTGGCGCTATTGTTAGTACTTCCGCCGGTTGCACATGGACCAACTGAGCCGTATAGAAAGCAATCGCTCGAGCCGGAAACGTTGAAATAGCCCGCCGTAAACGAATAGGTGTGGTCCCAAACGAATGTCGCGTTCGCTTTGAAGCTGTTCAACCGGTCGTTCAGGTTTGACGCGCCACCAAGATTGTAACTGGCGTTGAACCGCTGATACTCGACAATGTCGGACAACTTAACCGTGACGCTGTATTTGTCGCCGTCGTACTGGTATTGGGAGTCGAAGCCGACGTCAGTGTAATCGTCGGTCCCAAAGGTGGACACGCCCCCCGGCGCCGTCCGCCCATACATACCGAACGTGCCGATCATCAGGTAGTGGTCGCCCCAGTGCGGCTCCAGCGCCAGCCGCCAGTAGGGCTGGACGCCGACCTGCGCGTCTGGGGTCGAACTGGACAGCACGCCGAAAGCCTCGAGGGTCGACTTGTCATAGCCGCCGTAGGCCGTCAGTTCGGCGTAGAGTACGTCGTTCCAGAAGACGTAGGCGCCGGCGCCGGCGACGACTTGGGCCAGGGCGTCGATGTGCGTGCCCGGCGGCTTGAAGGCCGGCGCGATTCCCGAGCTGATCTCCGGGAAAGACCAGGCGTCGGTGGTGTTCCACGCGTCCTGCACCGTCGGCGTATTGTTGACGGTCACGCCGAAGTAGGCGTCGGCGCCGAACAGCTTGAACGTGTCGACGTAGCGAACGTCGGAAGCGTCGAACCACGTCTGCCCGGTGACCGGATTTCCGCTCACCTGTATGAACGAGCCGAGATTGCCGTAAATCTGTCCCGCCAGCAGACCGGTCACTTGTTGAGTGACGAGATTGTCATTGGTTTTCAATCCCGCCGGCTGACTGCCGGGATCATACGGCGCCTGCGTATGCGTGAAACCCGGCATGATCATCGCCGCAATCGGCGGCAGCTTCGAATCGCCGCCCTGCAGCGTGTAGCCGCTGAGCTTGAAGCGCCGGCCGAACGGCGTCAGTTCGGGGAAGGCGGTGTGGCAGGCGGCGCAGGGCTGGCCGGTTTGGCGCGCGAAGCTCGGCACCGCCGAGGCGGGCTGGGCCGTGAGCAACGAGGCGAGCGACAGGATCGCGAAGAACCCGAGCGCGGCGCCCGCCCCCGCGAGGCCGCGAGGCGGACGCCCTATGGCGCGCCCCGTCTGCGAACCCGATGGTCGCTCAACTCGCCGCATTTCCTGCCCCCGTCCGGCGCTCGCGGCTTCGCGGCGATCGCCATCGAACCGCGGCGCCGCGCGATCGCTCCCTGATGGGGAACTTAAGGGCAAAACTTGCGCTCGTGCAAGCGGAACATGGTTAGGGAAATGTCAACCCGGTCGGCCAGAAAAGCGGCGCGTCGACGCTACGCGCCGCTTTTCTCGCGGCGCCTCGTCACGGAAGCCGCCGCCCTCATCCTTGCGACCCGCAGCCGCGCTTGGGTTACGCGGTCTTCGGCAACCAGATCTTGCAACTGCAATGGTCGGTCACGACGCCGGCGACGTCGAGACACGCCGACGGCGCGCGGAACAGCCGGCAATTGCCGCATTTATGGCCGTCGCGCGGCGAATCGCTGAAGCCGACGCAAGCCTGCGACACTTTCAGCGTCGCCGCCTGGCTCGTCGCCGCCAATGTCGCGCCGGCGCCCAACGCGGCGCCGCCGGCCAACAGCGTGCGGCGCGACAGCAGCGAACCGGCGCCGCGTTCAACCTTGGCCATCGCGGCCTCCCATCGTTCCCGTTTGCGAGCATGCAAATCATCGCTTGCTCACGCACCAACTAGGCGTCCTCCGGCGCTGTGGCGACGCGACGGCTTGTCGCAGACGGTTTCCGCGCGACATCGCATCGGGCTCGACGGCGCAACCATCTCCTTGGCCGCGCGCGCAAACCACGCTTGCAACTATATAAAGATATGCTTATGTGGTTATATCGGGTCGTGAGCGGATTCTGGCCATGAGCGTCAGCCCAACGCAATTCTTCGACGCGCCGCCCGCGGCGACGCTCGACGCCGCGCGCGCGCTCGCCGACGCCGCGCGCGCGCGCATCCTCATTCTCGACGGCGCGATGGGGACGCAGATTCAGGGCCTCGGCCTCGACGAGGGCCATTTCCGCGGCGACCGCTTCGTCGGCTGCGAATGCCATCTCAAGGGCGACAACGATCTCCTGACCCTCACCCAGCCGCAGGCGATCGAGGACATCCATTTCGCCTATGCGATGGCCGGCGCGGACATTCTGGAGACCAACACCTTTTCCTCGACGCGGATCGCGCAGGCCGATTACGGCATGCAGCAGGCGGTCTACGAACTGAACCGCGACGGCGCCCGGCTGGCGCGCCGCGCGGCGCTCAAGGCCGAGCGCATCGACGGCAAGCGCCGCTTCGTCGCCGGCGCGCTGGGGCCGACCAACCGCACCGCGTCGATCTCGCCCGACGTCAACAATCCCGGCTTCCGCGCTGTCACCTTCGACCAGTTGCGCGAAGCCTATGTCGAGCAGATCGTCGGCCTGATCGACGGCGGCGCCGAGATCATTTTGATCGAGACGATCTTCGACACGCTCAACGCCAAGGCGGCGGTGTTCGCCTGCGAGGAGACCTTCGCCGCCAAGGGCGTCCGCCTGCCGCTGATGATCTCCGGCACGATCACCGACCGTTCCGGGCGCACGCTGTCGGGGCAGACGCCGACCGCGTTTTGGTATTCGCTCCGCCATGCGCGGCCCTTCACCATCGGCCTCAACTGCGCGCTCGGCGCTACGGCGATGCGCGAGCATCTCGCGGAGATCGCCGAGATCGCCGACACGTTCGTCTGCGCCTATCCCAACGCCGGCCTGCCCAACGAATTCGGCCTCTACGAAGAGACCCCGGCGATGATGGCGGCCGCCATCGGCGGCTTCGCCCGCGACGGCTTGGTCAACATCGTCGGCGGCTGCTGCGGCTCGACGCCGGCCCATATCGAAGCGATCGCCGCCGCGGTCGCCGGGGTGAAGCCGCGCGCGCCGAAGTCCGTCGCGCCGCTGATGCGCCTTTCCGGCCTCGAACCGCTGACGCTGACCAAGGACATTCCGTTCGTCAATATCGGCGAGCGGACCAACGTCACCGGCTCGGCGAAGTTCCGCAAGCTCATCGTCGCGGGCGATTACGCCGGCGCGCTCGCCGTCGCGCGCGACCAGGTCGCCAATGGCGCCCAGATCATCGACGTCAACATGGACGAGGGGCTGATCGACTCCGAGCGCGCCATGGTCGAGTTCCTCAATCTCGTCGCCGCCGAGCCCGACATCGCGCGCGTGCCGGTGATGATCGACTCGTCGAAATTCGCGGTGATCGAAGCCGGATTGAAATGCGTGCAGGGCAAGGGGCTGGTCAATTCGATCTCGATGAAGGAGGGCGAGGCGGAGTTCCTGCGCCGGGCGCGGCTGGTGCGCGCCTACGGCGCGGCGGTCGTCGTCATGGCGTTCGACGAACAGGGCCAGGCCGACACGCTCGAGCGCAAGGTCGCGATCTGCAAGCGCGCCTACAAGCTGCTCACCGAACAAGCCGGCTTCCCGCCCGAGGACATCGTCTTCGACCCCAACGTGTTCGCCATCGCCACCGGCATCGAGGAGCACAACGGCTACGGCGTCGCCTTCATCGAGGCGGCGCGGCAAATCCGCGCCGCGCTGCCGCACGTCCACATCTCGGGCGGCGTCTCCAACCTGTCATTCTCGTTCCGCGGCAACGAGCCGGTGCGCGAAGCGATGCACGCGGTGTTCCTCTACCACGCCATCCGGGCCGGCATGGACATGGGCATCGTCAACGCCGGCCAGCTCGCGGTCTACGAGACGATCGACCCGGAATTGCGCGAAGCCTGCGAGGACGCGGCGCTCAACCGGCGCGCCGACGCGACCGAGCGGTTGCTCGCCCTCGCCGAGCGTTATCGCGGCGGCGCCGGCAAGGAGCCCAAAGCGCAGGATTTGACCTGGCGCGAATGGCCGGTCGACAAGCGCATCGCCCATGCGCTGGTCAACGGCATCACCGACTATATCGAAAAGGACACCGAGGAGGCGCGCCTAGCGGCCGAGCGCCCGCTGCACGTCATCGAGGGGCCGCTGATGGCCGGTATGAACATCGTCGGCGATCTCTTCGGCGCCGGCAAGATGTTCCTGCCGCAGGTCGTCAAGTCGGCGCGGGTGATGAAGCAGGCGGTGGCGCTGCTGCTGCCCTACATGGAGGCGGAACGACTGGCCCATGGCGGCGAGGGCCGCCGGAGCGCCGGCGCCATTCTGATGGCGACGGTGAAGGGCGACGTCCACGACATCGGCAAGAACATCGTCGGCGTCGTGCTCGCGTGCAACAACTACGAGATCATCGATCTCGGCGTGATGACGCCGGCGTCGAAGATCCTCGCCGTCGCGCGCGAACGCAAGGTCGACGTCATCGGGCTTTCCGGCCTGATTACGCCCTCGCTCGACGAAATGGCGCACGTCGCCGCGGAATTGGAGCGCGAGGGTTTCGACATTCCGCTGTTGATCGGCGGCGCGACCACCAGCCGTGTGCACACGGCGGTGAAGATCCACCCCAAATACGCGCGCGGCCAGGCGGTCCACGTCAACGACGCCAGCCGCGCCGTCGGCGTCGTCGGCGCGCTTCTGTCGCCGGAGACGAAGGCCGCCTACGTCGACTCGGTGCGCGCCGAATATCGCAGGATCGCCGACGCCCATGCGCGCGGCGAAGCCGACAAGGCGCGCCTGCCGCTCGCCAAGGCGCGCGCCAACGCGCTGAAGCTCGACTGGTCGTCCTACCAGCCGCCGAAGCCGAGCTTCCTCGGCGCGCGCGTCATCGACGACTGGAGCCTCGCCGACCTCGCGCGCTACATCGACTGGACGCCGTTCTTCCAGGCCTGGGAGCTGAAAGGCCGCTATCCCGCCATTCTCGACGACGAGAAACAGGGCCCCGCGGCGCGGCAATTGTTCGACGACGCGCAGGCGATGCTGAAGCGCATCATCGCGGAGAAATGGTTCGCGCCCAAGGCGGTCGTCGGCTTCTGGCCCGCTGGGCGCGTCGACGACGACATCCGTCTGTTCGTCGACGAGAACCGCCGGGCGAGCCTGGAGACGCTGTTCACGCTGCGCCAGCAATTGACGAGGCGCGACGGGCGACCCAACCTCGCGCTGGCCGATTTCGTCGCGCCGATCGAGGCCGGCAAGCCCGACTACGTCGGCGCCTTCGTGGTGACGAGCGGCCTCGAAGAGGAGGCGATCGCCAAGCGCTTCGCGCTCGCCAACGACGACTATTCCTCGATCCTCGCCAAGGCGCTCGCCGACCGCTTCGCCGAAGCCTTGGCCGAGGCGCTGCACGCGCGCGTGCGCCGCGAACTCTGGGGCTACGCGCCTGAGGAAGCGTTCGCGCCCGAGGCGTTGATCGCCGAGCCCTACCGCGGCATCCGCCCGGCGCCCGGCTATCCCGCTGCGCCCGACCATACGGAAAAGGCGACGCTCTTCCGCCTGCTCGACGCGGAGGCGCTGATCGGCGTCAGGCTCACCGAGAGTTTCGCCATGTGGCCCGCCGCCTCGGTCAGCGGCCTCTACTTCGCCCACCCGGACGCGCATTACTTCGGCGTCGCGAAAGTCGAACGCGATCAGGTCGAGGACTACGCCGCGCGCAAGGGGCTGGCGCTTCACGAGGTCGAGCGCTGGCTCGCGCCGATCCTCGCCTATGACCCGGCGGCGGCCGAGGCCGCGGCGTAGCGCGCCGCCGCGTCGCGACGCGCGAAATAACGGTCGAACCGTTTCCTTGCGGAGAGGCGAGGCGAACCACCGCGCCTCTCCGTCGGCCGAAGTCGATCACTAGCGATTGGGGAAGCAGTGATAGCCATACGGGCCGGGGTGCCAGCCCGGGGGACAGGTGAACATCGGCCGGCAATGGCCGTATGGCCCACGCATCATGCCGGGTCCGCAGCCGTAAGCGACTTTGGCGATCGCCGAGCGGCCGGCGACGGCCGTCGACGAAAACGGCATCGCTTGGGCGAAGACCGTAGCCAGTCCCAGCCCTACGGCGAGAGCGACGGCAACCATGTTGCGCATCGTGTTTCCTTTCGGGTTGCCTCTATCGGAACGTCGAGTTCCGCGAGGACGACGACGGCGCTTCCATGCGGCAGAAATGTTGGACCTTGGCTGAACGGCGGGCCGACGGAGGCGGGGGACCAGGGGCGGCCGGTCGGGCGAAAGCCGTGAAGCCCTTTCCGCCCGCGCCGCCGCGGACCCCTCGGCCGCTGCTGGGCTCTCGCGCGGCGCGGTCTCGTCGAGCCGGGCCTTCAGGGCGCCGCGGCCGCCGTTGCGCAAGCGCCGCAGAAACATCCAGCCGAGGTTTCCTGAACTCTCGTCCGCGAGCCCGGCGAATTCGTCCCAGCGGAAATTCCGGCGACGCGCGAGCGGCGCAGCTCGGCCCGCTCCGAGCTGAGGTTCCTCGCGGCGCCCGTCGCTTGAGGAAATGGCGTCCCGGAAGGGAATCGAACCCCTGACCCCAGGTTTAGGAAACCTGTGCTCTATCCTGCTGAGCTACCGGGACCCCTGGCGTTCGCGCTCGGCGCAAACCCCGCGCTGAACCATTATCTCGTCCCCCGCGCCGCATTCGTCATGACGGCGCGGGAGAAAGCCGCTAAAAATCGTTTTGTCCTCGACGGCAAAGCGCCTCTAGCATGAAAAGTTCGCTTGCGCATCCCGTGATTTGGCGTGATCGGCTCGGCGCCGGCGCGGCCCTGGCTCTCGCGCTCGCCCTCGCTTTCGCCGGGCCGGCCTCGGCGGCTTGCGGCGCCGCGGCGGGGACGGCGAAGATCGTCGAAGTGACCGAGCGGCTGGAGATTCGCCTCGAGGACGGCCGGCTGGCGCGCCTGGCCGGTCTCGACGTTCCCGTTTTCGGGCGCGGCGCGGCCGAGACGGCGGCGAACGCGCGGCTGTTCCTCGCGAGCCGCCTGGCCGGCCGCGAGGCCGAGCTCGTCGCCTTCGCCGCGAAGCCCGATCGCTGGGGGCGGGTTCCCGCCGATCTCATCCTTGCCGAACCCTCCGGCGGCGGGGCCTCGTCCGCCGCGTTGGCGCTGCTTTCGGCGGGCTTCGCCCGCGTCAGGCCGGAATTCGAAACGCGTGGCTGCGTCGGCGAACGGCTGACCGCCGAGGCCAAAGCGCGCGCCGCGGGGCTTGGCCTGTGGGACGATCCCGACTATTCCATCCTCGAGGCCGGGGACGCCGAAGAACTCGCTCGCAGCGACGGGCGCTTCGTCGTCGTCGAGGGCCTCGTGCGCAGGGTTGGCGTCGGGCGTTCGCGGCTCTATCTTGATTTCGGCCGGCGCGACGAATTGACCGTCGTCGTCGCACAGAAATTGCAGGCGGCGTTTGCCAGCGCCGGCGCGCCGCTCAGCGCCCTGGCGGGCGAGAAAATTCGGGCGCGGGGCGTGCTCGACGACCGCTTCGGGCCGAGAGTGGAGGTCGCCGAGCCGCTCATGATCGAGCGTCTGGGCCGAGCGGCGGGCGAACAAGAGGCGATCCGGGCGGATGAATAGGGCTGTGGGCGAAACCAGACGAGGGCCCGTCGCGTCGGACCTTGGCGCCCGCGTGCGCCAGGCCGCGGCGGTCGCCGCAGTCGCGGCGGCGTTGCTGGCGGCCGGCTGCGCCGCGATCGAAGCGCCGCCGGGCCCCTCGGCTGGCGGGATCGCGCCGGACGCGGCACCGCAGACCACCGGCGGCGCGCTCGCCAATCCCGAGCGCAAGCGCCTGATCGACGCCTTCGGCGGCGAATACGGCGCGCCGGCGGCCGAACGCTTTCTCAACGACATGCTGGCGCGTCTGGCGCCGGCGAGCCAGACGCCGTCCGAGCCCTATCGCGTGACCATCCTCGATTCGCCTGTGGTCAACGCCTTCGCCCTTCCCTCGGGCGACATTTTTGTCACCCGCGGCCTGCTCGCGCTCGCCAACGACGGATCGGAAGTGGCCGCAGTGATGGCGCACGAAATCGCCCACGTGACCGCTCATCACGCCTCGCAGCGCGCCGAACTGGAAAAGACCGCCGCGCTGTTCAGCCGCGTTTCCGCCCAGGTTCTCGATCGCCCTGGGGAAGGCGAGGAGGTCGAGACGCGGATGAAATTGTCGATCGCGCGTTTCTCGCGCCAGCAGGAGTTCGAGGCCGACAAGATCGGCATCGGCGACATCGCCAAGGCCGGCTACGACCCTTACGCCGCCTCGCGCTTCCTGACTTCGCTGGGGCGCTGGAGCGCGTTGCGCGCCTCGCTGATCGGGCTCGGCGACGCCGACAAGCCCGACATGATGGCGACCCACCCCTCGACGCCAGAGCGCGTCGCGCAGGCGATCGCCGAAGCGCGTCAGTTCGGCGCGCCGGGGGTCGGGGAGACCGCCCGCGACGCCTATTTGAGCGCGATCGACGGCATCGCCTATGGCGACGATCCGACCCAGGGGCTGGTGCGCGGCGAGCGCTTCCTGCATCCCAGGCTCGGCTTCGCGTTCACCGCGCCGCCGGGCTTCGCCCTGGAAAACCAGGCGGCGGCGCTGATCGGCGTCGGCGAGGGCGGCGCGCAGGCGTTGCGGCTCGACAGCATCGCGCTGAGCGATTCGACCACGCTGGAGAGCGCGCTCGCCTCGGGCTGGATCGACGGGGTCAAGACCGGCTCGGCCGAGGCTATCGCCGGGGGCGACCTCGCCAAGGCGACCGCGGTCGCGCAGGGCGAACAATGGAGCTTCCGCCTCGGCGCCGTTCGGCTCGATGGTCGCGTCTTTCGCCTGATCTTCGCCGCGCACAGTCTGACCCCGGCGGTGGACGCGCGCTTTCGCGCTGCCATCGATTCGTTCCGTCGCCTGAGCCCCGAAGAAGTGGCCGAGGCGCGAGCGCTGCGCTTGCAGATCGTCGTGGCGCAGGCGTCCGACACCGCCGAGACGTTGGCCCGGCGAATGCCGTTCGAGGAGCGCGCGCTCGGCCAGTTTCTGGTTCTCAACGGCTTCGAGCGCGCCGAGCCGCTGATCCCCGGCCAACGCTACAAGGTCGTCGCGCCGTGAACGAAGCGCTCGCGCGCGCCCATCGCCGTCTCGTCGGCCATCTGGTCGCGGCGACCCACAACAAGGGCAAGCTCGCCGAGATTCGCGACCTGCTCGCTCCCTTCGGCGTCGACGTCGTCGGCGCGGGGGATCTCGGCCTCGCCGAGCCCGAGGAGGTCGGGGACAGCTTCGCCGCCAACGCCGAGCTGAAGGCGCGCGCAGGCGCGCGCGCCGCCGCGCTTCCCGCCCTCGCCGACGATTCCGGCCTGTGCGTCGCGGCGCTCGACGACGCGCCGGGCGTCCGTTCGGCGCGCTGGGCGGGCGAGGAGCGCGACTTTTCCGCCGCCATGGCGCGCATCGAACGCGAGCTGAAAAGCCGCAGCGCGCCGCCGCCGTGGCGCGCGCATTTCGTCAGCGTCCTGGCGCTCGCCTGGCCCGACGGCCACATCGAGGCGTTCGAGGGCCGGGTCGACGGCCGGCTGGTCTTTCCCCCGCGCGGGACGGCGGGTTTCGGCTACGATCCGATCTTCATTCCCCAGGGTTATGCGCGCAGCTTCGGCGAAATGAGCGCGCGCGAAAAGCATGGGTTGCCCGCCGACGGGTCGCAGGCGCTCTCCCACCGCGCGCGCGCGTTTCAGAAATTGGCGCGCGCGTGTCTGGCGTGACGCGGGAAAGGCGGTCCGGCGGCCGCGCCATTTGTCGAACCACGCGTCGTCGCCGCGACGCGCGAATATTTCTAAGTGTATCGATGTGGCGATGAGGGCTTGCGATGAGGGCTTGCAGTTGCGCTGGAGCGACTCTAGATGAGATAATGAAGTTGGCGCAACAGAGCGCGACGCACAGGGTCGGGAGGATGACATGAGCGGCGTGTTCGAACGACGAGAAGAGTGCTTCGAGAAACGGTTCGTCATCGGCGAGGAAGTGCGATTCAAAGCGCTGGCGAGGCGAAACAAGCTGGTCGGTCTGTGGGCCGCCCAACTGCTCGGCTACGATGGGGAAGCGGCGAAGGCCCGCGCCGACGCGCTGGTCCAAGCGCAACTCGGGCGGGGCGACGACGAGACGCTCGCCGCGGAGCTGCGTGGGGAGCTTGCGCGCGGCGGGGTCGAGATCTCCGCGCACCGCATCCGACGCAAGATGGACCAGGCGATGGCGCAGGCGGTCGAGGGCATCCAGGCGGGTCGGTGACGCCGATCGACTTTCAGGCGGGCGTCGCCCGCGCCAGCGCCGCGAAGAGGGCGACGACCTCCTCGTAGACGCGCCGCTTGAACGGAACGACGAGGTCCGGCAGCGCCTCCGGGCGCTCCCATCTCCAGGCGCTGAATTCGGGCGGATAGGCGCCGCCGGCGGGGCGCTCGATGTCGATTTCCGAGTCCTCGCCCTCGAAACGCAACAGGAACCACTTCTGGGTCTGGCCGCGATAGCGACCGCGCCAGCGGCTGCTGGCGTCGGCCGGAAGCTCATAGCTCAGCCATTGCGGCGCTTCGGCGATCAGGGACGCCGAGGCGACGTTGGTCTCCTCATAGAGTTCGCGCAGCGCCGCCTCGAAGGGCGCCTCCCCGTCGTCGATGCCGCCCTGCGGCATCTGCCATTCGTGGCCGACGACGAGCCCGCCCTCGCGGCTCTTCTTCCGTCGGCCGACGAACGCCGCGCCGTCGCGGTTGAGGAGCATGACGCCGGCGCTGCGGCGATAGGGCAGGTCTTTGTCATTGCTCACGGGCGCCTCGTTGTCTTGCTGCTTCTCAAGGGCTCGCCCGCGCGGCCGGGCCGGGGCCGCGCGCCATCATCGCCGAGACTGGGGCCAGCGCGACGCCGCGCGCTTCCAGGCCGGCGCTCCAGCGCGCGATGCGTTCGACGCTGGCCGGCAGCGCGGCGGCGACGCCGATCGCGCCGCCGTGGCTCCGCGCGAGCGCCTCCAGCCGGGTCAGCGCGGCGTCGATCGCCTGCGGCGCCGGATCGGCGTCGATGACGACGTCGGCTTTTCCCGAGGGCAAATCGAGGCTCGCGGCGGCCTCGCGCGCGATGCTGCGCGGCGACGAGCCGTCGTCGAGATAGACGAGGCCGCGCGCGGCGATTTCGGCCAGCGTCGGCGAAAGGACGTGGGCGTCGGCGGTGAACTTTCCTCCGAGATAATTGACGACCCCGACATAGCCGACGAAGCGCGACATCAACCAATGCAGCGAATCGAGGTTTTCGCTCGCCGAGGCGCTCGCGAGCAGCGTGTGGGGGCCGGGATTGTCGGCGGGGTAAGCAAACGGCTCCATCGGGACTTGCAGCAGGATTTCGTGGCCGGCCTCGCGCGCTTGCGCCGCTTCGCGCTCGAGGTCGCCGCCATAGGGCGCGAAGCCGAGCGAGACGGCGGCGGGAAGCCGGGCGATCGCGTTGGCGGTGCCGTCGGCGTTGATGCCGAGGCCGCCGACCATGACGGCCAGGCGCGGCGCGCTCGGCGGCAGCTTCGCCGAAGCGACGATCGGGCGCGCGTAGATTTCGGCGGGCCGCGCGCCGTCCGCGCCGATGCGCGGCAGCAGGCCCCAACGCGACTTCTCGATCAGGCGCTTGTCGGGCGCGGCGACGAGACGCACGCCGAGCGTCTGCGGCACGTCGATGATCAACGCGTTGGGAGCGCCGCCGCCGCCGTTGCGCACCACCTTGACGCCGCTCGCCGCTTCGATCTGGTCGCTGGTCGCCGAAGGAGGAGGGGCGGCGACGGACGCGGCGAGGGACGCGGCGGCGGGGGAGGCGAGCGGCGCGGCCGGCGGGGCCGCCTCGATGCGCGCGACGGCGAAAGGTTCGCCGCCGCCGCCGGCGCCGCTTCTTACGATCGCCGCGAAGGCGAGGCCGGCGGCGACGAGCGCGAGCCCGACGACGAGGCGCGGCGCCCAACGCTTCAGCCGCGCCGCGAGAGAGGGCGCGAGCGGGGTCCGACCCAGCGGTTCGTTCACTTCGTCGCGCACGCCCGGCCCAAATCTCTCGGCTCGCCGCGGCTGCGAATCGGGCCGCGAATCACCTCGTCTCGCGTGCGCCATCATCGGCTCGTCCGTCCCTCGGGTCGAGCGGAAATTTCGCCGGTTTTTCCTACGCCTTGCGGCCTGCGCCGGCGTCCCTCCGAGGCAGGGAAAAGCGTGCAATCGGCCGCCGGCCCGGGCTATAATGCCAGCCATTCGAATCGCCGCGGCGGGGCGCCCCCCGCCGCCGCTGTTCGCCAGCCGAAAAAGAAGGCTCGCCAAGTGTCGGACGAACCGAAGTCGACGCTCGAAATCGACGAAAACGCGCGCGACCAAGCCAGCAGCGACGCCTACGGCGCCGATGCGATCAAAGTGCTGCGCGGCCTCGACGCGGTGCGCAAGCGGCCGGGCATGTACATCGGCGACACCGACGACGGCTCGGGCCTGCACCACATGGTCTACGAGGTGGTCGACAACGCGATCGACGAAGCGCTGGCCGGTCACGCCAAGTGGGTCACGGTGACGCTGAACGCCGACGGCTCCTGCACGGTCGGCGACGACGGACGCGGCATTCCCACCGGTATACACGAGGAAGAGGGCGTGTCGGCGGCCGAAGTCATCATGACGCAGCTGCACGCCGGCGGCAAATTCGATCAGAATTCCTACAAGGTGTCGGGCGGCCTGCACGGCGTCGGCGTCTCCGTCGTCAACGCGCTGTCGACCAGCCTGACGCTGCAGATCTGGCGCGACGGGCTCGAGCACGTCATGCATTTCGCGCATGGCGACGCGGTCGACAAACTCGCCGTCGTCGGGTCGGCGCCGATCGTCGACGGCAGGCCGAAGCGCGGCACGCAGGTCACCTTCACGCCCTCGTCCGAGACCTTCACCATGGTCGAGTTCGATTACGCGACGATCGAACATCGGCTCAGGGAGCTCGCCTTTCTCAATTCGGGCGTGCGCATCGTCTTGACCGACCTGCGCGGCGCCGCGGCGAGGCGCGAGGAGCTGCATTACGAGGGCGGCCTGGAAGCGTTCGTGCGCTATCTCGACCGCGCCAAGACGCCGCTGATCGACCAGCCGATCGTCATCCGCGGCGAGCGCGACGGCATCGTGGTGGAGGTCGCGCTGTGGTGGAACGACAGCTATCACGAGAACGTGCTGCCCTTCACCAACAACATCCCGCAGCGCGACGGCGGCACGCATCTGATCGGCCTGCGCAGCGCGCTTACGCGCCAGGTCACCGGCTACGCCGAGCGCTCGGGCTTGGCCAAGAAGGACAAGGTCGACCTCACCGGCGACGATTGTCGCGAGGGCCTGACCTGCGTGCTCTCGATCAAGGCGCCCGATCCGAAATTCTCCTCGCAGACCAAGGACAAGCTCGTTTCGTCGGAAGTGCGCCCGGTGGTCGAGGGCTTGGTCGGCGAATTGCTCGCGCAGTGGTTCGAGGAACACCCGCAGGAGGCGCGCGTCGTCGTCGGCAAGGTGGTGGAGGCGGCGCAGGCGCGCGAGGCGGCGCGCAAGGCGCGCGAGCTGACGCGGCGCAAGGGCGCGCTCGACGTCGCCAGCCTGCCCGGCAAGCTCGCCGATTGCCAGGAGCGCGACCCCGCCAAGTCGGAAATCTTCATCGTCGAGGGCGATTCGGCCGGCGGCACCGCCAAGCAAGGCCGCAACCGTGAGTACCAGGCGGTTCTGCCGCTGCGCGGCAAGATCCTCAACGTCGAGCGCGCGCGCTTCGACAAGATGCTGTCGAGCGAGCAGATCGGCACGCTGATCACCGCGCTCGGCGCCGGCATCGGCCGCGACGACTTCAACATCGACAAGCTGCGCTATCACAAGATCATCATCATGACCGACGCCGACGTCGACGGCGCCCACATCCGCACGCTGCTGTTGACGTTCTTCTTCCGCCAGATGCGGCCGGTCATCGAGGGCGGCTATCTCTTCATCGCCCAGCCGCCGCTGTTCAAGGTCAAGCGCGGCCAGTCCGAGCTTTACCTCAAGGACGAGCGGGCGATGGAGGAGTATCTCGTCGCCGGCGGGCTCGAAGGCGCGGCGCTGCGCCTCGGCGATGGCGAAGTGCGCGCGGGTGCCGATCTCGCTGCGCTGGTCGAGGAAGCGCGCGCGATGCGCCGCCTGTTGCAGCAACTGCACACGCGCTATCACAAGGGCGCGGTCGAACAAGCTGCGCTTTGCGGCGCCCTGAAGTCGCTCTCCGCCGCCGACGACCCCGAGGGCGAGGCGCGCGCCGCGCTTCTCGCCGAGCGGATGAACGCGATTTCCGAGGAGACCGAGCGCGGCTGGAGCGGGCGCTGCGACGCGGGCGGCTATGTGCTGACGCGCGAGCTGCGGGGCGTCAGGCAGGCCGCGACGCTCGACGCCGGCCTGATCGCCTCGGCCGAGGCGCGCCGACTCGACGAGCACGCCAGGCCCTTGCGCGAAGCGTTCCGCGCGCCCGCGGTCTTCCTGCGCCGCGGCGAGGAGACGCCCGTCGCCGGCCCGTCGGAACTCTTGGAGGCGGTCAACGCGGCCGGGCGCAAGGGCGTCGCCTTCCAGCGCTACAAGGGCCTGGGCGAAATGAACAAGGATCAGCTCTGGGAGACCACGCTCGACCGCGAGGCGCGCTCGCTGCTGCAGGTGAAGATCCGCGAAGTCGACGAGGCCGACGACATCTTCGTCAAACTGATGGGCGACATCGTCGAACCCCGCCGCGAGTTCATCCAGGACAACGCGCTGAACGTGGCGAATTTGGACGTGTGAGGGAAGGGCGGGGACGCTCACGCTACTGGAATGGCGCATCCAAGTTCGATGTCGTTCGGGTGCGCTCTGCCTGATCCGTGCTCGGCGTCAAGGCCAAGCCCGTTTCACGGGTCGCGCGCTACGCACGCGAGCCTTGACCCCTCCGGGCGGCTCAGGCTGTTGGCCTCCGTGATCTTTGCTGAGCGAAGCCGGCCGCACGGCCGGCTCGCATAGCAAAGATCATGGAAACAAAACGCCGCATCGGCGCGGCGCAGCAGCCGCGAAGCGGCTTGACGGCGACGGGCCGATGTGGCCGGGGGTTGCGGCGAGCGCCCAAACTGTCGCGGCTCGTCCGTATTGACCCCGACAATTCCGGGGATCATCGTGAGCGCGACGCTTCCCGTGCCATCCCGGGTCGCCCGATGGAACGCCCGCCCAGAACGCGACCGTCTTCGGCCACGACAACATCGTCGTGCAGGCGAACGGCAGCGGCGTGAACGTGACGGTTCAGGCCGGGCGGCCCTATCTGCGTCTGACGCAATACGACAATCGCACTCGGCTCGCGACGCACGGCAATTCGGAAACGGCGCTGCTGAGCGCCTATCGCGAGGATGTCGCGCCGCTGCTCGGTCGCGAAGGCGCGATCGCCGATCTCAGGCGTTGGCTCGAAAGCGAAGCGCCGGCGTCGATGCGCGCGCTGGTCGGCGCGGGCGGACGCGGCAAGACGCGCCTCGCGGTGGAGTTCGCGCGCAGGATTTCCGGGGAAGGATGGCTCGCCGGCTTCGTCGAGGCGCATGAACTCGACCGTTTCCGCTCGCAGCACAATGTCGCGGAGCGGCGCTGGGACAAACCGGTCCTCATCGTCGTCGATTATGCCGCCAGCCGCGCCGAACAGATTCGCGCTTGGGCGCGCGAACTCGCCGACGCGGCGTTCGAGGGCGGTCGGTCGCGCCTTCGCCTGTTGCTGATCGAGCGGCAGGCGAGCCGCGCGATCGGCTGGCTGGCGACGATCCTCGGCGCCGGCGGCGACGACGCTTCGCGCGCCGTGACCGCGCTGTTCGATCCGCCCGAGCCGGTCGAGCTGCCGGCGATCGACGATCTCGAATTTCGCCGGCAAATCTTCGCCGCGTTGCTGAGCCGCAGCGGCAGTGGGCTCGCGGCGCCGGCGCCCGGCGCCGACGCGGAATTCGACCGGCTGCTCGCCGATTGCAAATGGGCGGGCGATCCGCTTTACCTTGGCATGGCGGGGCTGGTCGCGGGCCGGGTCGGCGTCCGCGCGGCGCTGAGCCTGTCGCGCGCCGATCTGGCGCTGCAAGTCGCCGAGCGCGAATTGAAGCGCATCGGCGACATCGGCGCCGCGCACGGCGTCGACGCCGCTTTCCAGAACCATAGCGGCGCCTTCGTTCGTCACCTCGCGATTATGGCGACGTTGACTCAAGGACTGACGCTTGCTGAAGCGCGCTCGCTCGCCGAGGGCGAGTTGGCGGCTCTGAAGTCCGCCGCTCCGCTCAGTGCGAGTTTGGAGGCGTTGCGCGACGCGCTGCCGGGGGTCGGGGGAAGCGGCGGTTTCGCGCCGATCCTGCCCGACATCGTCGGCGAAGGCGCGATCCTCGCCTGGCTCGGCAAGGACGGGCCGGTGGCGCAATGGGGACTTCCGCCGGCCGCCCGCATCGCGGCGGCGGCGCAGAACCGATTGCCGAGGGTCAGCGCCGTTGTCGTGCGCGCGGCGCAGGACTTTGCCGCCGCAGGCCGGGACGAGCCGGTCCGCTGGTTGGAAAGCCTCACCGCGACGTCGGACGCCGACGTCGGCGCGCTGATGCAAATTGCCAATGTGTTGCCGGGTCAAACGCTGGCGTTGCGGGAACTGGCGGCGCGATTGATGCGGCGGATTGCGGACATGCTGCGGGCCGCGGTTGCAGCTTCCGCGGCGCAAGACGACGCTGCCGGCCGTGAAGAGTCGCCCGCTTTGCATTGGCTCTTAGCGACTTCGCTGAACAATCTCGGCGAGAGGCTGAGCGCGCTCGGCCGGCGCGAGGACGCGCTCGCGGCGACGCGGGAGGCGAGCGAAATCTATCGCCGCCTCGCTGCCGACCGGCCGGACGCGTTCCTGCCTAATCTCGCGACGTCGCTGAACAATCTCGGCAAAAGCCTCAACGAACTCGGTCGAATCGAAGACGCGTTCGCGGCGACGCAAGAGTCCGTCGAAATCCGTCGCCGCCTCGCCGCCGACCGGCCCGACGCGTTTCTGCCCGATCTCGCGATGTCCCTGAACAATCTCGGCAACGGGCTGAGCGATCTCGGCCGGCATGAGGACGCGTTCGCGGCGGCGCGGGAGGCGGTCGAAATCCGTCGCCGTCTCGCCGCCGACCGGCCCGACGCGTTTCTGCCCTATCTCGCGACGTCGCTGAACAATCTCGGCGCAATACTCAGCAGCCACGGCCGGCGCGAGGACGCGCTCGCGGCGACGCGGGAGGCCGTCGAAATCGGTCGCCGTCTCGCCGCCGATCGGCCCGACGCGATTCTGCCCGATCTCGCGACGTCGCTGAGCAATCTCGGCCTGATGCTGAGCGATCTCGGTCGGCGCGAAGACGCGCTGGCGGCGGCGCGGGAGTCCGTCGAAATCCGTCGCCGCCTCGCCGCGGACCGGCCCGACGCCTTCGGTCCCGATCTCGCGGGGTCGCTGGGCAATCTCGGCATCACGCTCAAGGAACTCGGCCGGCGCGAGGACGCGCTGGCGGCGGCGCGGGAGGCGGTGACCGTCTTGGCGCCGTTTTTCTTGGAGCTTCCAGCGGCGCATTCCCAATGGATGGCGGCGATGTATCGTAATTACCTCAGACTTTGTGAGGAGTCGGGCGTCGAACCGGACGCGGAATTGCTCGGGCCGATCGTCGAGACCTTCAAGACGCTGCCGGAATTCCGCGCCGCCGACGCCGCGCGCGGCGATTGACGCGAGAGGAGAGATTCGCATGGACCCCGCAACGCTCGCCGCCGCCGCGCTCGCCGCGGTCACGCCCTATCTCCTCGACGCCGCGAAGGACGCCGCCAAGCAGGCCGCGGTGGGCGCCGGCAAAGCCGTCTGGGGTTGGATCAAGGGCAAGTTGACCGGCGAAGCGGGCAAGGAGGCCGTCGCCGATCTCGAAAAGGCGCCGGACGCGCCGGAGAACGCCCTGGCCCTCCAAGCGGCGCTGACCAAGGTCCTGAAGAAAGAGCCCGAATCCGCCGCCGCGCTCGCCGAACTGCTGAAAGCGCGGGGCGTCGCCGTGACGACGCAGACGATGACGGTGACCGGCGACAGCAACAAAAGCGTACAGGCGAGCGGCGGGAGCAAGGTGACGATCGGCTAGTCCCCTCGGATTTCATCGCGAGCGCGCCCGCGGCGCTTTTCGGAACTTCGCTCTTTTCCAACCCGCCTCGCCCGCCGCGACGAAACGCCGCGGCGAGATTCGGATCGCCGGGCCGGCGCCGCGCTTGACGGGCACGCCGCCTTCCCTGCGTAATCACAGGTTAAAGCGGGGTTGGGGTCACGAGAGAGTTCGGGTAGGTCGAGCCGGGCGCGACAAGCGGCCGGCGCTTGCTTGCGTTGCCGGGGGCGGGCGTGGCGGGCGTCGTTGGCAGGGGATGGAGAAGCCTGGCGGTCGCCGCGGCGGCGATTTTCGCTCCCGCCGCGGCGCTCGCCGGCGCGTGGACTTGGCCGGAGGGGACCGGCCAGGCGATCCTGTCGCTGCAGGCCGGCGAGGGCGCCTATGGCGGCGCGACGCAGTCCGACGCCGCGGCGCGCGAGACGCGCCTGGAGGCCTCTCTCGAGGTCGAATACGGGCTGAAGGACTGGCTGACCGTCTTCGTTCGCGGCGGGCTCGAAGACTACGCTATCGCCGCGCCGGTCGCCGATTCCTACCGCGGTCTCGACTACAGCGCCGCGGGCCTGCGCGCGCGGCTGTTTTCCTCGCCATCGCTGGTCTGGTCGGTCGAGGGGACCGCGCTGGTTCCCGGTGCCGAAGACCCTTTGCGGCCCGCGCAGGCCGGAAACACCGGGTTCGACAGCGACTGGCGCACGCTTGTCGGCTCGAGCTTCGTCCTCGGGAGCTGGCCGAGCTTTTTTGACGCTAGCCTCGGCTATCGCACGCGCACGGCGGGGCCGCCGGACGAATGGCGCGCCGATCTGACGTTCGGCGTCCACCTGCGCCAGGACGTGACGATCATGCTGCAATCCTTCAACGCGGTCTCCGACGGGTCGCGGGCGCCGCGGTTTCCGGCCCAACAGACCATGGTCGTCGAGCCGAGCCTGGTCTACGATCTCGACAGGAACTGGTCGCTCCAGGTCGGCGTTTACGCGATGCCGAGGGCCGTCGCCGCCAACCGCGAAACGGGCGCCGTCGTCGCGGTGTGGCGGCGGTTCTGAGGCGGATTCGTCGGCGGCCGGATCGGCCGGCGCCGGCCGTTCGCCGCTCCGCCGACGCTGTGACCCTTGCGAAGAAGAGAGCGGCGCCGCAGATTGCCGCCCGAGCGCGACGCCCCGCCCTCGATCGCGCCTGAACAACGCTCGGCTGGGGGACGTAAGCATGGCGGCGTCGGAATTCGTTGTCGAGGCGCGCGACGGCGCGCGCCTGTTCGCTCGGCGCTGGCTTCCCGAGGCGCCGCCGCGGGCGATCGTTCAGATCGTGCACGGGGTCGCCGAACACTCGCTGCGCTACCAGGATTTCGCCCTCGCGCTGAACCGCGCCGGGATCGGCGCCGTCGCCCACGACCTGCGCGGGCACGGGCGAACCGCCGCGCCGGAGGACCTCGGCTTCTTCGCCGCCGCGGACGGATGGCGATGGTGCCTCGACGACCTGTGGACGCTCAACCGCCGCATCGCCGCCGAGCACGCGAGCGCGCCGATCGTCTTGTTCGGCCATTCCATGGGCGCGCTGCTGGCCGAGGACTTCATCGCCGATCACGGCGCGAGCCTCGCCGGCGCGATTCTTTCCGGCGCTGGCGGACGCCCGCCCGCCGCCGCCGCCCTCGCGCGCCCGATCGCGCGTTTCGAGCGCTGGCGCTTAGGGCCGCGCGGCAAGAGCCCCCTACTGATGAAGATGTTCTTCGGCGAATTCAACAAGCCGTTCCGGCCCGCGCGCACCGATTTCGATTGGCTCTCCCGCGATCCGGCTGAGGTCGACGCCTATGTCGCCGATCCGCTGTGCGGCTTCGACGTGACGACGCAATTGCTGATCGATTTGCTCGGGGGATTGGCGCCGTTGCTCGCGCCCGAAACGCTCGCGCGCATTCCCAAGGCGTTGCCGATCTACGTCATCAACGGCGCGCGCGATCCCGTCGGCGCCAATGTGCGGAGCCTGATCGACGCCTATCGCGCCGCCGGCCTCGCGCCGGTCGCGCGCTCCTACGCGGACGCCCGGCACGAGTTGCTCAACGAGACCAACCGCGAGGAGGTCAAGGCGGACTTGATCGCGTGGATCGAGGGTGCGCTGGCGCAGCGTTGAGCGAGGGAAGGGTTCGCGCTCCCGTAGACGCCGGCGCCGCGCCGGCGCGATCGCCGTTGGACTTCTCTCGCCCGCATCGGCGCGCCCGCCGCCGCGGCGCGGCTCAGGGCGAGCCTGCCTTGCCATCCCCGTCCTGCTTACGCAGGAAGAAGAGCTCCGCGCCCGCTCTGGAGCTTTCGATCGTGTCCCGGCTCGCCTCTATCGCTTCGAGCGCGGCGATCGCGTGTTCGCGGGCGATGGGAACACAAAAGCTCGCCGCGTCATGGCGAACGGTGACGTTGGAATGGTCGAGCAGCGGCAGCAACTCGGCCAAGGCGTCGCGGGATTTCAGCTCATCAGCAATGTCGCGCATCTCGCCGACGATTCGATTGCTCAGCTTGACGTCGAACGGCTCGAACTCGCCGCCGAGAAATCGCGTCGCGTAGCGGCGAATCCCGGCATCCTCGAACCGCGCGACCAATTGCGCCGTCGACATGTCCTTCAGGGTCGGGCGCGCCGGCGGGCGCTTCTTGGCGCGGACGCTCAGCGCCATCACGTCCTTGGTCGTCAGATCCTCCGTATGCGCCGAGATCGTCGCGATCGCCCAGTCCGGATCGACGTTCAAGAACGCCCAGACGGCGCGGAACCGCACATCGACGTTCTCGTGATCGAACAACGGCCGCAGTTTTTCGATCGGCTTGCGCGCGCACAACTCGGCGCTGACCGCCCTGAGTTCCCGAAACATCTCATCCCGCTCCGGCGTCTTTTCCGGCCTGTTGAACCAGTACGTCCACATGCTGCTGACACTCTTGGCCAAGCGAACGAATTCATCGATCAGTTCATCGTCGCTCATCAGAGCGCATGGTTTCGCGGTCATTGCAGGATTCCATATCTTCGTAACATGTAGAACCCGAAAGACCGCTGTTCATCGAAATCCAAATCGTCGACAAGATCTCTCAGGGTTTCTCCCGGCGAGCCGACGGGCACTTCACTATTGAAATCCGCGGTAATCAGCTCGTGTTTCAATCTCGGGATATAGATAAGATTGCTCGGATCATCGATCGTCGCGCGACCAAACTTGACGACCGGGGTCTTCGCGACGTTGTCGTCGTTCTGTTCGACGATGTGATGCCGCTCATAGCCGAGAACATTTTGCGTCGGCGGGGTCTGAAGCTCCTCCAGCGTCTTGGGCGGATCGAAATAAGCGTTGGTTTGCGCGATCGCGCGGTCCTCGCCGTCGTTGAGCGCCGAGGCCCCGAGTTGTTCCACAAGCTCCCATATGATTGCGACCGCATCGCCGTACCGCCCGAATCTGGAGAGCCCTCCCTTCTTCGCGACTTCCGCCACGAACTTCCGCAGCGCCTTGTTGAACCGCGGCGAGGGCCATCCGCGCATCCGGGATGTCGCCTCCCGGACCTCGCGCGCAACTTCCGCGAACCACCCCGGATTCGGCTTCTGGCCGGTGCGCGGGTGCTTGGCGGGATCCCAGTCGCCCTTGAGGAGGCCGCTCCACGCGAGTTCGTCGGCCAACCGCGCCCAATCGTCGGCCGCTGGCGCGCCCTTTTCGAGCGGCGGCGGATCGGGAAATTGCAGCAGCACCGCGGCGATCCCCGCCAGCGCCAAGTCGCCGCGATCGAGCGCCCGCGCGACGGAGGCGAGCCCGCCGGCCTTCGCCGCCGCGTCGATCGGCAGGCGGTAACGCGCCGTGAGTTCGTTATTGAGTTCCTCCTCCGGACGAACGGACCACCCTTCGCGACCGTAGGAATCCCGGCACCGGCGCAGCAGGGGGACCGATCCAACAAAAAGACCGTCGGATCCGCAGCGGACTCCTTCCGGCCGCAAACCGAACGTTCGCATGGCGGGCAAATGCAGCATCGGACCCTCGTCGGCGAATTTCCGGAGTTTGTTCGTTAGAACATAGCATGAACAAGCCACCTGCTCAATGAATTGTCGCACGGCGGTATCCACTGGCGCCGGCGACATTTCCGCGCACGAAGTTTGCGGTCGCAAGGCCGAGGCGACGCCGCCCATTGCTATGCTGCCCGCGCGCGGCTATGCGGGCTCAGGGGCTCACGCAAGACAGGATGCGCCGAGGTGAACGACAGGGAACCGAAGGTCGACGAGGCGCTGGCCATCGGCCATGGGCTGAAGAAAGAGGAATACGCGCGCTTCGTTGCGCTGATCGGGCGCACGCCGACCTTCACCGAGCTCGGCATCGTCTCGGCGATGTGGAACGAGCACTGCTCCTACAAATCCTCGCGCTTGCACCTACGCAAACTGCCGACCCAAGCGCCGTGGGTCATCCAGGGCCCGGGCGAGAACGCCGGCGTCGTCGACATCGGCGACGGCGACGCGGTCATCTTCAAGATGGAGAGCCACAACCACCCCTCGTTCATCGAGCCCTATCAGGGCGCGGCGACCGGGGTCGGCGGCATCTTGCGCGACGTCTTCACCATGGGCGCGCGCCCGGTGGCCTCCCTCGACTTTTTGCGCTTCGGCGCGCCCGACCACCCCAAGACGCGCCATCTCGTGGCCGGCGTCGTCGCCGGCATCGGCGGCTACGGCAATTCGTTCGGCGTGCCGACGGTCGGCGGCGCGGTCGGCTTCGACAAGCGCTACGACGGCAACATTCTGGTCAATGCGATGGCGGTCGGGGTGGCGCGCGCCGACGCGATCTTTCGCGCCAAGGCGACCGGCGTCGGCAATCCGATCGTCTATCTCGGCTCGAAGACCGGGCGCGACGGCATCCACGGCGCCTCGATGGCCTCGGCCGCGTTCGAAGCCGACGCCGAGCAAAAGCGCCCGACGGTGCAGGTCGGCGATCCCTTCGCCGAGAAGCTGCTGCTCGAAGCGTGCCTCGAACTGATGGCTTCCGGCGCGGTCGTCGCCATTCAGGACATGGGCGCGGCGGGCCTCACCTCCTCGGCGGTCGAGATGGGCGCCAAGGGCGATCTCGGCGTCGAACTCGATCTCGACCGAGTCCCCTGCCGCGAGACGGGGATGAGCGCCTACGAGATGATGCTGTCGGAGAGCCAGGAGCGCATGCTGATGGTGCTGCGCCCCGAGAAGGCGGCCGCCGCCGAAGCGATCTTCAGCAAATGGGGCCTCGAGTTCGCGGTCATCGGCAAGACCACCGACACCAAGCGCTTCGTCGTCAAACTGGGCGGCGAGGTCAAGGCCGATCTGCCGATCAAGCAACTGGGCGACGAGGCGCCGCTCTACGATCGGCCGTGGACGCCGACGCCAAGAGCGCCGATCCTCGACGCGGCGACCCTCGCGCCGCCCATGTCGACGCGCGAGGCGCTGCTGAAGCTCCTCGCTTCGCCCGATCTCTGTTCCAAGCGCTGGGTCACCGAGCAATACGACACGCTGATCCTCGGCAACACCATCGAGGGTCCGGGCGGCGACGCGGCGGTGGTGCGGCTCGGCGACGGGCCGAAGGGCCTAGCGCTGACCACCGACGCGAGCGAACGCTACTGCGAGGCGGACCCGGTCGAGGGCGGCAAGCAAGCGGTCGCGGAAGCCTGGCGCAATCTCATCGCGGTCGGCGCGCGCCCGCTCGCGCTCACCGACTGTCTCAATTTCGGCAACCCGGAAAAACCCGAGGCGATGGGCCAGTTCGTCGGCTGCCTGACCGGCGTCGGCGAGGCGGCGCGCGCGCTCGACTTCCCCATCGTCTCCGGCAACGTCTCGCTCTACAACGAGACCAGCGGCGTCGGCATTCCGCCGACGCCGACGATCGGCGGCGTCGGGCTCGTCGCGGACGTGGCCAAGGCCGCTTCGCCGGCGTTCAAGCGCGAGGGCGAGGCCGTGTTGCTGATCGGCGGCGCGCCGGGCTGGCTCGGCCGCTCGGCGTGGCTGGCGACGATTGTGAAGCGTGAAGAGGGCGCGCCGCCGCCGGTCGATCTCGCCGCCGAGCGGCGCAACGGCGAGTTCGTCCTCTCGCTCATTCGCTCGGGCCGCGTCAGCGCCGTGCACGATCTTTCCGACGGCGGCCTCGCGGTCGCGTTGGCCGAAATGGCGATCGCCGGCGGGATCGGCGCCACGATCGACAGCAGCGCGGTCGAAGGCGGCGCGCACGCCTTTTTCTTCGGCGAGGATCAGGGCCGCTACGTCGTGACGACGCGCGCCGAAGAGAGCGAGGCGCTGATCGCCGAGGCGCGCCGCGCCGGCGTTCCGGCGCTCCGTTTGGGGACGACGGGCGGGCGAAGCCTCGCTCTGCCCGGCGAGCCGCCGGTCGCGATCGCGGCGCTCGGCGAGGCGTTCGAATCCTGGTTTCCCGCCTATATGGACGGGCGCCCGGGGGGCGGAGCGCGATGAACGTTGCGGCGGCGAAGGCGCTCGCGGGCGTCGACGACGCCCGCCTTGATCGGGTCGCCGCGTCCGAGAATCAGGCGAGAGAGCCGACAGAGGAGGCGAGATAAGTCATGGCCATGTCCGTCGCCGAGATCGAGCGCCTGATCCGCGAGGCGCTGCCCGACGCGCGCGTCGAGGTCAAGGATCTCGCCGGAGACGGCGAACATTACGCCGCCAGCGTGGTCAGCGCCGCCTTCGCCGGCAAGAGCCGGGTGCAGCAGCACCAGATGGTCTACGGCGCGCTCAAGGGCCGCATGGGCGGCGCGCTGCATGCGCTGGCGCTGACGACGGCGGCGGGGTGAGGCGCGACGAAGATCGCCCCCAAGCCGCCGCGTCCGAATCCGCGCAAACCGCCGGTGGCCGCGCTCGCCCCGGCCGTGGAACAACGCGGCGAGAGCTGAGTTAACAGACCGTAAAGCCGTCCCGAGACTGCGGGAGGCGACGACAATGGCTATCCGTTTGACCCTGTACGGGATTGCAGCGCTGAGTTCGATGGTTTTGGGCCTGACGGCCGACCTCGTCTATTTCGGTGTCCTGGTGCTGTAGCGCCGGGCGGGGTCGTTCGCCGAACGGCGCGCTCAAGGGCCGCATGGGCGGCGAGCTGCACGCGCTGGCGCTGACGACGGCGGCGCGCTAAAGCCCAGGCGCTCGGCCGCGCCAAAGCGCGGCGCCGCCCGATCGCCCCGCAGAGGCCATCATGTCGAAGACCGCCGCCCAATCCTCCTTCGCAGTCACCGCGCGCAACTGCGTCGTGCGCCGACCGGCGCGCGGCCGCTACGACAAGGCGACGGTCTACGACATTCTCGATTCCGCGCTGATCTGCCACATCGCCTACGTCATCGACGGGCAGCCCTATTGCACCCCGACCTCCTTCTGGCGCGAAGGGGACCATCTCTATTGGCACGGATCGTCGGCCAGCCGCATGCTGCGCGCGCAGGCCGCCGGCGTTCCGGTCTGCCTCACGGTCACCCACGTCGACGCCATCGTGCTCGCGCGGCGCGGCTTCAACCACTCGATCAACTACCGCTCGGCGATGGTCTTCGGCACAGCGCGCCTCGTCGAAGACCAGGCGGAGAAGCTCGCCGCGGCGAACCATTTCATCGATCGGCTTTTTCCGGGGCGCTCCAAGCTGGTTCGGCCGGCGACCACCAAAGAAATCAAGGCGACCGCTTTCCTGCGCATGGAAATCGAGCAGGCGTCGGCGAAGATTCGCAACGAAACGATGCACGACGACGAGGAGGACTACTCAGCGCCGGCCTGGACGGCGCTGTTCCCCATTCGCGCCGTCGTCGGCGCGGCGGTGGAGTGCCCGCGCCAGATGGAGGGAGTGACCCGCCCCGAGGGAATGGCCAGCTATGTCGCCGAACGGAATCTCGACGAGGTCATGCGGGAGTGTCATCGCAAGATCTTCGGCGGCGGGCGTTAGCGCCGCCCGACTGTGATCGCCGCCGAAGGCGAGCCGGCCGCGCGCGTTGCGCGGCGGCGGGGGCGCGGCTAGGTTCCGCGCCAGCGGTCTCGAGCCCTTGCGGCGGAGCGAACGATTCGGCGCGGCGCGCCAAGCGTTCGAAGCGCGGAGTTCGCTCGCTCACGGCGTTGGAAAGCCTCGATGAAGCGCCCAACCGTCCATGTCATCGGCGCGGGAGCGTCCGGGCTTTCGGCGGCCCTCCATCTGGCGGCGACGGCGAAGGCGGACATCGTCGTTCACGAAAGCGCGGCGCAGGCGGCCGGCCGACGTCGGACCTTCTTCGACGACGCGGCGGCGATGAGCTTCGAGAGCGGCCCTCGCGTCGTGCTGTCGAGTTGGCGCTACGCCTTGGGGCTCATCGAGGCGATCGGCGCGCGCGCCCAGTGGCGCGACGCCGCGCCCGGCGGCGTCGCCTTCGCCGATATGGCGAGCGGCGAGCGCTGGACGCTGAGGCCGGGCGGCGGGCCTTTGCCGTGGTGGATTCTCGACCCGCGCCGACGCGCGCCGCAAACGCGCCTGAGGGACTACTGGCCCGCGGCGCGGCTCGGCCGCGCCCCCGCGAACGCGCTGCTCGGCGACTACGCGCCGAGCGTCGGTCCCGCCGCCGAGCGGCTTTGGCGCCCGTTCGCGCTCGCCGCGCTCAACACCGATCTGGAGCGCGCCTCGGCGCGGCTCGCCGGCGCCGCGCTCGGCGAGACCCGGCTCGGCGGCGCACGGCTGCTGACGCCGGTTCGCGGGTTTGAACGGGCGTTCATTGAGCCCGCGGCGAAGGCCTTGCGCCGACGCGGCGCCGCGATCCGTTTCGAGCGCCGGCTGGCGGCGCTCGATCTCGCGAGCGAGGACGCGGCGGGGCTCGAATTCGAACACGACCGCGTCGATCTCGAGCGCGGCGACGGCGTGATCCTGGCGACGCCGCCGCAGGTCGCCGCCGCTCTCGCGCCGGGACTGAGCGCGCCGCAAGAGTTCAACGCCGCGATCGTCGCCCATTTCGCGATTTCCCCGCCGCCCGGCGCGCCGCCGATTCTCGGCCTCGTCAACGGCGCGTTCCATTGGATGTTTTGCGGCGAAGACCGCATTTCCGTCGCGATCAGGGACGCCGGCGCGGCGATGGAGAGCCCGCGCGAAAGGCTGGCGGCCGATCTGTGGCGCGAGGTCGCGGCGCTGACGGGATTGTCGGACGCGCCGCCGGCTTGGCGAATCATCCGGCAAGCCCACGCGACTTTTGCCGCGACCCCGCGCCAGGACGCGCTGAGGCCGAGTTGCGAGACGCCCTGGCGCAATCTCTTTCTCGCCGGCGCCTACGTCCAGAACGGGCTGCCCGACACGCTGGAAAGCGCGGTGCGCTCCGGCGCCCTCGCCGCCGCGCGCGCGAGCAAATGGCTCGAGGCGCAATGACGCGGCGAGGATCGGGTCGTTAGGGCGCGAGCGCTGTGAACTGTCCTCGCCCTATGGGAGGAGCACGGTGCACGAGTCGACCTGACCGCTGTCGAGGCCGGCGGACAGCCATTTCTGGCGCATCGCCGACGATCCGTGGGTGAAGCTGTCGGGCACGGCGTAGCCGCGCGCCGCCGTTTGCAGGCGGTCGTCGCCGATCGCCGCCGCCGTCGCCAGCGCCTTTTCGATGTCGCCGGAATCGAGAATCTTCCACTTCTGATTGGCGTTGGCCGCCCAGACGCCGGCCAGGCAATCGGCCATCAGCTCCACGCGCACCGACAGCGCGTTGGCCTGCGTGCGGCTGACGCCCTGCTTGGCCGCGTCGACCTTGTCGAGAATGCCGAGCAGGTCCTGCACGTGATGGCCGATTTCGTGGGCGATCACGTAGGCGTAGGCGAAGTCGCCGCCGCCGCCGTACTTGGTCCGCATGTCGCGGAAGAACGACAGGTCGAGATAGACCTTCTTGTCGTTGGGGCAATAGAACGGTCCCATCGACGCCTGCGCGCCGCCGCAGCCCGAGGCGGTCGCGCCGTCGTAGAGCACCAGCTTCGCGTCGACGTAGGCGACGCCCTTCTGCGCCGGCAGCACTTGCGCCCACACCGCCTCCGTCTCGCCCAGCACGTGCTCGACGAAGGCCTTCATCGGATCGTTGCGTCCGGCGGCGGGCTGGCCGACAGGGGCGACCGGCGCCTGGATCGCGCCGTTGGAGCCGCCGGTGAGAATCTCCGCGCCGCCGATAAGAAGGCGCGGATCGATGCCGGTGAAATAGCCGATCAAGGCGAGGACGACGATGGCGCCGAGGCCGAGGCCGCCCGAGCCGCCGCCGAACGGCGCGCCGCCCTCCGAGCCGCGACGATCCTCGACATTCATCGATACGGGGGTGTTTTCCCATTCCATGGCGGGCTCTCCCGGCGGCTCTCGACGACGCCTCGACGAACGGGCGCTTCCTAGCAGAGACGCGCCCGCGCCGGTAGAGGCGCTTCCGCCCGGCGGGTTACGCCTTTCTTAAGCGTTGCCCGCTAACTCTGGTCAGGGCTCCCCTGCCAAGACTCGCGCCGCCATGACTCTCGTCTATTCCCTGGTCATTCCCATCTACAACGAAGAAGCGGTCCTGCCGATGCTGCTCAGGCGGCTCGACGCTTTGCTGGACGCGCTCGACGCACCGGCCGAGGCGATCTTCGTCGACGACGGATCGCGCGACGCCAGCCCGATCGTCCTGGAGGCCAAGGCGCGCGCCGACCCGCGCTACCGCTTCGTCAAGCTATCGCGCAATTTCGGCCACCAGATCGCCATCACCACCGGCATGGAACGCGCCGCAGGCGACGCAGTCATCGTCATGGACGCCGATCTGCAGGACCCGCCCGAGGTCGTGCTGGACATGATCGCCAAGTGGAAAGAGGGCTACCAGGTCGTCTACGCCGAGCGCCTGTCGCGTGAGGGCGAAAGCCGGTTCAAGCGCGCCGCCGCCGGTCTCTTCTATCGCCTGCTCGGCAAGCTCAGCGAGGTCGAAATTCCGCGCAACGTCGGCGATTTCCGCCTGGTCGACCGCAAGGCGCTCGACGCCTTCCTCGCCATGCCGGAGCGCGACCGCTTCGTGCGCGGCATGTTCGCCTGGATCGGCTTCCGCCAGACCGTGGCGCCGTTCCATCGTCCGCCGCGCGCGGCCGGCCAGACCAAATACTCGCTGACCAAAATGATGCGCCTGGCGGTCGACGGCGTCGTCTCGTTTTCCGACGCGCCGCTGCGCGTCGCCCTGTGGGCGGGACTGGCGATCTCGACCCTCGCGATGCTCTATGGCGTCTGGGTCATCGCGCAGTGGGCGATGAACGCCAATCTCGCGCGCGGTTGGAGTTCGATCATCGTGCTGATGGCCTTTCTCGGCGGCGCCAACATGCTGATGACCGGCGTCATGGGCGTCTACGTCGGGCGCATCTACGCCGAGGTCAAACGCCGCCCGCTCTACATCGTCGACAAAACCGTGGGCTTCGAGGCCGGCGCCGAAGCGCCCGCGACCCGCCGGGAAGCCTATGCGGCGAGCGCGAAGCGCGGGTGATGGCTCCTCGCCGGCGCGCGGCGTCGCAATGCTCGGCATGAATGAACGGACAGCGCCGGCCATGTCCCTTTTCTCGCCCGCCGCCCGATTGGGCCAACGTCTGCCGGCCTTGGTTGGGCGCATGCCCGTCGCGATCGGGCTGACGCTGGCGATCGGCGCGCTCGCGGTCGCGCTGCAGGCGCGCTTCGGCCTGCTCGGCGACGTCTCCTGGCTGATCACCGCCGACGAAAAGTGGCTCGACGGCGAGGTCCCCTACCGCGACTTCATCGAGATCAATCCGCCCGCTTCGCTTCTTCTCTACTGGCCCGCGATCGCCCTGGCGCGCCTCGTCGGCGTATCGCCGGAGTTCGCCGTCTCCGCCTTCGGCTTCCTCAGCATCGCCGCTGGGCTCGGCCTCAGCGCCGCGATTCTCGGCCGGGCGGGGCTGATCGGCCGGATCGGGCCGCTCGGGTTCGGCGTCGCGCTGATCGCGCTGGCGATTCTGCCGGGCCAATCCTTCTGCGAGCGCGATCAACTGGCGGCGCTCTATGGCCTTCCCTTTCTCGCGCTTGCCGCGGCGCGGGCCGCGGGCGCCCCGGTGGATTGGCGGCTGGCGATCGTCGCAGGGATCGGCGCCGGCGCGATGGCCGCGATCAAGCCGCCCTACGCCCTCGTCGCCATCGCGCTGGCGCCGTATCTCGCCAGCCGGATCGGCTTCCGCGCGCTGATCGGCGCGGTCGAATTCACCGCGGCGGCGGCGGTCGGATTGGCCTATGTGGCGCTGGTCGCGTCGGCCTTCCCCCATTATGTCGCCGACATCCTGCCGCTCGGCCTTGCGGTCTACGAGCCGAATCGCGAATCTTTTCTCGAACTGCTGAGCGAACCCGGCGTTCTCTTGACCCTCCTGCTTGGCGCGGCGCTCATCCAGATCGCGGCGCGCCGCCTCGGCGAGCCGAGGATCGCGGTCCCCGCGCTCGCCGCCCTCGGCGCGCTCGCCGCCACTTTCGTGCAAGGCAAGGGCTGGCTCTATCAGACTTATCCCGCGCTGGCGTTCATGATCCTGGCCGCCGGCTTGGCGCTCGAGCTTTCCCCGCTCGCCCCGCGCCGGATCGCGATCGGCGCGCTCGCCGGCGTCGCAGCGGCGCTGCTCCTGCTTTGGCTCGGCCGATGGCCGCTGCCGATCGCCTTCGCCGCGGCGGCCGGCGCGGGCGCGCTTGGCGCCGCCCTCGAACCGACCGGCCGGCCGCGCGAGTGGAAGGTGCCGCTCGCGCAAATGGGCGTCGCCGCCGCGATCGGCGTCGCCTGCGGCCTGTTCGCGATGAACGGCGTCCGCACGCCGGCTCTCGCCCGCGCGCTCGCGAGCCTCGGGCCGCATCCGACCGTCGTCGCGATTTCCGAAAGCCTCGCCTTCGGCCACCCGATGACGCGCGCGGTCGGGGGCGTCTGGGTCCAAAGGGTTCCCAGCCTGTGGATCGCCTCCGCCGCTCGCCGCCTCATCGACGAGCATCCCGGCGACGAAGCGCTCGCCCGGCGCTTGGCCCCCTATATCGACCGCGATCGCCGGATGCTGGTCGAGGACATCGAAAGAGGCCGGCCCGACGCGATCCTCGTCGGCAGGCTCGACACGCGCTTTCACCAGTGGGCGTGGAGCGATCCGGCGATCACGGCGGCGCGCGCCGATTACCAGTTCTTCGCCGCCGAGCCCGGCCGCGACTTCCCGGCGGAACTGTGGGTGCGCATGGACTTGATCGAGCGGCGGGCGAGCCTCCCCGGCGGCGGCGAAGACGGCGCGGCGGCTAGGTTTCCATGAGGCCGGTCCAGCAGGGGAATCGGGTGAAGGAAATCATGCTGCGATGAGGTTGGCGAGGGCGTCATCGTCCCATGCGGCGGTTTTGAGGGCGAGGCGGACGGAGTCTTTTCCTTTTTTCCTTCGCGCGAGATTG
>Ga0182014_10001382_pt1 | contig 32514 bp, 34 predicted proteins | sample 612S2DmetaG_FD_120489 | JGI IMG/M metagenome (GOLD analysis project Ga0182014, IMG submission 120489) | Permafrost microbial communities from Stordalen Mire, Sweden - 612S2D metaG | ecosystem: Environmental > Terrestrial > Soil > Wetlands > Permafrost | place: Sweden: Stordalen | collected... | reverse complement strand
TTCAAGGAAATGGATCCCCCCTTAACCGCCGATCCCGAAGCCAGGTTCAGAGATGATACTTGACCATAGGCAGAACCGCCCAAACAGAGCACCGAAAGGAAAACGGCAATTCGGCGCACGGCATTTTTTCGTCGCAAATGTACGTCCGACTATTAGTGTGCCGGTTCTATAGCTAATAGAACAACGCTGCGATTAGTTAGTGCATTTGTTGTAACTTTAGCGATAATATACTTAATTAACCCACCAATCCCACGTACGATTTGGACGTGGACCCGAAAGATCCCACCACTCTCCAAGGGGCGATCCTATGCTTTTTCTAACCCCGAGAAAAACTTAGACTGCCTTATTCGCAAGCAGTGGGTGAAGAAAGAGACGGTGGGCCGGCAAGGCAAGACGGAAGGTCAGCTATCTCATACCAGAGAGGTCAAGTTGGATGCGTTTTCACCCAGACCACCTGGGACAAGGACGGTTACCCCATCCGCGATCCGGATTCCACCACCTACACCGGCGCCATCGAGGCGGTCGAAGAGTTTGGGAAGCGAATTTACGTGGAAGCCTGGAAGCGCGACTGGAGCCACGCGGAAAAGAAGGTTGTCATGGGCGACGGGGCCGAATGGATTTGGAATCTTGCGGAGCAACACTCTCCGCACGCCCGCTAACACCTGTGGAGTTGGCACGCAAACTGCGCCCAAACGACGAAGCGCACCAGAAAGCTTGGATCAAGGTCCACCAGCGGAGACTGCTCGACAAGGGAAAGATCGAAAAGCTCGTGGTTTCGCTTCGCTCCATCGATTCAGCCAATCCCGAGGTGGCCGACAGGATTCGCACCGAGGCAGATTACTTCGGGAACGCGGATCGCATGCGTTATCCAGAGTTCCGCCGATGCTGCCGACTCAACAACCGGTTCGAGGACTACTGGGAGGCGCGCCGCCGGGCCGGTTGATCTCCACTTCTACGTCTCACACCAGTGGGAAATCGTTTTTTGTCGTCTGTCGAGCGTTGCGCCCTGGCAAGGGATGACAGACAAAAAAAGCGATGGTCTGCCCCACCTTTGCCTCCGGCCGAGGGACTGCCCCACAATTTCTACCCAACGAAGAACGGGGCTAAACTAATCGGTGGTGGCGCGCAAAAAGCCATTTACGGTGCTGGCGGGCGAGTATGCCTCGCTGGCTTTCATGCTGCCGGCCGCGACTTGTGTCGGCTGGGTGTTGGGGCATCTGGCGGATAAGGCCCTGGGCACCACCTACCTTTACATACCCGGCCTGGTGCTTGGCACCGTGGCCGGCTTGGTGGAACTGATTCGTACCGTGACGCGGGATACCGGCGATGACGATTCCTGAAGAGGGACTGCTGGCCGGCGCGCGCCTTAACAAGCTAATCTTCGCCGTGGCGGCGGGCGGAACGATTACGGCGGGGTGGTGGCGCGGTTGGCAGGCGGCCGGCGGCTTCGCCCTGGGCGCGGCGGTGTCGTGGGTCAACTACCGCTGGCTGGCGCGCACCGTTCGGCGCCTCGGGGAGAAGCGCTCCAGCGCAGGCATGAGCGTGCTGGCGGGGCTGCGCTACGCCATCCTGGGGCTGGGAGCCTATGTTATATTGAGGTTTTCCCGAATCAGCCTATCCGCTGCGCTGGCTGGTCTTTTCGTGTCCGTCGCGGCCGTTCTGACGGAAACCATCATTCAACTTTGCCATGCACGAAATCTGGATCACTAAGCTGTTCAACGACTACCTGGCGGGAGCGGGCAATGCCGCCCTGGCGCTGGTGGGCCAGCCCGCCCAGGCGCGCCCCTGGGCCAACTTCATCACCATGGAACTGCTGGTGGTGGTCCTGACGATGGCCCTGTTCGCCTTGATTCGCACGCAGTTGTCCGCGGACAAGCCGGGCAAGCTGCAGCACTGCTTCGAGCTGATCTACGAGTTTCTGCGCGGCCAGGCGGAGGACTTCGTCGGCGAGAATGCCGGCCGATACGTGCCATTCTTCGGCACCATTTTCCTTTTCGTGCTGTTTTGCAACCTGATCGGAATCATACCCGGCCTGGAATCTCCCACCATGTTTCCGTACGTCACGGCGGGATGCGCCATGGCTGTTTTTGTGTACTACAACGCCATGGGTGTGAGGGCCCTCGGCGTGGGTTATCTGAAGCATTTCGTGGGACCGTCCTGGGCGCTGGCGATTCTCATGATCCCCATCGAAATCGTCAGCAATCTGGCGCGGCCGCTTTCGCTCACCGTTCGTCTTTACGCCAACATGTTCGCCGGCGAGCAGGTGACGACGGTTTTCCTGGGCCTGACCAAGTTCGTGGTCCCAGTGGCTTTTATGGGGCTGCACGTATTCGTGGCCCTGCTGCAGGCATATATTTTCGCGCTCTTAACCATGGTTTACGTGGGTGGAGCGGTTTCGCACGAGCATTAGTAACGGCTTTATCGAGCCCTTTCAGCGTGAACCCGTGGGCTTCCCAAAGGACCGCGGGGACCACCTCCTGGGGGTAAATTTTAGGAGAGTGAAATGACAAAGAAGTTCTTCCTGCTGCTGGCCCTGCTCTTGATGGCCAGCTCTTTCGCGTCCGCGCAGACTCCGGGAAACAACACTCCCGGCGGCCACTGGGTTCCCATCGCCGCGGGCTTTTCCATGGCCATTGCTTCGGGCCTGTGCGGCCTGGCGCAAGGCAATGCGGTCGGCAAAGCGACCGAAGCCATGGCACGGAATCCAGCCGCGGCGAAGGCCATTCAAGGCGCCTTGCTGTTGGGCCTGGTGCTGATCGAATCGCTGGCGCTCTATACGTTGGTCATCGTATTTGTCAAGGTTGCGTAGTCATAACGCCGCATAGTTGTTTCGAGCGCCGGGAGCTGGCCGCAGGCTACCGGCGCTCACGGTTTCCAGGCACCCGCCGGCACGGGTCAGCAAGCCAAATTATGCCGTCGGCGGATGCGCCTCCACCCCGTACCGTTGAACCCCCTGGACTAGTACGGAGCATTGTCGCGGCGGGCTTGGATCTATTGATTTTGTCCGGAGCAACCCATTAGCATTAATACACTCATGGACCAGCGCAGAACAAGGCGATTCAAACTCCAGCTCCCGTTGGCGATTACGCGCTCCGGTGTTGCCAGAATCACTTTTGCGGGACGCACGAAAGATATCAGTTCCAGCGGTGTGCTGTTCACGACCGACCGGGAGCCCGACGTGGCCGCGCCGATCGAATACGTGATCACGCTGAATCACGACGGAACGCAGCCGGTCAACTTGCGCTGCGTGGGAAAGATCGTGCGGCTCGAGCGCACCGCGCCGGCGGTGGGCGAAAGCCCGCAAGCGTACCAGGTGGCGGCCACTTTGGAGCGCTACGAGTTCATCCGCGAGCAGTGAGCCTTGTCCTAAAGCGAGATCCCGCCGGATCGGAACGGGCGGTTTCGGTTCCTTTACAATCTCAGGCCCGGCTCGTGGGCTACAATCAGTGCAAGCGAAGACAATGAGACTCCTCCATACAGGCGTGTGTCTGGCGGTGTGCGTGGCCGCGGCCATGGCGCAGCCGCACCACTGGTCGCCCGAAGAAGCCAATTCCTGGTACGCCAGGCAGCCTTGGCCCATGGGCGCCAATTTCATACCTTCGGTGGCGGCCAGCCCGATTGAGATGTGGCAGCCCGAGACCTTTAACTCGGGAATGATCGAGCGCGAGCTTGGGATTGCGGAAAGCGTCGGCATGAATTCGGTGCGCGTGTTTCTGAACTATCTGGTTTGGCAGCGGGACCCGGCGGGTCATCAGAAGCGCATGAACGCTTTTCTGCGCATCGCCGACCGCCACCAGATCCGGACCATATTCGTACTGTTCGATTCCTGCTGGGATCCGTTCCCCGAGCTGGGGCCGCAGCGGCCTCCGCTGCCCGGCATCCACAATTCGCGCTGGGGGCAGAGCCCGGGCATGAAGGCGCTCTACGACGACAAACACGTCAACCAGCTGATGGACTACGTGCACGACGTGATTTTTGCCTTCGCCAAGGACAAGCGGGTGCTTGCCTGGGACTTGTGGAACGAGCCGGACAACACCAACCAAGGCAGTTACGGAACCAGCGAGGCGGCGGACAAGGTGCAGCGAGTGACCGCGCTGATGCCGCGCGTGTTTGAATTCGCCCGCGCCTCGATGCCGGACCAGCCGCTGACCTGCGGCCTGTGGCAGGGCGACTGGTCGAGCCCGGACAAGCTCACCCCCATCGAGAAGATCCAGATCGAAAACTCCGACGTGATTTCTTTCCACAACTACGGCAAAGCGGAGGAATTCGAACAGCGGGTCGGCTGGCTCCAGGCATACCACCGCCCCATCCTGCTCACCGAATACATGGCGCGGCCGGTCGGCAGCACCTTGCAGGCCATCCTGCCGCTCGCCAAGAAAGCCAAGGTGGGAGCTTTCAACTGGGGCCTGGTGGCGGGCAAGACGCAAACCTATCTGCCCTGGGATTCCTGGCAACATCCCTACACCGACCGCCAGCCCGACGTCTGGTTCCACGACCTGTTTCGCGGCAACGGCCAACCCTATTCCACCGGCGAGATGGAGTTTCTGAAATCGATCGCGCCGCCGCCGGCGCGGTAGATTCGGGAAGTTGCCGAGCTGCGACCCATCGGGAGATTTTAAGATTCAAATTTGAGTCGCCGACGAACACCGATGAACGCAGATAAACCCTTTGATTTCTTCATCTGTGTTCATCGGCGGCTATGTTTTTGGCAGGTTCTCAGGGAGCGCCGCTTTCCGCACTCTGCCAGGTGGCCGCAGCAGCCTGCGCGGCAGTTTCGAAAGATACGTCAGCCGCTCCACCACGGGTAACAGGCGGCGCACCGTGCGGCCGTGCAGCAGCAGGCTTCCGGCCACCAGCGCGGGGTGCGGAATGGTGGTGCAGCATCGGGAGCAGACGTCGATTTCGCCGGCCCGGCCGGCCGCGTGGAGGCGCCGCATTCGCTCGATCCCGTCCCCGTTCCAGATCCCGATCAGCGAATCCCGCTCCAGATTGCCCAGCGGTGCGCCGTCCAGCATGTAGCTCTGGCAGCACGGATAGACGTCGCCGTTCTGCTTGACGTACATCGGCCCGCGCCACAGGTAGTGGCAAGGGTGTTTCCAAGCTTGGGCGGCGTGGCCCGCATCCGGCCGCATCAGGTTGGTTTCGTCTTCCTTGATGCGCACCTGGTCGACCCCCGCGAGGCCGCTCCAGAAGCGCAGAAACTCATCCACCTCGCCGGCATTGCCCTCCATGCGCACCATCTGCACCACCACCTGCAGTTTGGAGCCCCGCTCGTGCTTCAGCCGCGCGAAGCGCACGAAGTTGTCGCGCACTTTCTCGAATTTGGCGCCCTTGCGGTAGTACTCGAAAGTTTCTTTCCGGGCGCCGTCGAAGCTCAAGGTGATCTGTTCCAGCGGGGAATCGAGCACGCGCGCCGCCAGGCTTTCGTCGAGGAAGGTGCCGTTGGTGGAGAGCAGAGTCGAAATGCTATGGCGATGGCAGAACTCGATGCGCCGGAAGATGGCGGGGTCCATGAACGGCTCGCCCAGGCCGATCAGCATCATGTGTTCGGCCGTATCGCCGGCCTCGCGCACCAGGCGCTCGAAAACGCGGTCGGCCATTTCGGCCTTGGGCTGCTTGTGGGTTTCGCGCGGGCACATGGGACAGTACAGGTTGCACCTGGCGGTGGTCTCGACGACGTATTCCACCGGCAAGGCGTTCAGCCTGGATCGCCGCGCCAGGTAACCCCACAGAAGCTTCGCGCGATTCCATGCCCTCATGCGTGATTCCATTGTAGCTTGGCGACAGCAACGACCGCCGTGGCGCACGCACTCCTGCGTGCCGTGTCGAGACCTTTCCCGACACGTCTTCGCACGGAAAACAGGCGGCGCCAAAAGTGGCGACGCGGCAGGCTCACGAGAAGAGTCTATAGCCGGCCGGGCGGTCCTCGTCCGGAGAGCGGCGCAGTACTTCGAACGTCTCCCGCCGTTCCGCCTCATCCCCTTGCATCCACATCTCAAACAATCTCGCCAACGCAGACGGATCGGGTTTCTGCGGCCGCAGGCGATCCTGTCGCACGGGAACCTGAAGCGGCTGATCGAGTTTGGATGTGTCCGGCATTCTCTCGCTGCCGATTTTGCTCCACAGCCCGCCATCGCGCCAGGAGATTCCCCGCCTCGGCCGGGGAGAACGCCGATACGCTGCACGATCTCGCACGGCAGAGCCGCCGGCGTATGCGCCGGTATTGCGCAAGCTAAAGCATGCGCCACCACGGACCAGCTACCGGCCCAACAGCAAACGATCGGCGAGGACGGGCGGCAGACCCGCTTCCACGATCCTTCGTTGCGCTCCCTCGATGTCGTATTCGGTCCGCTCGTAAGTCAGCAGCTTGCAGGCGGAATCGTAGATGGCGTAGGCCGCGCGCGGGTCGCCGTCCCGCGGCTGGCCTACCGAGCCGGGATTGATCAGGTAGGCGCACTCGGCATCCAGTTCGACCGGCGCCGGACCCTGGGAGGCAATGAAGCTGGGAATGGTTTCCACCCGCGCCCGGTTCCAGACGAATCCGCCCTGCAGGTGCGTGTGGCCGAAAAAAGCCAGGCGACGCTCCAGATACTCGAAAGCATGGCGGGCGTCGGCCGCCGCCGCCAGGTAGTCGTCTTCATCGAGAGGCGAACCGTGCACGATCTCGAAATCTTCGATCATCAACGGACCACGAGGCAGGCCGGCGATGAAAGCGGCGTTTTCAGAGGTCAACGCGGTCCGGGTCCACTCGGCTGCCGCGCGGGCCACCGGGTTGAACCACTCCAGGTCTTCGGTGTCGAGCGAGACCTTGTCGTGGTTGCCGCGCACGGTGTGGGCGCTGTGGGCGCGAACCCAAGCCGTTACCAGGTTGGGGTCGGCGCCGTAGCCAACCAGGTCGCCGCAGCACAGGGCTTGATCCCAGTCGCCCTCGGCGTGGCCGAGAACGGCCCGGAGCGCCTGCCAGTTGGAGTGGATGTCGCTGACGATGAGATAGCGCACGAATCGCGGCGGTTACGCCTTTCTCAAGCGTAGCAGGGAGATCTCAGGAGGTGCGCCGATCCGCGCCGGAACACCGATGGTTCCGATGCCGCGCGTCACGTATTCGGCGGTACGTCCGGCGCGATACAAGCCGTAGACATAAGGCGTGAAAAAGTGGGCCGGGCTGAACGAGCGGTCCAGGATTTCCACCGTCACCTGCCCGCCGTGAGTGTGGCCGGAGAGTACCAGGTCGTAGCCCTGGCGGGCCGCCACCGGCAGCACGTCCGGATTGTGCGAGAGCAACAGGTTGCAGGTCCCGGGCTTGACCAGCGCGCCGGCATTGCGCAGGTAGAGATGTTTCTGGCCCATGCGCTGGTAGTCCACCCCGGCCAGATTGAGAACCGCGCCGCCGAAGCGCAGTTCGCGGGCGCGGTCGCGCAGAAAATCGATTTCCAGGCGCGCCGCCGCGCGGGTAGTATAGTCCTCCACCCCGGCATAACGCTCGTGGTTGCCCAGGCAGCCGAACACGCCGGCGTCGGCTTTCAGGCGCCCCAACTGGCGCAAGCAGGCATCCAGAGGGTCGCCCCTGGCCGAGATCAAATCGCCGGTGACCACGGCCAGGTGCGGCTTCAACTCGATGGACTGGCCAATCACCCTCGCCAGCTCGTCTTCGCGCAGAAAAATGCTGAGGTGAATGTCGCTCAACTGCAGAATCCGCAGTCCGTCCAGATCCGCGGGCAGATCCGCCAGGGGGATATCCACTTCGCGCACCCGGAAATCGGACCGCTCGATAAACGTGCCATAGCCCATGACGGCGAGCGGCGCAGCCATCAGGGCGTTGCCGGCAGTTTGAATCGCCCGCCGCCGGCCCGGATCGGCCGGAGCGTTCCACTTCCGTCCGATTCCACGCGAGATCTCGTAGACTGCCAGCACCCCGGTGGCGGTCATGAGATAGCCCAACGCCAGAGCGCCGGCCAGCGTGGCGTGGGGACCGCTGACTCTCAGAACGGTGGCCATTTCAGGCCAGGTGAGAACATAACCCAAAGCGACGGCCATGCTGAAGGCCGCCACGGCCCAACGCACGGCGCCCAGGCCCGCACCCTGCCAGCGGCGCGCGCCAGCCGCCAGCAATACGCGGCTAACTCGCCACTGAACGAAGGCGAAAACTCCGACAGCCAGGTAATCGAAAGAGAGATGCACGGGCAGTATTCCGGCGAACCTTGTTTCTATTGTAGTAGAACCTGGCCGCGGATTCAGAAGGCCCGGTACCGAAAGCACCGGAGGTATCGGAATGCAACTCGCGGCACAGACAGCCCGAACGACCTGGGCCAGGGCCTTTCCGGACCCGGCTTCCCGGCTCCGTCCCCAAACCGGCTCGTGGAATGCGATACGATGCAATCAACAGCCGTTAATGCCTCCGTTCGGCCGGCGGCCTTTCTTGCCGTGCGGCCGGAAGGTCGAAATTCCAATCATGAAGACCAAAGCCACTACCGCCCTGGAAGTACCCGCCTCCGGCGCCGGCGAGGCGGCGCGGAATCCCGCCCTGCCGCTGAGCACCAATACCCATTTGTTGAATTGGGTTGAGAAAATGGCTCGCCTCACCAAGCCGGCGGCGATTCATTGGGTGGACGGATCGGACGAGGAGTACCGCGCCCTGTGCGGCCGGTTGGTCGCCACCGGCACCTTCCTCCGCCTCAACCAGGATTTGTGGCCCGGCTGCTACTACGCCCGCTCCGACTCGAGCGACGTGGCGCGGGTGGAAGACCGCACGTTCGTCTGCTCGCTTTCGAAAGACAACGCCGGGCCGACCAATAATTGGGAGGACCCGTTCCGTATGCGGCGCCGCCTGAAGGATCTATTCAGCGGCTCCATGCAGGGGCGCACCATGTACGTATTGCCGTTCAGCATGGGTCCGGTCGAATCCCCGTTTTCGCAGATCGGGGTGCAGTTGACCGATTCGCCCTACGTGGTGGTCAACATGCGCATCATGGCCCGCATCGGCAAAAAGGTGTTCGAAGAGATCGACCGCGACCGCAAGCGCATCGTGCCCTGCATGCATTCGGTGGGCATGCCGCTGCCGCCCGGCCAAAAGGACGTCCCCTGGCCCTGCAACCCGGAAAAGTACATCGTCCACTTTCCGGAAACCCGCGAAATCTGGTCGTACGGATCGGGCTACGGCGGCAATGCGCTGCTGGGCAAGAAATGCTTCGCCCTGCGCATCGCCTCCAACATCGCCCGCGACGAGGGCTGGATGGCGGAGCACATGCTGATTCTGGGCGTCGAGGACCCTCGCGGCGAAAAAACGTACATCGCCGCCGCCTTCCCCAGCGCTTGCGGCAAGACCAACCTGGCCATGCTGATTCCGCCGCAGACGTTCCACGGTTGGAAGGTCTGGACGGTAGGGGACGACATCGCCTGGATCCGTCCAGACGAAAACGGCGTGCTGCGCGGCATCAATCCCGAGGCCGGGTTCTTTGGCGTGGCGCCGGGCACCTCCATGCGGACCAATCCCAATGCCATGGCAACCATCTCCCGCAACACCATCTTCACCAACACTGCCCTGACCCTCGAAGGCGGCGTTTGGTGGGAGGGTATGACGGAAACGCCGCCCGCCGAGTGCCTGGATTGGCAGGGCAACGTCTGGACCCCGGAAATCGCCCAACAAACCGGCGCCAAAGCCGCCCATCCCAACGCCCGCTTTACCGCGCCCGCACGCCAGTGCCCCAGCATCGACCCCGACTGGGAGAACCCGCGCGGGGTCCCCATCGACGCCATCGTTTTCGGAGGCCGCAGGGGCGACACCATGCCGCTGGTTTTCCAGTCCTTCAACTGGAGCTCCGGCGTCTACATCGGCGCTACCATGGGCTCGGAAACAACCGCCGCCGCGGCCGGCGCGGTAGGCAAGGTGCGCCGCGACCCGATGGCCATGTTGCCCTTCTGCGGTTACCACATGGGCGATTATTTCCGCCACTGGATCAAGATGCAGCGCTCGCTCTCGGTCACCCCGCGCATCTTTCACGTGAATTGGTTCCGGCGCGGGCCGGACGGCCAGTTCCTCTGGCCCGGCTTCGCCGAGAACATGCGCGTGTTGAAATGGATCGTGGACCGTGCCCATGGCGCCGCGCCGGGCCGCGAAACCCCCATCGGCTGGATGCCCCGCTACGAGGAGCTGGAGTGGAGCGGCCTCGACTTCGGCCAGGAGAACTTCGAGTTCCTGCAGGCATTTCACTGCGCCGAGTGGCGCCAGGAAGTGTTGGGCCACGCCGAGTTTTTCATGGATCTGCAAGATCGCCTGCCGCCCCAGATGATCTACGAGCGCGAACTGCTGATCTGCCGGCTGTAGCGGCCGGCGGCAAGAACCCCCGCTGACGGTCCGCAAGCTAGGCGCCCTTTCCGCCAGGACCGCGCAACCAATTTCCTCGGTTCTGGTGGAAATGTTCGCGCAAGCTGCGGATGCCGGCGCTAGGTAGAATGAGCCAGTTACCGCGGCAGGAGGTCCGCCCCACCAGGCACCGAGTCCGCATCATTTCTACGCCGCGCAACCCGAGCCGAACGGAAACGGCACCCCGATGTCCGAAAAATGGTAAACTCTTGGCGCGGTGTCTGCCGCGCATTTTTCTCGGGGACCCGTGTCATACCGGGTTGTTCGATCCAAGCCCTGATCCACCCTGGAAGGGGGTGTCGTTGTGTTGGACCTCGTCATTGTTCGGGCCATTTTCGTACTCGTTCTAGGTTGCTGCGCCTATGCACTTAATCCCATTCCCGGCCAGCCGTTACTTTCCGTGGCGGGAGGCGTGGTGCTGGCGGCGGCCATCATATTTTTCGAAGTTCGCCTGGAAGGCGTCAGCCTGAAGCGGTTGATTGGCGCCGCCATCGGGTCGGTCCTCGGCATTCTGGGTGCGTTCCTGATGTCACTGGTGGTGGGCCGGGCGCTCCCCGGACAGCCGTTCCTGCCGGTGTGCCTGCTGCTGCTGATGGCGTATATCGGCCTGGTCGTGGGGGCCAAGAAAGGCGAGTTGCTCAATCTTTCCGCGCTGGGCGGCATCTTCGGCGTGGAAAAAACATCCAAGAAGAGCTTCAAGATTCTGGATACCAGCGTGATCATCGACGGCCGCATCGCCGATATCGCCGAAACCGGATTCCTGGATGGCGTGCTGGTGATTCCACAGTTCGTGCTCCGGGAGTTGCAACTGGTGGCCGATTCGGCCGATTCGATGAAACGCAACCGCGGCCGCCGCGGCTTGGACATTCTGCAGCGCATTCAAAAAATGGCGCATTTGACCGTGCAGATCGTGGAAGAGGACTTCCCGCAGGTTCGGGAAGTGGACATGAAACTGATCGAACTGGCCAAGGTCTACGATTGCAAGGTCGTCACCAACGACTTCAATCTCAACAAGGTCGCTCAGTTACACGGCGTGGAAGTGCTGAACATCAACGAATTGGCGAATTCGCTCAAACCCATCGTCCTCCCCGGAGAGACCATGCGGGTCTTCATCCTGAAAGAAGGCAAGGAGTATAACCAGGGCGTCGCCTACCTGGACGACGGCACGATGGTAGTGGTGGATAACGCCAAGAAGTTGATCTCGAAGACCATCGACATCTCCGTCACCAGCGTGTTGCAGACCACCGCCGGCAAAATGATTTTCGGCAAGTACGACGATCGCATCCACGCCGCCGCCTCGAACGAACGGGTCGAGCGCGCGCCCCGCAAGAGCGAGGCGCAGCCGGGTGGCGCCGTCGGCAGCGAGAAAACCACGATAGAATCGTAGAACGCATGAATATCGCTGTGATCGTGCCCGCCGCGGGTCTGGGCACACGCATGGGAAAACCCTCGGCGGAGAAGACCGGCACCAGCCGTAAGCAATTCATGTTGCTGGACGGCGCTCCCATCCTGCTGTACTCCGTACGCAAGTTCGCCTCGCTAGAGCGCGTCGCCGAAATAGTGGTGGCGGTGCGCGCCGAGGATGTGGAATGGGTCGGCGGGCTGCTGGAGCGCGAATTTCCCGCGCGCCCGATCCGCGTGGTGGAAGGCGGCAACAGCCGCCAGCAGTCGGTGGAGAATGCCCTGGCCGTGCTCGGTCCCGAAACCGATCTGGTGGCGGTGCACGACGCGGTTCGGCCGTTCATCGAGGCCGAGACCATTCACCGCGTGCTCGACGAAGCCGCCGAGAGCGGCGCCGCCATCGTGGGCGTGCCCGCGGTCGATACCGTCAAGCAGGTCAGCCGCTCCACCGGCAAGGCGCGGATTCGCGCTACCTTGCTCCGCGAAAAGCTGGTGATGGCGCAAACTCCGCAGGTCTTCCGTTACGATCTGCTGCGGCGTGCCTTCGAATCCGCCCGCCAGGACGGCTTCAGCGGCACCGACGAATCCAGCCTGGTGGAGCGCCTGGACGTGGAAGTGACGGTGGTGATGGGCAACGACCACAACATCAAAATCACCAAGCCCGGCGACATGGAACTAGCCCGCCTGTTTCTGCAGGACGAGCAGGCCAAGGAACCCGCCCGTTGAGCCGCGAGCCGGAAGCGCCGGGCGAGATTCGAACCGGACTGGGCTGGGATGTGCACCGCCTGGCGGCCGGCCGTCCCCTGATTCTGGGCGGGGTCCCGGTGCCAAGCGAGGCCGGTTTGGAGGGTCATTCCGATGCCGATGTGCTGGCTCACGCCATTACCGATGCCATCCTGGGCGCCGCCGCGTTGGGCGATATCGGGATGCATTTTCCCGACACCGATTCGCGTTGGAAGGGCGCCGACAGTCTCGTCTTCCTGCGCCACGCCCGCCATCTTGTGGAGGATCGCGGCTACCGGCTTGTCAATGTGGATTCCACCGTAATTCTGGAACGTCCCAAGCTGAAGGATTTCCGTCAAGCCATCCGCCAGCGATTGGCCGAAACCCTTGGCCTGGAGCTGGACCAAGTGTCGGTCAAGTTCAAAACCGCGGAAAAGGTTGGCCCCGTCGGCGAGGGCCGCTCGGCCGAAGCCCAAGCCATCGTTACCCTGAAATACACGAGTCCGGCTCTCGCTTCCCGGCCCTAAGTCGAGCCGCCCCTTGGCAAACCCGACCGATCGAAGGAAACTAAATACTCCGGGGCCTGGGCGTCAGTTCGCGTTTACCAGGCACATGCGGCGCGCCGCCCGGCGGGCCTTCAACCGCTCATTCGCCTTCTTCTGCTTTTCCGCCGAGACAACCGATTGGCAGGCGTCACAGCGCTTCCGGATTCTGGATCGCGTGATGAACTCCGCTCCGCAACGGCGGCACTGCTTCTTCATGGTCTCCTCAAGCGGGAGAATCCCCGGCTTCTTCGGCAGAAGATGGGAATAATGGAAATCGCAATGATTCATATCCGGACCTCGCTCGTAGTGGGTTGCGACATCGGATTCGGAGTGCGGGACCTGGGATGGGTGTAATGCCCCAGCCGGCAGCGCTCACGTTGAAACAACCCACACCCCCGGATCAAAGAGCCACTCCGGAGGCAGTTAAGATAAATGCCACCAACACCCTGGTTACAAGGAACTTGCCCGACCCGGACGAAGGGTGAGCCTGGCTTCGCTCCGCTCGAATGCTTTGTTCGGCAATCATCCGCATGAAGCTCTAGCACGCCGCGTTCCGAAGCTATGCCAGTGAAGCCGCCGGGCGAAACACTTCCTCCGCACCCAGCAACTCCCAACGCAAGTGATTCATATAGAAGACTAATACGGCCTCCGGATAGAGCGAGCGAAACTTCTCGTATACCCGCTCCTCCCAGCCTTGGGTAAAAAACGGTTTCGGATCCAGGTCTTTCGCGAAGAAGCCATTTTCATGCGGAACGCCCAACAAGTCCAGCACGGCGGCAATCATATCCAGGTGCGAAACCAGAATCGCCTGCGCCAGATCCTTCGCGAAATCGATGTCCCCTTCCACGATGCGCGCCCAAAACCGTGGTGAGGCCTTGCGCAAAGCCTCGGTATTGACCTTGTTCAGGTGTGCCCTGACTTTGAAGCCCTCGTAGATTCGGTAGGTCTTGAGCCTGCCGATGGAGATCCCGCGGATGAGCTGGGGGAAGGCTTCCTGGCCAAGCCCGAGGTAAACATCCGAAATCTGCATAAACTCCCAGCCTATCACGGCCGGCCGCGCGAAAGGATTTCAGATCCAAAAGTGCGCTTCCGCACACCCTCCATCTCTTATGATATCCAATTCCGCATGTTTATTCAGTGCCGGCGGAAACCCGAGGTGGAAAACAGGTCGAACCCTTGGTTTCAGTTTCTCGCAAGGAGATTTCAGCGCCTTGCTAGAATAATGGTTTCGGTCAAATGAAAAACATCATCATCCTGGGATCCCAGTGGGGAGACGAGGGCAAAGGGAAAATTGTGGACCTGTTCTCCGAGCCCTTCGACATTGTGGCGCGATATCAGGGTGGCCACAATGCCGGGCACACGGTATTCATCGGCGAACAGCGGTACGTGCTGAAGTTGATCCCCAGCGGCATCCTGCGCCCGGGAAAGACCGTGGTCATCGGCAACGGGCTCGTCGTCGATCCGGCGGCGCTGTTGAAGGAAATCGATGCGCTCGAGGCCGCCGGTGTCGCCGTCGAAGGGAACCTGTTCATCAGCGACCGCGCCCACGTCCTGTTCCCCGCTCACAGAATGATGGAGCGGCTGTCGGAAGGGAGGGAAGGCAGGATTTCGATCGGCACCACTTCGCGCGGCATCGGCCCCTGCTACGAGGACAAAATCGCGCGGCGCGGCATCCGCATGGCGGACCTGCTGGACCGGGAAGTCTTCCCGGCCCAATACCGCGCGCTGATGGACGAAAAAATCGAAATTGCCCGGACCTTCGGCATTTACGGAGAGCTGGACCTGGCCGGGACATGCGAGGAGTACGAAGTCTTCGCCGGCCGCATCCGGCCCATGGTGTGCGATACGGCGCTGCTTCTCAACCAGGCGATCGCCAATGGGAAGCGGGTGCTATTCGAAGGCGCGCAAGGCACGATGCTCGACATCGACCATGGCACCTACCCGTTTGTGACCTCCTCCAGCGCTTCGGCCGGCGGCGCTTGCACCGGCACCGGAGTGGCCCCTACCCGCATCCAGGGAATCGTCGGCGTTTCCAAAGCCTACATTACCCGCGTCGGCGGCGGACCCTTTCCCACCGAAGCGCTGGATGGGGCGGGCGAAACGATCCGCAATCGCGGCAATGAATTCGGCGCCGTCACGGGACGCCCGCGGCGGTGCGGTTGGTTCGACGTTCCCCTGCTGCGCTATACCGCTGCCATCAATGGATTCGACAGCCTGGTAGTGACCAAGCTCGACGTGCTCGACGACTTTGCGACCATTCCGGTGTGCACCGGCTACCAATCCGCGGGGAAGCCCGTCAATGGCATGCCCGCTCTGGTTTCCGAGATTTCGAGGATTCAGCCGGTATACGAGTGCATGCCGGGATGGGGTTGCAACACCTTCGGTCTCTCGTCTTGGGAGGAACTGCCGGCCCGTGCCAAGGACTACCTGGCCTTTCTGGAAAGCCAAGTCGGCGTCGAGGTGGGGTGCGTGTCGACCGGACCGGAGCGCACCCAGACCATCGTCCGCCGCGGTTCTCGCCTCGAGAACCTTCTGAGCTGAAGGCTAAGCGTTTTCCGGGAATTGGAGCGTTTTTGGAACCCGGCAAGCCCGCTTGAGATTCGTCGCCGATGGCGCAATTATTGCACCGCGATGAAAAGCGTCTGGGTCCCCTTCACGCCACCCAGGCTGAAGGAAATGGGCAAGGCGCCGTTGGCGGCTACATTGGGCACGACCACGTTGAATTGATACAGACCCGTAAACGACGGCCAATCCCGAGAAAGAGGGGATCGCCGCCGTGTTATTAAGAACATCCGGACGGGCGCCGTGGTTATGTTCTGCGCGGTGACGATGGTAACGCCAAGACAGGGTAGCGCGTGTCGTGGATTCGGCCTCGTTTCTGGCAGATGGAGGCATCTTTAGAGACCAAATTCCTTTTGCCTCGTCCGGTTTCATGGGTGAACCCTGCGGAAATAGCACCCGACACATCGGCGCCCGCCCATTGAGCGCTGTCGAGGGTTCTGGTATTCTCTAATAGTTGCAATCATTAAGATCAAGAATCCCGGCCATGGAGGCTGGGCCTACCTTCGAGAGGTAACATGTCAGGCCATTCCAAATGGGCCACCATTAAGCACAAGAAGGCGGCGTTGGACGCCAAGCGCGGGAAGAGCTTCACGCGCATCATCAAGGAAATCATGATCGCCGCGCGCAGTGGCGGCGACCCGGATGGGAACCCGCGGTTGCGTACAGCCATTCTGGCCGCCAAGGCCGTCAGCATGCCCTCCGACAACATCAAGAAGGCGATCATGCGCGGCACCGGTGAGCTGGAAGGCGGGCAGATCGACGAAGTCATGTTCGAAGGCTACGGGCCGGGGGGCGCGGCGGTGCTGGTGAACGTCGCCACCGATAACCGCAATCGCACCGTCAGTGATATCCGCCATGTCTTTTCGAAGAACGGCGGCAACATGGGCGAGCAGGGCAGCGTCGCCTGGATGTTCGAACGCAAGAGCCAGATTTTCGTGCCGGGCGACAAGGCCAGCGAAGATCAGCTCATGAGCGTGGTGCTCGAAGCCGGGGGCGACGATCTGCGCAACCTTGGCGACCAGTGGGAAGTGCTTTCGCCTCCGGAAGCCCACGAAGCCGTGCTGAAAACGCTCGAAACGAACCACATCCCCACCGCGGAATCGAGCATCGCTTTCGTGCCGAAAAACCTGATCAAGCTGGAGGGCAAGAACGCCGCCGGCATGCTGCGGCTCAACGAGGCGCTGGAAGAGCACGACGACGTGCAGAACGTCTACTCCAACTTCGATATCGACGAGAAGGAGCTGGAGGCTCTGTCGTAACGCCGTGCGCGTGCTGGGTATCGATTGCGGGTCGGAGCGAACCGGTTACGGCGTAATCGACAGCGACGGCAGCGCGCACAAGCTGGTGGCCGCAGGGGTTATCCGCACCAGCCCGAAGCGGCCTTTCGAGACGCGCCTGGCCGAGATTTCCAGGGCGCTGCGCGAGCTTCTCGTGCGCTATGCTCCGCAGGCGGCCGCGGTGGAGGAAGTCTTTTATGCGGTCAACGTGAAGACCGCTTTGAAGCTGGCGCACGTGCGCGGCGTGGCGCTGGCAGCGGTGGCGGAGAGCGCGGTGGAGTTCGCCGAGTATTCCCCGCTCACGATCAAGACCAGCGTGGTGGGCTATGGCAGGGCGGAAAAATCGCAGGTGCAAATGATGGTGTGCGGGCTGCTTCAGCTTGAAGAGCCGATCGAATCCGAAGACGCCTCCGATGCCCTGGCGGTAGCCATCTGCCATGCCACCCACGCTTTCACCCGCCGGCGGCTGGCGGGGGCGCTGAAATGAAATCCAGCCATCCCAGGGCGCGTCGCTGGGTGCTGCTGCTCTCCGCCGCGGCATTCCTGGCCGCGGGCCGGATGCCCGCTCAGCAAAGCGCGCCGGCCGCGCCGGCGCGGTTGTTCTATGCGCGCGATTTCAAGGGCAGCGAGCCGCCGTATTTCCAGGTCGCGCTGACCAGGGATGGGAATACCGAATACCGCGAAGCGGTGGACGACGACCTGCCCGTCCGCTTCAAGCTGGACGAAAACGCGATCGACGCGGTTTTCGGCCTGGCGGAGAAGCTCGGGTTTTTCAATCACCCGCTGGACTCGCCGGTCAAGGTGGCCTTCATGGGCGCCAAGACGTTTCGCTACGAAAACGGCGCGCAAAAGGCCGAGGTGAAATTCAACTACTCGCAAGACCCCAACGCGCTGGCTCTCCAGGACTGGTTTGAGCGCATGGGAGAGAGCGCGCGCTACCGCATCGACCTGGAACGAGCCGCCAAGTACGATCACCTGGGAGTGTTCAAAGCCGTCACCGCCCTGGAGGCCGCAATGGAAGGGAACCGCCTGGTGGCGCCGGCGCAATTCCTGCCCATGCTCGATCGCGTGGCCAACAACGAAAGCTATATGCACACGGCGCGCGTGCGGGCGGCCGAACTGGCCGACGCGATCCGCGCCGGCAATAAATGAAGGGCCTGCTTGTCGTTGGCGCGGCGCTTCTTGGAGCGTTGTGCGGAGCGCAGCCGGCACCGCAAGCCGCGGCCGAGCAGCAGGACCTGGCCAACGCGCTTTCCGAGGCCGGCGCCAATCCGCTCGAATATCTGCGCGCGCTCGAAAGGCATCTCGCCAGGTATCCCGATACTCCCCGGCGCGCCGAACTGGAGCGGGCGGCCGCGCGCGCGGCGATCGAAGCCGGCGACGATCCAGCCATCGTTCTCTATGGCGAGCGGGTGCTGGCCCGCCAGCCCGGCGACGTGGAGACGCTGGACCGCGTGGCGCGCGCGCTTTCCCTGTCGGAAGCGAAGGACGCCGCCCCGCGGGCGTTCGAGTACGCGCGGCGTTACGAGGAATTGCTGCGGCAGATGCAGGCCGACCCGGCGCACGGCGGCGTGACGGTTGCCGAGTGGCGAGACCGCACCGACCGCGCCCTGGCTCGCGCGCTCTGCTATGAAGCTCGCGCCGACGCCGCCGGGGGCCGCGCCGCAGAAGCCATGGCGCTGGCGCGGCGATCCTTCGAGACCTACGCCAACGCCGAGTCGGCGCGCGAAGTGGCGCGCTGCTACGAGCGCCTGGGGAAATTCGCCGACGCCGCCCGCGCGCTGGCGGACGCTTTCACGGTGACGGACGCGAGGGATACCGGCGAGGATAAGGCGCGGGATCGCCAACACATGGGTGAGTTGTATCGCCGCGCGACGGGCTCGGAAGCGGGTTTGGGCGACCTGGTGCTCGAAGCTTACGACCGCAACCAGGCCTGGTTGCGCGCGCGCCAGTTGCGGCTCCGCGCCGAAGATCCCAACGCGCAATCGAAGCGCCCGTTGGAGTTCACCCTCAGCCGCCTGGACGGACCCGCCCTGCGCCTGGATTCGCTGAACGGGAAGGTGCTGGTGCTCGATTTCTGGGCCACCTGGTGCGGACCCTGCCGCGAGCAGCATCCGCTCTATGCCGAGGTGGAAAAACGATTCGCCGCGAACGCCAACGTCGCGTTTCTTTCGGTGAATGCCGACGAGGACCGCGCCCTGGCGAAGCCGTTTCTGGCGCAAGAAAAGTGGACCGGCCCGGTGTACTTCGAAGACGGCCTCTCGCACGCCATGGCGGTCCTATCGCTGCCGACGACGCTGATCGTCGGCAAGGACGGTAAGGTATTCAGCCGCATGACAGGCTACGTGGTAGAGACGTTTGCGGACACGTTGACCGAGCGGATCAGGGAAGCGCTGGGCCAATGAGCCGTGGCGCGCGCACTCCTGCGTGCCGCGTCGACTCTCAACTCGACGCTTCTGCCCCCTGGGGGGCGGCGGCCGATGCACCTTGACTCTGTACGGTATAACCGTACATACTGAAGTGGTGAGGGTGAGATGCAGCTGATTCGCTTCCGCCATAAAGGGTTGAGGCAGTTGCATGCGGATGATGACGCCAAAGGCGTGCCGCCGGCAATGGCCGAAATGCTGCGCAAGCTCCTGTTCGCGCTGGAAACTGCCAACGATCTTCATCAGGTGGGCCGATTTCCGGGATGGAAGCTGCATTCGCTCAAGGGCGACTGGATAGGCTTCTGGAGCTTGACCGTCACGGGAAACTGGCGCCTGGTCTTCCGCTACGACGAAGAGGCGAACAGCGCCGGGGACATTGATTTGATCGACTATCACGAGGAGTCCAGAAAATGCCCAGGAAGAACCCGCCCCATCCGGGCGACCTGATCAGGACCGAGATCGTCGAAGCCCTCGGCCTGAGCGTCTCAAAGGCCGCGGAGGTTTTGAAGGTGCGGCGCGCGACGCTCTCCGACCTTCTACACGGCAAGGCTGCGTTGACCCCGGAGATGGCCCTTCGCATCGAAAAAGCGTTCGGTCCGGACATGGACCACCTGCTGCGGATGCAGCTTGCCTACGACGTGGCAAGGACGCGGCGGCAGGCGGGCGACATCGCCATCAAGCGGTATGTTCCGGCCTAGGGATTCGGGCGGGACCTCACCACCTACACCGCCACTCCCGCCCTCCACAGCACATACCCGATGGCTTGTTTGAAGCAGTTCCATGGGTCGCGGAAAGCGGCGCGGGCGGTTTCCTTGCGCGGGGAGCCGTAGACGGCAAGACCGCGGGACTGAAGAATTTTCTTGACGCGGTAGATGTGATAGCCGTCGCTCACCACGATCACGGAGTGCAGGCCCATGCGGCTGAGGATCTCGCCGGAGAGTGCGGTGGAATACATGGTGGAGTCGCCCTGGTTTTCGACAATAATGGACTCGGCCGGCACGCCGTGGCCGATGAGGTAGGAGCGGCCGACGCCGCCTTCCGTATACAAGCGGTCGCCGCCGGCGCCGCCGGTGGTGAGGATGCGGGGAGCCAGCTTCCTGCGGTAGAGATCCAGGGCATGATCGAGGCGGGCCCGCAGCACGGGCGAGGGGCGGCCGTTGTATTCGGCGGCGCCGAGAACCATGATGACGTCCGACGGCCGCGCTTCATCGACCGCCGATTGGCGTTCGATTCTTACGGCGGTAAGCGCGACGTACGCACCCAAGGCGGCCAACCCCGCCACCATCCCCATCCAAACCGCTCGTTTCATCTGCGCTATGCTGTTCGTGCGAACTCCTATTGTAAGATGCCTCGAGCGGAGACGATCACGAGTGCGGCCAACCCCCTGATCAAAGATGTGCGGCGGGCTATCGGGCGAGGCGGCCTCACCAGTGATGGCTGCTGCGTGGCGGAGACCTTCCACCTGCTGGAGGAGGCGCTGCGCAGCAAGTGTGAAGTGAAGGTGGTGCTGGTGGCGGCTTCGGTGGAATCCGCGGCGGAGGCGCACGTGCGCGGGAGGAACGGGGTCAAGATCGCGGTTCTGCCGGACGAATTGTTCGCCACCGTGAGCGGCACCGAGGCGGCGCAGGGCGTGATGGCGCTGGTGAAACCGCCGGAGTGGAACTTGCCGCACCTGTTTCGGGGCTCGCCGCTGGTGGTGGTGCTGGACGGCTTGCAGGACCCCGGCAACGCGGGCGCCATCCTGCGGGCGGCCGAAGCGTTCGGTGCCACGGGAGCGATTTTCGTCAAAGGCACGGTGAGCCCATTCAACCCCAAGACGGTCCGGGCTTCGGCCGGTTCGCTGTTTCGGGTGCCGTTTCTGCACGCCATGGACGCAGCCCTGGCGCGCGCGGCGCTGGAACGGAATGGGGTGAAATCGTTCGCCGCGGTTCCGGCACGGCCGGGTGCGGAGGCGCGCCCGCTGACGGAGGTGGATCTGTCGGGACCGGTGGATTTCATCATCGGCAATGAAGCGCGCGGGGTGGGCGCCGAGCTGCGGTCGGCGGCGCTCGCGATCACCATTCCCACCGTGGCAGTGGAATCGTTGAACGCATCGGTGGCGGCCGGCATTCTGCTGTACGAAGCGCGCCGGCAGCGGGCATTGCGATTATGAGCCTGTTCGATATGGCGCCGCTCGGAGCCGGAAACGTGAAGCGTCCGCTGGCGGAGCGCATGCGGCCGGAACGGCTGGAAGACCTCGTCGGCCAGGAGCAGATTCTGGGGCCGGGAAAGCCGCTGCGCCGCGAGATCGAGCGGGACGAGCTCAGCTCCATCATCTTGTGGGGACCGCCGGGCGTGGGCAAGACCTCGCTGGCGCGCCTGGTTGCGCGGCTGACGCGCTGCGAATTCGTGCCCTTCAGCGCCGTGCTGGCGGGGATCAAGGAAATCAAGGCGGTGATGGCGGATGCGGAGCGGTTCCGCCGCGCCGGACGCCGCACGATCCTGCTAATCGACGAGATTCACCGCTTCAATAAAGCGCAGCAGGATGCGTTTCTGCCCTACGTGGAGCGCGGCGATATCATTCTGATCGGCGCCACCACCGAAAACCCGTCGTTCGAGGTGAATTCGGCTCTGCTCTCGCGGTCGCGCGTCTATCTGCTGCGCGCCCTGACCGTGCCCGAAGTGGTGACGCTGCTGAAACGGGCGCTGCCGGTGCTGAACCTGACCGCGCCGGACGATTTACTGGAACAGATCGCCATCTACGCCAACGGCGACGCGCGCCAGGCCTACAACACGCTGGAAGCCGCGGCGGCGGCATCCGAGGGAGGCGAGATCGCCCCGCAGGCCGTGGAAGACGCCATCGCGCGCAAGGTGTTGCTCTACGACAAGAGCGGCGAAGAACATTTCAACCTGATATCGGCGCTGCACAAATCGGTGCGGTCGAGCGACCCCGATGCGGCGCTCTACTGGCTGGGTCGGATGTTCGAAGGCGGGGAAGACCGGATGTACATCGCGCGCCGGATGGTCCGCATGGCCATCGAGGATATCGGCCTGGCCGACCCGCGCGCCATGGAGCAAGCCATCGCCGCCATGCAGACCGTGCATTTTCTGGGAACGCCCGAAGGCGACCTGGCGCTGGCCCAGTTGGCCATCTACCTTTGTGCCGCGCCCAAATCCGACGCCAGCTACCGCGCTCTGAACGCGGTGGCCGAAGACGTGGCCCAGACCGTAGCCGAGCCGGTTCCCATGAACCTGCGCAACGCGCCCACGCGCCACATGAAAGAGTGGGGCTACGGCCAGGGCTATCAGCACGCGCACCAGTTCGAGGACGCCATCGTGGATATGGATTGCCTGCCGCCATCGCTCAAGGGCCGGCAATATTACTTCCCGACGGACCGCGGCGTGGAGCAGCGCATCGCCGCGCGCCTGGCCGAGATTCGGGCGCGGAGGGAGAAGAAGCAGGCGGGCGGGCCGGCGGATTTGTGACGGCCGGTAGTCGGAACTCCTAATGTCGCCGGGCATCTTCCAGGTATTGAAGAAAATTGAAGCTGCTGATTATGAAGAAACCTCCCTCTAAGCGCCCCACCCCTGAGATGAGAGCGGAGTACGACTTTTCCGCTGGAACTCGGGGCAAGTACGGGGACCGCATCGGTCGCAAGAATCAGAATTGAACCCGGTAAGCCGTGCGTTCGAGCGTTGCGCATCACGGCGTGGGACATTCTTAGATGGCCAGGCGCCGGAACGGCCGCATTCCTTAGCCGGTTCGTGCCGTTGTGCTTGGATCGCGATGCCCTCCGGTAGTACCATGCGTGCATGCTGCCATCGGATCAAGGCATCGGGTGTCTTCATGCGAGCCGAAGTAACTTGGGGGTGCCCGGTGTCTGAGCCCGTACCTGCCGGATCGAAACCTGGTATCGATCGATTGCTCATCGCGTCGGCGCTCGATGCGGACCTGCGCCGGCGGCTGCTCGAATCACCGGACGAGACGTTCCGGGACTTTGACCTTACCGAGGAGGAGAAGGATCTCCTGCGGCGGCCCGACCATCGGCTGCTTCCCTTATTGGGAGCGGCTCTGGCTCACCAGACGGATTCCCGCGCTCCCGAGCCGAAGGCATCCACCGCCGTGCCGCAGCCTCACGCCGTAGTCCGGGCGCGCACACTGCCGGACATTTCGTTGGCGCTGACGCTGGTTCCATGCGCGCAATACGAGAATGGCCGGCTTAACACCATTGCCTACGCAGTGTGGGTGAATCCCTTGCCCCAGGGAGCCGATCCGGCGAGCCTGCCGCCGCCCCAGGGCGCCGTGCTCCCCGGCCAGCCGCTTGCGCCGTTGCACGCGGTGATTCAAGTTTCCGCGGTCCAGACCGAAGACGCCGCCGGCGGCCCGCAAGTCGCCCTGAGCGCCTCCCTTCGACAGTCCGCCAACGTCGCCGCACCACCCCCGCCGGAGGCCGCTGGAAGACCCGGCGCATCGCCCTTTGGAAGCGACCTCGCCTCCGATGCGGCGCGGGCGGCCGTGGCAGCGGTGCGCAGCGCTCCCATCGGCCAGAGATATGGCAGGCTGATCGACCTGATGCACGCACTACGCGGCGGAGAAGTGCGATGACCGACATCTGGATCGCCGGGCTGGGTCTTCAGACGGTCTGTCAGGTGACCCGCGAAGTGGAGGCGGCAATCCGCTCTTCGCGCGAAGTGCTCTACCTGGACACGGGCGTCGCCACTAGGAGTTTCCTCGAAACGCTGTGCCCGCGCGTCGCGCCGCTTTACGAGGAGAGCTACTCCGACCAGAGACCGCGGGTAAACGCCTACGAGCATATAGCCGCCCGCGTCATCGATGCGGCTCTCGATCATCCGCCGGTTACGTTCGCGATCCACGGCCACCCGTTGGTCGCGGCTCATCCCCCGTTCCTGATTCTGGAACTGGCAAATGCGCTGGACATGCGAGTCGCGGTCCTGCCTGGCATCTCGGCGATCGATGCGATTCTGGCCGACTTGCGGCTCGACCCGGTAGTCCACGGGCTGCAGATGTACGAAGCTACCGATCTGCTGTTGCGGCGCCGCCCCCTGCAGCCCGAGGTGCCCGCGTTGATCTGGCAGATCGGCCCGCTCGAAACCTGCCTGCATAGCATGGCCGTGTCGCGGCCGGAGCGGTTCTCCCGGTTGATCGCCCACCTGCGCCAGTATTATCCGCCGCGGCACGAGGTGGTGGCCATCTACTGCTCCCCCCACCCGATTCTGCCGCCCGCCATTTTTAGATTTGCCCTTGAGGACATGGGCGAATATGCGCAGGAGATCCATGCCGGGTTCACTCTGTACGTGCCACCCTCGGCTTCCCGGCCGGTTCAGGACTACGACGTACTCGCGAAGCTATACAGTGCGGACCACTTGCGAAGCATTACTCGTTCCTGAACGGGTGGCTTCGCCAAGACGCCGATGCCCGCCTCCGACACTGTGTCGCAGCCTCCGGCAGGGCTGGCGGAAGGCGCTACGCGCAAACGCTCCCGATCGCGTCGATCTTCGCTTCCGTCAGGTAACCGTAACGGTTAATCCAGACGCGGCGCCGCGATGCCCGGTAGGCGACATCGAGGCGCTGCCGGAAATCTTCGAGCGGGCCGTAACCGTGGGCAAGCGCGTACACTGGAGTCTTCCCGGCGGCCTGCTGCGCCGCCTGAATCCTGCCGCGCTGGGCGGCGCGTCCCGCGCGGTGCGGCGTGTCCGGACCGGGATAGTTGTAGTCGGAAAGGCGCGGCAGGCCGTTGTCGTCCGCAATTCCCAGAATCCGCACCAGCTTGCGGACCAGCAGGGCGTCGGAGATGCCCGGATTCGCTTGTTTCAGTGCGTCTCCGTAGAAGCGCACGATCATGGGCCAGTGCATGGTGTAGAGCTTCACGCTGAATCCATCGCAGTGCGGGGCTGCCAGACGGTAGTCCATTCCGGAAGAGAAGGAAAACGGCGGCGGGAACGCGTTGGGGACCAGTTGCTTCGCGGCGCCGCCGGCGGCTGTCAGCGCTTCACGGAAGCCCTGAAGCAGTTCTTTGACGAGCGTTGCCTTGAAGCGTCCCAGATCGGCCAGTCCCTCGTTCCGGCTCATGAACGGAAGCAACACGAAGCCCGCCGATTCGAGTTCCCTATCCGTCAGCTCCCCGTGCAGATGCTGGTAGAGATCCGCCGCCGCGCGCCGCATTCGCTCGAAGTCCAAGCCCAGGCGTTTGGCCGCGGCCTGCGCGGGTGCGCCGAAATCGAGGAAAGCGTCATCCAGCAGGTATTGCGGATATTCCGGCCAGTCGACGCGGATGCCGTCGATCTCGGGATACTGCTGGCAGAGGTCGGCGATGAGCGCCTGCGTGTACCGGCGGATGTCAAGGGACGCGAGGCTGCCGGTATTGCCCACGCGGCGCTTCGGCACGCTGCCATCGGGGAGTCGAGGCTGGTCCTCTTCGGTGGGACCGCCCGAGGTGACGATGTAATCGGGCGGGATGACGGACTGGATCTGGAAGTAGGTCTTGAGCCCGGCGGCGCGCGCGGCAACGAGGAAGTCGCGCACGATCCGGCCCTGGCGGCGCGTGCGGTCGTCGGGAGCGCTGGGCTGATAGCGCAGCCCATGGTAGAGCTTCAGGTTGGGGACGAAACTCGGCGAGGACGCGGTGTAAAGCTCCCGCCTGCCCCACAAAGGCCGGTCGAGCAGACGCACGCCACCGGCGCCCGCGTCGATGGGCGGTTGGCGCTGCCCGTGCTGCCGGTCCGAAGGCTCCATCACGTAAGGCGAGGTGGCGACGGCGGTGGCGCGGGCCCGCGTTTTCACGTTGCGCAGAACCTGCTCAATCCCCTCCACCTGGTAGTCTTCGGGCATCACGGTAATGCCGACGAAGCGCTGGCGCGTGGCGGCCGGAATCGCCGCCGGTGCGGCCAGTGCCTGCAGCAAGGTTCGGCGGGTCAGCATCTGTGTTCCAGTATAAATGGCTAAGCTGGAAGCGCCTCGCACGATGCACAAAAATGCACAACGCCGCCGGATGGGTTCGTCCCACGGGATTACACTTAAAGCTGGAGGGACGTTGCACTCACACGGCCACAACCATCACGGGACGGGAAGTATTTTGCGGTGGTCGCTGGTGGCCACCGTGGTTTTTGTGGTGGTGGAAATCGTGGCCGGAGTGCGGGCCCACTCCCTGGCGCTCGTTTCCGACGCGGGGCACAACTTCACCGACGCGCTGGCGCTGCTGCTGGCGTGGTTCGGCGTGTACCTGGAATCGAAACCCGCCGACGAGTCGAAGACTTACGGCTACCATCGCGGCGGCGTGCTTTCGGCCTTCGTCAACGCTCTTACCCTGGTGGCGCTCTCCGGCTGGATCCTCTACGAAAGCGTGCTGCGGCTGCGTCACCCCCAGCCGGTTTCCGAAGGCATCATGATGGCCGTGGCGGCGCTGGGGCTGGTATTGAACGGGGGTATCATGTTGGCGCTGCGCGCGGCGCGGCACCACGACGTGAATATCCGCGGCGCGTTCGTGCACATGCTGGGCGATGCGTTGGGGTCGATTGCCATCATTGCCGGCGCCATCGCCATCCGCTACACCGGCTGGCAGCAGTTCGATCCGCTGCTTTCCATGGCCATCGCGCTGCTGATCGTCTGGACGGCGCTCGATATCATCCGCGAAACCCTCAACATCCTGCTCGAAGGGTTGCCGCGCGGCATTCACCTGGCGGAGGTGGCGGATGCCGCGCGCTCGATCGCTGGCGTGCTGAGCGTCCACGATTTGCACATCTGGAGCCTGGGATCGAGCACGCACGCCTTGAGCTGCCACGTGCTGATCGAAGACGTGCCGCCATCGGCCAGCGAAGTCGTTCTGCTGCGGCTGAACGGCATGCTGGCGGAACGGTTCCATATCCACCACACCACCGTGCAGTTCGAGCACGCCGTGTGCCCGATGGCCGACGGCTGCGCGATTCCCTCGGCGCATGAGTCCGGCCAGGCGCATTCACACCCGCGCACGCATTGAACGGCTTAAGGCGGTTGCCGGGAAGCCATTGAAATTTGCAGGTTTTTCACAGGCTAAAGCCTGTGCCACCATCCCCCGAACAGCGCCAGTCCGAGAAGCGTGGCGACTGTTGCCAGGCTGACCGCCAGGGTGGCAAGGCGGTAAGGGCCGGGGTCGAATTCGAGGTCGATGGAGCACTCTCCGGCGCACTGCGGATGGATGACCATAAGCCCGAGCGCGTCGCGGCCGACCGCGAGCGAATGGCCGCCCGAAGTGGCGCGCCAACCGGGATCATAGGTCACCTGCAGGGACAGGACATTGGGCGGGTTGACGCTGGCCGTAATTCGCCCGCGGGTGGGATTGTCCCAAGCCAGACTCGCCGGCGGCAGGGCCGGATCCTCGAGTGCTGTGACATAGCGCCGAATTTCAGCCACGTCCAGGCCATGCACTGGCCGGTCGGCGACCAGTGCCGATGGGGGAACCACGTGCGCCAGGGAGACGGACCGCAAGGGAACCTGGTAAATCGAGTCGCCGGCTTCCTGCCAGACGAGCGGCAGGAGTCCGTCGAATTTTCGGGGATTGCGCACCGGATGGTAGTAATCGCTGCTGCCGGGGCCGGGGACGACGATGGCGCCGCAGCCAAATGCTTTCAGCCAGAGAACCGAAATGGGGCCGTCCCGATCGCCGGCATTCTGGCCCGTGTAGATCGTATAGACGGCCACCTGCTGGACCCAATTGGGCGCGGTGGGCTCGAAGCCGCCGCTCAATTGCGGATTATCGGCGAAGAGATTGAACCACCACTGGCTCTCTCCTGACACCATGATACGCTGGCCGTGGAGGTGGGCGGAGGCGAAGCTCGCCTGGCGAAAGGCGGCGGAGCGGGCGATATCGGCCGGTTGAATCAAGCGCCGGGCGAAGCGGTAGTCCTGCCAGGCGAACCAGCTCATCAACACCAGGCTCAAAGCGGCGGCGTCATGGGCCACCCACGACGGCACCCATCTGCCGAGACGGGCGCCGGCGAAGGCCAGAAGCAGGCAAAGGCCGGCCTCCATTTCGATGTGATAGCGCAAAGCCTGCGGGAGCAGATTCACATCCCGGAGCGAGAACAGAACGATGCCGCCGAAGCAGGCCGAAAACACGGCGGCGAATTGCAGCATGGGGTCGCACCACCGCCGGGCGATGGCCAACAAGCAAGCCAGCAGCGCCAGGAATGCCGCCGCGAGCAATAGAATGCGGAGGGTATAGCGAAAGTCGCCGCCGGATACCTGCGAGCTGGCCACCAGAAGGCGGATCTCCGCGGGCGGCAAAAAGCGGCAGATGGCGAGGTAACCTGCCAGCAGCAATCCGCCGGTGGCTGCGAGTTGCGGCCAGCGGTGGTGAGGCCAGGCCAGGAACAGAATCGCCGCGGAAATGCAGATCGTCAGGATACCAAAGGCATTCGTCAGCATTACCGCGGCCACTGCCAGGCCGGCGGCGCCGAACCGGCGCGGGCTGGGCCGTTTCCAGTAGCGCGCCATCAGCAGGAGGGCTGCCGGGAGCAGGCAGAGAGCCAGGTTGTGCGGGCCCTCGCCCCAGAAAACGATGTTTCGCAGGCGGCGCAACCCCCATGGCGTGCCCAGATCCTGAGCCAGCCGTGGAATCGCCACGCCGGGCGAGGTGAGCGACCAGAGCAGCGCAGCCGCAAAACTGGGCGCCAAGCGGCCCGACACTTCCTTGGCAAACAGGAACAGGAAGACCGGCGCCAGCGAATAGGCCAGCGCCATTACAAAATGATACGCATGGGCCGGCGGCCAGCGGCCGATCCAGGAAACCATGGCCACCAGCGCGCCCGTCAGCGGCAGATAGGTATTTTCGAACGGCATCCCGCCGTCGAACCAGGGAACCCAGCCAACATGCGGCCAGTAATCCCGCAGGAATTTAGCCGTGGCGATGAAGAAGCCTTCGTTGGATTGAAAGTCGTCGAGATATTCAGCCGTGAACAAAGGCCCGCAGACGGCCGCGTTGACGGCCAGCAGCGCGAGACAGGCGAACACGGTTCGTCGGGAGCGCACGTTTCAGTTGCCGAGCAGCTCCAGATAGCGGGCCAGCACTTCCATGCCGCGGTAGAAGTTCGGCAGATGGAATTTCTCGTTGGGCGCGTGCAGGTTGTCGTCGGGCAGGCCGAAACCCATCATCACGCTGGGAATGCCCAGGCATTCGTGGAACACGCCCACGATGGGAATCGAACCGCCGGAGCGAATGTAGACGGTAGGCTTGGCGAAAACTTCCTCCAGTGCCTGTGCGCCGGCGCGGATGAAGGGATTGTCGGGATCGGTGAGCGAGGGCTCGCCGGTACTGAGTACCTTCAATTCGGCGGTGACACCGCGCGGGCAGGCGGCGGCAATCGCGGCGCGCAATTGTTCGGCGGCTTCGGCGGTGGTCTGGCCGGCCACCAGGCGGGTGCTGATCTTGGCCACGGCGCGGGCCGGGATCACGGTCTTGGCGCCCTGGCCGGTGAAGCCGCCGCGGATGCCGTGCACTTCGAAGGTTGGCCGCGCCCAGAGACGCTCAAATAGCGGTACGCCCGGCTCGCCTACCAGCGCGGGCGCGCCGATTTCCTTTTCGGCGTACTCTTTTTCATCGAACGGCAGCCGTTCCCAGGCCTCGCGTTCCTTGGCGCTCGGCGGAATCCCGCGGTCGTAGAAGCCGGGGATCTGAATGCGCCCCTGGCGATCTTTGAGGGCGCAAACGATTTCGGCGATGGCCTGCAACGGATTGGGAGCGGCGCCGCCGTACATGCCGGAATGCAGATCGTGGGAGGCGCCCTGGACGGCGAGCTCCGCGTACACCATGCCGCGCAGGCCGACGCAGATGGTGGGCAGATCCGGAGCGAACAGCTCGGTATCGCAGACCACCGCCGCATCCGCCTTCAGACGCGGAGGCCGGGTCTTCACGTAAGCTTCGATGTGTTCTCCGCCGGTCTCTTCTTCGCCTTCCAGCAGAAACTTCACGTTCACCGGCAGGCGGCCGGTGGTCTTCATGAGGCCCTCGACGGCTTTGATCTGCAGGTAGACCTGGCCTTTGTCGTCGGCCGCGCCGCGGGCGAAGATGTCGTTGCCGCGAACTTCGGGCTCGAATGGCGGCGACTTCCACTCGTCGAGAGGATCGGGCGGCTGTACATCGTAGTGCCCGTAGAAGAGAATGGTCGGCTTCCCGGGCGCGCCCAGCCACTCGCCATATACCAATGGATTGCCCTGGCCTTCGATCAGCTCGGCATCGAGGCCGGCTCTTTCGAGTTCGGCGCGGGCGAACTCGGCGGCTCGCAGAATATCCGTCTTGTGCTCGGAAAGCGCGCTAATGCTGGGGATGCGGAGAAAGGCCTTCAGCCCTTCGAGGAACTCGGCTCGATGATCGTGGTAGTAGTTCATGGAGGACCTCCGTAATACGGTAGCAGCATGCGGGCCGTCGGGGCATGGCTCCCGGCCATTTCGAGGGACTTGCAAAAATCTCTGGCGCCACCGCCCCCTGACGGTCGCGGCTCGGTAAGCGCCATCCCTTCGACGTGCGATTCCGAGCCGCGCGCGCAAGCAAGCGGTTTCTTCGAATTTATTATGCCAATTACCCACAGGGTCGTCCGCAACCATCATTAAGATAGTTGGGAAGCTGGTGAGAGTTCGGTGCGTCGTGCTTCTACATGGCTCGATGCGTTCAAGAGCATGCGTTCAAGAGCATTGACAGCAAATTATACAAATGATAGCCTATCCGTGCGAAGCTTTCGTCGTCGTGGCAGTGTGGATCGTCTCCTCTGCACAGCGCCGTTCCCGCCCAACGTCTTGACCCTTAAGTCTCGACTCTCGGAGGTGAACAATGGGGTTTTGGTCACCACAATACTTGGATTCCATCGATCCCGAGAATGAGGAAATCTGGATCGATTCCCCTGCCGAACAGGCGCGGATACAGCGCCCCGGCTCCCTCACAAAAGAAGGCGATGTCGGTGCGCAGCAAATCATGGTGAATGGACGCGAGGTTCCCTTGTCTTGGGTTCCCGATCTCCTCGGCCTTGAGTGGAAGCGTTCCGAGAGCGTCATGATCGTCGGCTCGGCCTACGCGCCATTCATCGGAGGAATTTCGAGGCGGGGTTGTACTCTTCCGTTGGCGGAATACGATCATGCACAGTCGGCGGCGGATTTTCTCGTCGCGTTTTTGAAGTACGTCGTCTTGCCTGATCAAGCGTACTACGCAAAGATTGGTCTTCTTGCGGAGGATCTTGGTGATCAAGGAAGATCGCGCTCTTTGACTTGTGTCGCGCCAGCTATACAGTGCGCGGTGCGCGACGCTCCGGCGAAACGATGGATGAGGCCGCTGAGCACACGTTCAAAGATAGCGTTCCGCCGGAAAGGGACAAAGCCAAAAGGCACAGTCCCGCTCGCGCCGAAGCGTCTCGCCGCCTTTTCACAAGTTATGTAGAAGCACCGAAACAGCGGGCGTGGACACTCGCACGACTCGTTGAATCTGAAGCGCGTCGGATCATCGCTCTTGGATTCCTTGCCGAACATGGACTACTGAGGCTCCTCTGGGACAGCGGTATCCACACTATCTACCAACGCTCCAGGCCCGACGACCCATGGTTCCCTTCCAAAACTCACGGTGACAAATGGGTACTCAACTATGCGCGGGCTAGGCAGACGTTGACGCGTTGGCTCGATGACGCCGATTGGTGGGTCGCTGAAGGCCGACTCGATGGCGTCCCGCGCCGATGGCACGTCCTGCCGGTTCTTCATCCGGCTCGCAATGGTGCCGACAGCGGCTATTTACGTACGCGGAGGTTGCTGAGGGACATGTAAGGCACCCAGCGAAAATGGAGATCAACAAATGAAGCGTGTTAGCCTTGCATCCGCAATGGTAATTGTCATATCTTTTGCCGTTGCTCAAACAGTGCCCCGAGCGCACTTGGCACGGCCTGCTCAGCCAATGACGACAATAGCGCCCTTCAATGCTGAGACAGAGGCCCTCGCACCGCACTTCCCTGGCCATAATGCGCAAGTCATATACGAGTTGATTAAGGCGAAGTTGCCCAATACACACAAAATCCGAGTTCGAGTCCGAGGCCGAGTACCGCGCGAGGATAGAAGGATTGTCGCACCGTACGCTTACCCCAGAGGTAAGGCCTAGCAGCCCGTGGCAGAAGTCAGTCTTTCTCAGATGGCGAGACGACGCGTTACCTGAATTGTGCCGAACGGCACGAGATCGTCGGCGTCGGGTAGTTCACTTTGCAATGCAAAGTGGCCG
>Ga0182014_10001381_pt1 | contig 32523 bp, 25 predicted proteins | sample 612S2DmetaG_FD_120489 | JGI IMG/M metagenome (GOLD analysis project Ga0182014, IMG submission 120489) | Permafrost microbial communities from Stordalen Mire, Sweden - 612S2D metaG | ecosystem: Environmental > Terrestrial > Soil > Wetlands > Permafrost | place: Sweden: Stordalen | collected... | reverse complement strand
GTCAACCGCACGACGGGATAGGAGGGAAGGCCTGGTGGCTACGCCGGCGGGACGCCGATACTGAACGCCTTCGGCGACCGCCCTAAGGACTCGCCGGAGAGTGAGTGAACGCGACGCCGTCGTGAGTGCCGGGATCGTTGTCGACGAGTGGGTTCTTGAAGAGTCGCCGTGCCACCGGAAGCACATCATCGCGCGACTTCACGATGATCTCGAACGACGCCGGCAAGGGATTGCTCCGTAGCCAAACGAGAATACCGTGTCGCTCCAGCCACCGCATCATCGTCAGCTTCTTGGAGACGAAGGCAAACTCCTGAACCCCGGGTATCCTGGCTATCTGGCCGGCAAGATGAGCGCGTTGCCTGGGCTTCGCGGTATCCCTCAAGAAGACCGAGACGATGCGTGCCTTGAGGACCGAATCCGTCGCCGGATCAGGAAGTGTAGTGGCGGCGACGGAGGGCGCGATTTGCGGCGTCGGCGATGACCTCGCGACCGGAGTCTGCCCGCCGCACCCGGCGACAAGGACAAACGGCAAACAGGCCGATAGCAGCGCGACCAGCATCACGTGCCCGTGAGCAGACTTGGCCCGGTTCGGCATGATCACACAATACCATGGGCAGTGGGCACGCTCCGACCCACACCGATTCAGCGGTTGAGTCCGGGCTACCTGTGCTCCTGCGGCCGAGTGGCTACGCTGACGGAACGCCGATATCAGAAAGTCGCCCGGCCGCACAGTTCAACGTCATTCGCCGCTACGACGGAACGCCGAGGTCACCGCAAGCGGCACACGCATCGTTCGGTGCAGACCCTCCGGTCTCTGTTTGGTCGCTGGCTGACTCTATGGCTGTGGCGAAGTCCTCCACTTGGGGAGTCGTGGGCAAACTCCCAGACAAATGACTGATACGCGTCCGTGGCTCTCATTTCGACAAACAGCGGTCAGCGTTCCGATTCCTCTTCCCCGTTCGTCGAGCCTGTCCGCCTGAACTTACACCGGGCTGCGCCCTGCCACCTCCGCTGCCTCCGCCGCCTCCGCCGCGTCGGCGAGGCCGCGGATCGTGCCCGAGAAGATCACCTTGTGGAACGGATACAGGCCGTACCAGTAGAGGTGGCCGGCCAGTCCGTGCGGCGCGAAGTAGGCGGTCTGCACGAGCCGCGTGGCGCCGGCGCCGCGCGGCTCGCACTCGAACTGCAGCCAGGCGCCGCCCGCCGTGCGCATCTCGGCGCGCAGGCGCAGCAGGCGACCGGGGACGATCTCCTCGACGCGCCAGAAGTCGAGCACGTCGCCGACCCGCAGCGTGTCCGGGTCGCGCCGGCCGCGGCGCATGCCCACGCCGCCGACCAGGCGGTCGAGGCCGCCACGCAGCCGCCACGACCAGTTCCAGAACGGATACCCGCGGCGCCCGCCGATGCCGCAGACCACCGCAAAGACGCGCGCCGGTGGGGCGCTCACCACCAGGTCGCGGCGCTCCAGCGCAAAGCCGGCCGCGCTGGCCAGCACGACCGGCCGCTCGTCGCCCTGACTGCTGCCCAGAGCATCGCTCCAGGCGGTCTCGACGCGGCCCTCGTCGAGGCCGCGCAAGGCGCGCCGCACGGCCGTCTCGTAGTCGACCGGCCGGATGTCGGGGAACAGGCGCAGGGCCGAGTCGTCGCGTACCACGACCTCGCTGCGCAGGCCCTCTATCAGCGGACGGGCGATGTCGTCGGGGATGGGCGTCACGAAGTGCACCCAGTAGGAGCTCAGCAGCGGCGTCAGCACCGGCACGGCCACCAGGCGGCGGTGCAGACCGCGCACGGCGGCGTAGCCGGTCATCATGCTGCCGTAGGTGCGCACGTCGGCGCCGCCGATCTCGACCACGCCGCTGCCGTCGGGCGGCAGGTCGAGGGCGGCGACCAGGTAGGCCAGGGCGTCGTCGACGGCGATGGGCTGCACCCGCGTGTAGACCCAGCGCGGGCAGATCATGACCGGCAGCCGTTCGGTGAGATAGCGGATCATCTCGAACCCGAGGCTGCCGGCGCCGACCACCACGGCGGCGCGAAACTCGGTGACGGGCACGCCGGCCGCGGCCAGCGCGACACCCGTCTCCTGGCGGGAGCGCAGATGCTCGGAGAGATCGGCGTCGGGGTCGCCGAGTCCCCCCAGATAGACGATACGCCGTACGCCGGCGCGCGCCGCGGCCTCTGAGAAGGCGCGCGCCGCCCGCTGGTCGTGCTCCCGAAAGTCGCCGCCCGCGGCCATGGCATGGATGAGGTAGTAGGCCGTCTCGACGCCTTCGAGCGCCGCCGGCAAGCTCGCCGGCACGAGCACGTCGCCTTCGACGATCTCGACCTGGGGCGCCCAGGGACGGTCGGCCAGACGCGCGGCATCGCGCACCAGGCAGCGCACGGAGTGGCCGCGGGCCACGAGCAGCGGCGCGAGGCGGCCGCCGATGTAGCCGGTGGCGCCGGTCAGCAGGATGCGCTGCGCAGCGCTCAACAGTGACCTGGCGGCACGAACCCGATCGCAACGAAAGGGGCCATGATCGTACTGTTCCCCGGCGCCACCCGGACTAGCCGGCAGGGCCGCGCCGCGTGGGCGCGGCCCTGCCGCCGCGTGTCTGGCGAGCTCCCTAGTGCCTGAAGGAGCTGAGCGCCTGCAGGAAGGCCGCGCCGTTCGGCGTGCCTATGCCCGTGACGTCGTCGTAGCCGGGGGTCGTCTGCAGCGTGCCGGTCTGGTTCATGGTCCGCACCGAGAACGTAAGCCCGTCGGCGGCATTCTCACCGTTGTCGAAGTCGCTGCGCACGGCCGCGACGACGCCGTGCGGGCTGACGACGTCGCGGAAGGCGTTGCTGCCGGCCAGCGCGTACAGCGTGGGGTTCACGAAGCCGTGCGGGTGACCCGCGCGCTGATCGGCTAGCGCCATCACGCCGGCGAACAGCGGGCATGACACGCTGGTGCCGCCGATGCGGTACGTGTCGTAGTAGGTGCCGTCGGAGAAGGTCTGCGTCTCGCCGACGAGCATGCCGGTCGTGGGGTCGCCGTCCATGGCGACGTCGGGCACCGCCCGTCCCGGAATCGCCGAGAAGTAGTGGCTGATCGCCTTTGGCACGACCCCGAACTGATACCAGGGTTCGGTCATGATCTGGCTCGTGCCGCCGCCGCTGCCGTACAGGTAGTCGCCGGGCAGAGGGGGCGACCAGACGCCGTCGACGAGCGTGCTCTTGGTCGTGCCCCAGCCGGTCTCGAACAGGTAGTTGTTGTTGGCGCCCACGCCGAGCGAAGTACCACCCACATCGGTGATCCAGGGGCTCGAGGCCGGCCAGTCGACCGTGCGATAGCCGAGATCGGCGACCTCGTCGCCATCGTCGCCCGACGAGAAGTAGACGCCGATACCCTCGATCGCCGCCTGCACGAAGATGGCGCTCTCGGCCCTGATGAGGTCGGGGGCGATGGTTTCGCCGGCGTCGCCGTACGAGTTGCTGATGATCTGCGCAGCGTGGTGGTCGACGACCCAGTTCATGGCTGCGTCCATGTCGCTGTCGCTGCTCGACAGGGCGCCCACGTACACGATGCGGGCGCCGGGCGCCATGCTGTGCACGGCCTCGATGTCGAGCGTCTCTTCGCCGTACCAGTCCTGCTCGTCGCCCTGGGCCGGTTCGCTGACGAGGCCGGGAGCCCAGACCTGCGTGAACTGGCCCTTGGTGAACGTAGGCACACCGTTGTCGTGCGAGTAGCGATTGACGTCGTAGACAATCGTCGGCGCGGCGTAGGCGTCGATGACCGCGACGGTCACGCCGCGGCCGTCGTTACCGCTCTTGATGGCGCTCGCCACGCCATAGGCGCCGCGGAACTGGGCCGGCGTGTAGCCACGCGGCGCGTAGGGCAGGAACGTGCCGTAGGCCGGCGGCTGATCGGTGGCGATCGTCTGACCCCAGAAGAGCGACCACGGCTGACCGTTGCGAAAGCCCGCCGGCGGCGGGGCGATGATGTTCGAGCTCAGCGGATGCGTGAGCTCGCCGCCCTGATCGAGGCCGACCACGGCGGTGACGACGCCCTTGAGCGATGCCGGGATGGTGACCGGCGTGGCCGGCGCGCGCAGCGTGAGTCCGCGGACGGCGTACTCGTTGAGCTTGACCCGGAAGCTGGTCTGGGCCTGAGCCACGGTCCCCCTGGCGGCCACATACAGCCCGTTCGCGGGCACGGCGGTGATCTTGAAGCCCTGACCTGTGAGCCAGGCGCGGACCGCGGCCACCGCGGCCTTGGTGGGCGCGAACCGCGCGCGGAAGGTCGGCGCGCTTAAGTAACGCCCGTAGGCGGCGTTCGACGGGTCGGAGACGGCCTTGGCCAGCGCGTCGGCCTGGCCGGCGTGACGCCAGCCCAGGTAGACGTGAAAGCTCACGGACGCGGCGCCGCTGGCGGGTGCCTTGAGCGCGGCCGCCTTGGCCCACGGCGGCACGCTGCCGCTCACCTTGGCGCCGCCCGCCGGCGCCGCCGCGGCGCTCGCCGCCAGCAGCACGGCCAGTGCCGCACTCAGGACCAGCGAAGCCACCATCAATCGTACGAGTCGGTACATTACCCCCCCTTTGTCGCGCTGGTCTTCCCAGCGAATCCCCAAACTACAACGCCGCGGCGCGCGCTTCAAGCACCGTGACAGCCCCACGGCTACGACGGCTACGTCGGCTCGGCGGCGACCTCGACGCGGTCGCGTCCGGCATGCTTGGCGCGGTAGAGCGCGTCGTCGGCAAGCTCGACTGTGCGGTTCGGATCCCAGCGCCCGGCCGGCCGGGTGACCACCCCGGCCGACAGTGTGACGACCTCGCCGGCCGGCAAGCCGGCCGCCGCCGCGACGCTCGCCGCGCCGCCTCGCACGCGCTCGCCCACCGCCAGCGCGTGCCGCCCGTCGGTGTTCGGCAGGATCACGGCGAACTCGTCGCCGCCGTAGCGGGCCACGACGTCGCCCTCACGAACGCTGCCTTCGATCAGGCGCGCCACCTCGGCGAGCACGGCGTCGCCCTGCAGATGGCCAAAGGTGTCGTTCACCCGTTTCAGGTGATCGAGGTCGATCATCAGCAGCGACAGCGGCCGGTCGCCGCGGTCGGCTCGGGCGACCTCTCCGCTCAAGCGCCGAAAGAATTCGCGATGGTTGAGCAGGCCGGTCAGGCCGTCGCGCACCGCGGCCTGACGCAGTGTCTCCTGGGCGTCCTCGACCCGCGTCGCCATGTCGTTGAAGGCCCGGCCCAGATCGTTGACTTCGTCGCGCTTGACCGGCGAGACGGCCACGCGGCGCCCGAGATCGCCCGCGGCGATGGCGCGCGCCGCGCCGGTCAGCGAGCTCAGCGGCAGGACCACCTGACGGGCCAGGACGATGCCGATCAGCACGGCCACCGCCAGCGCCCCAAGGGCCGCCAGTGCCGTGCCGCGCAGAAGCTGGCGCTGAGCGGCGACGATCGGGGCGCGCGGCTCGGCGGCGATCATACTCACCTGCGCGCCGGCCACGGGCAGCGTCTGGCTGGCGCCGCTGTAGCCCTGGGCTGTGCGCACGACGCCGCCATGCCCGGCGGAGGCCGCGTCGAGGCGCGCTACCAGCGGCCCTAGGGCGCGATCGGTCGTGGCCACGACGTCGCCGCCCACGACGAAGGCGATCTGCGAGGTGGTGGCTCGTTCGATCGCCGCGACGAAGCGGCTGTCGACCGCCTTGGCCACGACCACCGTACCCACGTCCGACGTGCCGAGGCGGTCGATGGTGATCGGCGCCGCGGCCACCAGCCAGAGCCCGCCGTGCCACGTGACCCACTGCGACGACGAGGAGCCGCGGGCGGCAGCGTGCACGACGGCCGCCGACTGGATGGCCCCGGGAACTCCCGGCGAGCCCGCCAGCGGCGCGCCACGACTGTCGAGCACGACCACCAGATCGGCGCGGTGGGCGCGCACGAGGCGGTCGATCACCTGCCGGCGCAGCCAGAGCGCCTGGCGGTCGGCGACGTGCGGGGCGACGACAGGCGACCCGGCGTCGACCGCCAGCAGCTCGAGCGTCGCACGGTGGTCGGCCAGGACGTTGACGGCGACTCTCAGCTGATCGGCCGTGCGCGCAGTTTCGAGCCGGTCGAGGCTGCCTACGGTGGCCCGGTACGAGATGATGAACTGCGCGCCGAGCGCCAGCACGGCGGCCAGCAGCACGCCGACCAGCACCTTGACGCGCAGCCGCGGATGACGCAGCCGCTGCAGTGCGGAGACCGGATGGTCGCGCTCCGGTCGATCTGAGCTCGGCGTCACGACCTCTCTTTCGAGCCTCTGAGACCGCTCTCTCAAGTTAGCTTACCATCCCGGTCACGGCGGGCACGGAAAAGACCGGCAGCTCGAGGGTGCGGGGCGGCAGCGCGGCGACACGGCAGCGCTCAAACGTGGGCAAAACACCGACGCGACACGCGGCGCCGCAGCGCCGCGGCGGCAGGCCCGGAAGGTTAGTGGACGACCGAGCGAATGAACAGATACACAAGGACCGCCGGCGCGATCGCGCCGGCCGACCACCACAGCAGCGAGAACGAGCCGCGCTTGACGATGCCCTGCACCGCGGTGACGACGCCGATAGCGGCGCCGACGGCGGCCAGCACCGCGCCGACGTAGACGCCGAGCGCGGTGGGCAGATGGTGCATGGTGACGGCGTGGTGGATGTTCTCGGCGGCCGCCAGCGAGATGAGGGCGCCGAAGAGCAGAACGACCAGGCCGGCGAGAGCGATGAGCAGACCCGCCGCGCGCAGCGTGCCCACGGGAACGTAGTCGCTGATCTGGCTGGCCCATGGGTAGCGGGCCAGTTCGTCGGGGGTCAGTGGTCGGGCCACGTCGCCTCCTTGGAGATCGTTTGCCGCGCCAAGAATACGTCGCAGGCGCCAATGGTACAATGCGGCCGCCGCTCGCCGAGCTCGCGCGGCCCGCCAAAATCGAACACGAGCCGCCCGTGAGCCAGGACACCATCGTCGAGATCACCGGCCTGTGTCAGCGGTTTGGGCGCCGCGCGCGCACGGTCACCGCCCTCGCCGGTGTCGATCTGACCGTGCGCCGCGGCGAGATCTTCGGCCTGCTGGGCCGCAACGGCGCCGGCAAGACGACACTCGTCAAGGCGCTCCTGGGCCTGCTGCGACCGACCTCGGGGACGGTGCGGGTGTTCGGGCGCGCGCCGGGCGCGGCCGAGGCTCGCACCGACATCGGCTACTCGCCCGAAGAGCCCGGATTTCCGCGCTACCTCTACCCTCGTCAGGTCCTCGAGCTCTGCGGCGCCCTGAGCAGCATGTCCGGCGCCGCGCTGGCCGCGGCGGTCGAGCGCCAGCTCACCTCGTCGGAGCTGCAGGCGGTCGCCGGCCGCCAGGCGCGCCAGCTCTCCAAGGGCATGGCCCAGCGCCTGTCGCTGGCACAGGCGTTTCTGCACGAGCCGCAGCTGCTGATCCTCGACGAGCCGACGGCCGACCTCGACCCCATCGGCCGCCGCCAGGTGCGCGACCTGATCGTCGCGGCGCGCGAGCGTGGCGCCACGGTACTGCTCAACTCTCACCTGCTGTCCGAGGTCGAGCGCATGTGCGACCGCGTCGCCATCATCCACGGCGGCCGGGTCATGCGCGAGGGCGCGATCGACGAGTTGCTCGCCGGCGACCGTGAGCTCGAGGACGTCTTCATCGAGGTCGTCGAGGGGGCCGGCGGCGGCACGGGCTACGGTCCCGCCCGGGGCTGGGCCTCTGGGCTCCCGCCGGCGCCGCCCACCGAGCTCCCGCCGGCGCCGCCCACCGAGCACCCGCCGTGGCTGGCGCCGTGAGCAACCGGGCACGCAACGTCTTGCTGATCGCCCGCTCCACCTTGTTCGAGCAGGCCAACCGCCGGCTGCTGTGGTCGCTCGCCGGCGGCGCTCTGGCGCTCGTTATCGGGCTCGCTCTGGTCGGACTCATCCATCCCATCGCCTCCCTGAGCACCCAGGAAACGGCGCGGCTCTTCGCCCGCAGCGCCGCCGGCTTCTACACGCTCATCACGATCGTCGTTCTGGGGATGGGCATCATCGGCTACGACCTCGACTCGGGCGCCGTGATCATGTTCGTCTCGCGCCCGGTGTCGCGCGGCCAGTACCTGACGGGGCGCTACCTCGGCAACGCCCTCACGCTGGCCATCACGCTGTGCGTGATGGGCCTCGGGACGTTCGCGGTCTCGCTCCTCGGCGGCCGCGCCGACTGGACGCTGCTCTACGATTTCGTCGTGCTGGCCTGGAACGCCGCCGTCGTCCTGGCGGTGATGGTCGCCCTCACCGTGATCGCCGGCATGGTCGCCGCGGCGATCATCGGCTTCATCACCTGGGAGGTGGTCGGCAACACGTACCTGCTGAGCGGCCTCATCCGGGCCCACGAGATCACCGGTCTGGGCGCCAGGCTGCTCACGGCCTTCGTCGTGATCGCGCCCCACGTGCTGAGCTCGCCGCTCGTAGCCGGCACGAGCACCTCGATCAACGGCGGCCAGACGGTCTTCGTGATGCCCGGCCCCACGGCGCCCGACTTCATCTGGTCGCTGGCCTGGATAGTCGGCGCGCTCGCGCTGGCCACCGTGCTGTTCGAGCGGCGCGCACTCTAGCCACGCCGGCGCCCGTCTGCGCCTCAGGTCAGCTCGCCGATGACGACGGCGGCGCACGGCCAGCCGGCGAGCAGCACGTCGGAGTGGCCGAGCTCGAAGTCGGCGTAGTCAAAGCCCGGTGTCACGACACAGGTGACGAGCGACCAGCCGGCGTCTGGGCGAGCCGTCGGGCGAGCGCTCGGGCGAGCGCTCGGGCCACCGCCGGCAGGCGCCGCCGCGACGCGCGCCGCCTGCCAGACGTGGGCGGAGACGCGCGCCGCCGGGCGCATTCCCAGGCGCGCGTCGGCGTCGGGCGAGCCGAGCAGCACGCTGCGCGCCGCACCGTCGGGGGCGAGCAGCCACAGCTCGAGCGGCGCTCCCCCCCGGTGCACCCACAGCTCGTCCGACAGGAGGCGATGGAACCGGCTCGGCCGCTCGAGGGTCAGCAGAAAGGCGATCGCCGTCGCGCCCGCTCGCCGGCCCTGGACCGCCTCGACCGTGGCGCTCGCCCGAAACGTCTCGCGAAAGAACCCACCCTCGGGGTGCGGCTCCAGACCAAGGGCGGCGATGACGTCGGCGGCGCGGCGGGGGGCAGTGTCCATGCCGTCATGATGACAGAAACGGAAAGCCCCGCCGTCAGCTGCGCGGCGGGGCTTTCGTGCGCAAGCCGATAAGCCGGATTCTGTCGTTGGGTGACCATCCATCTGGGCCCCGCGTCGCCGCGGGGCTCATGCGACCAACCCGGAAGCTTCGGGCGAGCAACCCTCGAACGCTTCCCTATTTGGTCTTGCACCGGGCGGGGCTTGCCGAGCCGGCCTGTCGCCAGGACCGCTGGTGAGCTCTTACCTCACCGTTTCACCCTTGCCCGCACCCCCGAAGGGGCCGTTGGCGGTCTGCTTTCTGTTGCGCTGTCCGTCGGCTTTCGCCGCCTGGACGTTATCCAGCGCCCTGCTCTGCGGTGTCCGGACTTTCCTCGACCGGCGGCTTGGCGCGCTCCCGAAGAGCAGCGCCATGCCAACCGACCGCGGCCACCTGGCTTGCCACCACAGGATACCACCGCCGCGGCAACACCGGCACACCGCAGCCGCGGTGAGATGGAGACCGCCCTCCGCCGCCGGGCGACGGCGCTCAGCCGCGCCCGCTCAGCTCGCCGGCCGCCGCCTCGTCGAGCAGCCAGGTGAGCGTGCCGTGCACCGGCGCGACGCCCTGAGCGGGGATCGCCTCGGGGACGCGCAGGCCTTCGAGCACCTCGGCCACCATGCCGGCCTTGGCGGTGCCCGTGACGACGAACACGACGCGCCGGGCGGCGTTGACCACCGGATAGGTGAGCGTCAGCCGCGGCCCCGTGCCCACACCCTCGTTGGCCACGACCAGGCGGTCTTCGACGGCCAGAGCCGGCGAGTGCGCAAACAGCGAGGCCGTGTGTCCGTCGGCGCCGAGACCAAGCAGGACGAAGTCGATCACCGGCAGGTCGGCCTGTGACGATGCGGCGCGGGCCGGCGGCTGCAAAAGCAGCCGCTCGTAGGCTGTCGCCGCCTCTTCGGGGTCGTCCTCGCCGCGCATGCGGTGCACGTTGTCGTCGGGGATCGGCACGTGGCGGATGAAGGCCTCGTGCGCCAGGCGGTAGTTGCTGTCCTGGCTGTCGGGAGCCACGCAGCGCTCGTCTGCCCAGTACAGGTGGACCCGCCGCCAGGGGATCTTCTGGGCGAACTGCTGGCGGGCGAGCAGCGCGTACAGGGGGCGCGGCGCGTGACCGCCGCTGAGTGCGGCGCTGAACGCGGGGCGCGCCGCCGCCGCCTCCTGGGCGGCGAGAGCAAACAGATCGGCGCCCCGCCGGGCGACCGCCTCGGCGTCGGGCAGGACCTCGATCGACAGGGCCGCCATCAGCCCACCAGCCGGAGCAGCCGCAGCGGGTCGGCGGCCCTCGCATCTTCGCTTCTGTGCGTGCTCATCGCTCCTCCTGCTCACTTTCCGACCCTGATGGGCCGCTTCGCCGGTCTGCGCGTCGCCGGGCCGGCCGTCGCCCGGCCGCGACCGCGCGATCGGGCGCCCGAAGGCGACTCAGGGGCGGCGCCAGACGTGGCCGTCGTTGGCGACCAGCGTGTCGGCCGCCTCGGGGCCCCACGTACCCGCCTCGTAGACCATCACGCCGCGGTCGGGCACGTTGCGCCAGGCTTCGAGCACCGGGCTCACGACCCGCCAGGCTTCTTCGACCTGGTCGTCGCGGTTGAACAGCGTCTGGTCGCCGACCATGCAGTCGAGCAGCAGCGTCTCGTAGGCGCTGAAGGGCAGCTCCTCGAGGGCCGTGCCGTAGCTGAAGTTCAGCGCCACCGGCTGCAGGCGGATCGCCGGCCCGGGGATCTTGGCCTCGATGTTCAGGGCGAGGCCTTCCTCGGGCTGGAGCCGCATGATGAGGTCGTTGGCCGGCACGCGCCCGCCGGGAATGTCGACCTCGCGAAACAGCAGGTAGGGCGGACGCTTGAAGGTGATGGCGATCTCGGTGACGTGGCGCGGCAGGCGCTTGCCGGTGCGCAGATAGAAGGGCACGCCCTGCCAGCGCCAGTTGTCGATCAGGAACTTCACGGCGGCGAAGGTCTCGGTCGAGGAGTCGGGCGCCACGCGCTCCTCCTGGCGGTAGCCGGGCACCACCTGGCCGCCGACCGTGCCCTCCACGTACTGGCCGCGTACGGCGAACTGCTCGACGCGCTCTACCGGGATGGGCCGTACGGCGTGCAGCACTTTGGCTTTCTCGTCGCGTACCGCGTCGGCATCGAAGGCCACCGGCGGCTCCATGGCCGTCATGGTCATGAGCTGCACCAGATGGTTCTGGATCATGTCGCGCAGCGCGCCGGCCTCTTCGTAGTAGGCGCCCCGGTGCTCGACGCCGAGCGTCTCGGCCGCCGTGATCTGCACGAAGTCGATGTAGCGCCGGTTCCAGATCGGTTCGAAGATGCCGTTGGCGAAGCGGAACACGAGGATGTTCTGCACCGTCTCCTTGGCCAGGTAATGATCGATGCGGTACACCTGGCGCTCGTCGAAGGCGCTGCGCACGACGGCGTTGAGCGCCCGGGCGCTGTCGAGGTCGCTGCCGAACGGCTTTTCGATCACGACCCGCACCCAGCCACGGTTCTCGCCGTGCTCGTCGGGCGTACCGACAACGCCGCCCCGCTGCAGCCCGGCGGCGCCCAGGCGCGCGATGATCACCGGGAACAGACTGGGTGGCGTGGCGAGATAGAAGATGCGGTTGCCGCCGGTGCGCTTTGTGCGGTCGAGCTCGGCCAGCGTGTCGGCGAGACGCTCGTAGCCGGCGGGATCGTCGAACTGGCCCTGCACGTAGTGCACGTCGTTCAGCATGTCGTTGCAGGTGCGCGTCTCGGCCGTGCCGGTGCCGAAGAAGCTGTCGATGGCGTCGCGCGACAGCACGCGCATCTCCTGACCGCTCATCGGCTTGCGTCCGTACCCGACAAGCGAGAAGCCGCGTGGCAGGACGTTGTGACAGGCGAGGTCGTAGAGCGCCGGGACGAGCTTGCGGCTGGCGAGGTCGCCGGTCACGCCGAACAGTACGACGGCGCACGGTTCGGGCCGGTGGGCGAGCGAGAGCGGCGATTCGAGCGCCGCCGCGCCGCTTGCCCCCAGCAGCGTCGCGCCCGATTCGTCGTAGCCGATCTGGTCCATGGTCAGGCCGCCGCGGAGTCGGCGAGCAGCGTCCCCGTCATGTGGCCTTCACCGCGTGGCCGCCGAACTCGTTGCGCAGCGCGGCCAGGACCTTGCCCGAGAACGAGTCGGGCTGGCGGGAGCGGAAGCGCGCGAACAGCGACAGGGCGATGACCGGCATCGGCACGCCCCGATCGATCGCCTGCTGCACGGTCCAGCGGCCCTCGCCGGTGTCGTCGACATACCCCGTGATCTGCTCGAGGCCGGGGTCTTTGGCGAAGGCGTCGACGGCCAGCTCGAGCAGCCACGAGCGCACCACGCTGCCCTGGTTCCACAGGTCGGCGATCGCCCCGAGGTCGAGGTCGTAACCGCTTTCCTTGAGCAGTTCGAAGCCCTCGCCGTAGGCCTGCATCATGCCGTACTCGATGCCGTTGTGGACCATCTTCACGAAATGGCCGGCGCCGTAACCACCCATATAGCCGTAGCCGTGGCCGGGGGGCGCCAGCGTGGCCAGCGCCGGCTCCATATGGTCGAAGGCGCTGCGATCGCCGCCCACCATGAGGCAGTAGCCGACCTCGAGTCCCCACACCCCGCCGCTCGTACCGGCGTCCAGGTAGCGCAGCCCCTGGGCTTCGAGCCGGGCGCCGCGCTCGACGTCGTGCTGGTAGGGCGAGTTGCCGCCGTCGATCACGATGTCGCCCTTGGCCAGAAGCGGGACGAGTGAGTCGATGGCCTCGTCGGTGGGTGCGCCGTAGGGCAGCATGAACCAGATCGCGCGCGGCGCGGCAAGCTTGCCGGGTATGTCCTCGAGCCGCTCGACGGCTTCGGCGCCGTCGCTTTCGAGCTCCTGCGCCTTTGCGAACGTGCGGTTCCACACCACAACCCGGTGGCCGTCGCGCAGCAGACGCCGGGCCATGTTGCCGCCCATGCGGCCCAGACCGACCATCGCCAGTTCCATATGCATGACTCCTTTGCAGTCGCGTTCCGGTCGTGCTGCGGCGGGCCGATCCACCCGCCGCTGCTGTTCTACCCGCTTCGGCTAGCTTCGCAGCAACTCGGCGACGATGCCCCCCAGCGACGTGAGGCCCGGCAGCGGGTCGGGGCCCAGGTCGACCGACAGGACGCGCAGACCGCGTAACGACAGCGCCTCGAGGTCGCCGCGCGCCTGGGCTTGCACAAGCTGGCCGAACGTGTACGGCTGTCCGGGGATCGTCACGTCGTTCTGCTCGGCGCAAGTGAGCTGCAGGAACACGCCACTGGGCCTGCCGCCCTTGTGGAGCTGCCCTGTCGAGTGCAGAAAACGCGGCCCGTAGCCGAGCGTCGTCGCCACGCGAAAGTGATCGCGCAGCAGCAGACGCACGCCCTGCAGGATGCGCTGATGCGGCTCGGCCGGCGGCAGATAGGCCTGCAGGGCCACGTAGTCGCCCGGCCGAATGGCGTCGAGCAGAGCCCGCACGGCCGCCGGCAGGGCGTCGTCGCCGACCGCGGCCGTCGGACGCCGGCCGTCGGCCGCGACGGTCACGTCGGGCAGCCGGCCGTCGCCGGCCAAGGCGCGCAACAGGCGCCTGGTGTTGTCTTTGCTCTCCTGCACGTTGGGCTGGTCGAACGGATCGATGTCGAGCACCGCCCCGGCGGCCGCCACCGCGATCTCCCAGCGCACGAACTCGGCGCCCACGTCCCAGATGTCGGGCAGGGTGAGGCTCATCGTGGGGTGGCCGGTCGCCGAGAGCGCCTGCAGCACGTCGGCGGTGCGGGCGTCGTGCTCGCCCTCCACCTGCAGGGAGACAAACACCCGATCCGCGCCGTAGACCTCGGGCGGTCCCGGCGGCTCGCCGTCGATCGGCACGAGGCCGGTGCCCTCCTTGCCGGTGCTCTCGGCGAGCAGCTGCTCGAGCCAGGCGCCCAGCGAGGCGATCGACGGCGACAGGAAGAAGGTCACCTTGTCGCGGCCGGCGCGGGCCAGCTCGCCCAGGGCGACCCCGACCTTGAACGCCGGATGCTCACGCGCCGGCACGCTGTCGCGACACACGGCGGTCACGTGCGCGGCGCGCTCGAGCAGGCGCCTCACGTCGAGCCCCATGAGGGCGGCCGGCACAAGTCCGAAATACGACAGCGCCGAGTACCGGCCGCCGATGTCGGGCGGATTCAGAAAGACGGCGCGAAAGCCCTGCGCGAGCGCCTCGTGGTGCAGCGAGGTCTCGGGGTCGGTGATAGCGATGAAATGGCCCCCGGCCGCGGCCTCGCCGAGCAGCTCGCGGAGGCGCTCGTAGAAGTAGGCGTGAAACGAGGCCGTCTCGGTGGTGCCGCCCGACTTGCTCGACACGACGAACAGGGTGTGTTCGAGGTCGAGCGCCGCCTCGACCGCGCGCACCGCGACCGGGTCGGTCGAGTCGCAGATACGCAGATCGAGAAACCCCTCGGCTACCCCGAACGTGCGGCGCAGCACCTCGGGCGCGAGGCTCGAGCCGCCCATGCCGAGCAGCACCGCCTCGGTGAAGCCGTCGGCGGCGACCTGAGCGGCGAAGCCGCTCAGGTCGCCGCTCTTGCCCAGCATGTCGTCGGCGACGCTCAGCCAGCCGAGGGCGTTGCCGATGATCTCACGGTGTTGCGCGTCGTCTTTCCAGAGCGTCGCGTCGTGCTTGAAGAGGCGCTCGCCGAAGCGTTGCTCGTCGAAGGCCTCCAGTCGCTGAGCGATCGCCTCATGCACGGGATCAACAGACACGCAGTGCCTCCACTTCGTCGCCGGTCGACTGCTCGGCGGAGCCGCCGCCCGCCTCGCCTCTCTATCCCCGTTTCGGCGCGCCCCCTACCGACGCGGAGGTTCGCTGATCGATGCTCGAGGCAAGGGTCGCCAAGCCTCGAGCCGAGTCTGAGAGGACTGTCGCGAGGCCTCTAGCCGACTTTGAAGCGACGGTCGCCAAGCCTCGAACCGAGTGTGAGCCAACGGTCGCTCAGCCTCGAGTCGCCGGGCACGCCCCAGCCGCGGCTCGGCTGCTACTGGCGCGAGAAGGCCCAGGGATAGGTAGACGGCCACCAGGATGGTCCGTACCCCAGGTGAATGGCGAGGGCGGTGGCCCTGATCTGCGCGCCGCCGTCGAGGATGCTCGCCGCGCCATACGGGTTCCAGGAGCCCTTCCAGGTGCCGGGGGCGAACTGGAAGAGGCCGTAGTCGATCCCGTTGGAGGCCGCGGCGGAGCCGCCCGATTCGGCCAGCATAAGGCGGTACAACCCCTCTGCCCACACCCCGTCGGCGCCGGCCGCGGACTTGATCAGCGGCCACCAGGGGCCGCTGCCGTCGCCGGCCGTCGAGGGCGGCGCGCCGCTGGTCTTGGCCGGCGTGACCACTGGGGTCACGGCCTTGGCCTGGGCCACGAGGCGGCCGACTGCGGCGTTCAGACCGTGCAGCATCGCGCGCCGCTCGCCGAGCTCGGCTCTGAGCCCGCTACGCCGTACGGCCAGCTGGCTGGCGGTCTGCTGGGCGCCCTGCAGAGCCGTCTGGAGCCACGCCTGCCGGATCTGCACCTGATGCTTTTGCCGGGCGATGGCCTGCACCATGCCGGCGTCGCTGCCGGTCAGGTGCTGCACATAATCGATCCGGGTGAGCAGGTCGTCGAAGCTGCCCGTCTGAAAGAGAGCGTTCAGAACGCCGGCGCCGCCGCCCTTGTAGGCCGACACCAGGTGCTCGGCGAGCTGCTGCTGGGACATCGTGAGCTGGTAGCGCTCGAGGCGCAGCGCGACCCGGCCGGCGCCGACCTGCGACTGCAGCAGGTCGAGACGTTGCGCGGCGGCGGCGTAACCGGCGACCGTCTGGTTGAGCCGCTGGTCGAGCGCGGCGACCTGGGCGGCGGCCGTCCGGGCCTGGGTCCTGGTAGTTGCCAGCGTGCTCGCGGCGGCGACCGAGGGCACGACGAGCAGGAGAAGGGTCGCAAAAAGCGAAAGAACGAATGAGAGCCTGAATCTCCTGCTGTTCACCACCGCATCGTCTCCCGGTCGGCGGACCGAAGATCGCATGGTGTGTTCGACCGTGCGGTTCGGTGAGCCGGGACACTATCACATGGCCCTGATCCTGCCAAACCTCGGCCGGGGTACACCTGACCCGTGGACGAGCTCACCGACAGCCATGCCCGCAGCGCTGCGACCTTGCCGTGCGTCGGCCGCCGGCCCGGCACGCGCCGACGGCCGGGCACACGCTGACGAGCGGACCAACGGCTGCTACACTCTCAACTTACGAGTGCCGTGTCGCTCAGAAGGGGGTTGTCATGAAGCCGCTCTCTCGTGCCGAGTTCCTCAGGATGATGGGCGCCGCGTCGCTCGGCGCCGGCGCGCTCGCAGCGCAGGGCGCACTGGAGCCCGACGGCGCCTTCGGCGCCGGCCCCGCCGAGCAGGCCGAGCCGGCCGCCGACGCGCTCGGCGGCGCTCTCCCCTACCTCACCGTCGCGCACGGCAAGAACGTCGCCGCCATCACGCGCAAGGCGATCGCCGGGCTGGGCGGCATGAGCCGCTTCGTCAAGCCCGGCCAGACCGTGGTCATCAAGCCCAACATCTGCACGGCGCGCGCGCCCCAGTATGCCGCGACGACCAACCCCACGGTGGTCGCCGCCCTGGTCTCGTTGTGCCTGGCGGCCAAGGCCCGCAGCGTGCACGTGATGGACTACCCCATCAACACCTCGCCGGCCGGCGCCTACCAGGGCTCGGGTATCGCCGCGGCAGTCGCCGGGGCCGGCGGCAAGATGGTCACCATGAGCCCGACCGGTTGGGCCACCTACAAGATCCCGCACGGCAGGTGGCTGCACTCGTGGCAGTTCTACCGCGAGGCCATCGCCGCCGACGTGCTGATCGACGTACCGATCGTCAAACAGCACGGCAGCAGCGTGCTCACCATCGGCGGCAAGAACCTCATGGGGCTGATCGAGAACCGCGGCGGTCTGCACGCCGACCTGAGTCAGGGCATCGCCGATATCGCCAGCCTGCTGCGGCCCGACCTCACGGTCGTCGACGCCGTGCGCATCCTGACAAGCAACGGCCCCACCGGCGGTTCGCTTGCCGACGTACGCATCAAGAACATCGTTCTGGCGAGCCACGACATCGTGGCCGCCGACGCCTACGCGGCCACCAGGGTGTACGGGCTCAAGAAGGCCGCGAGCGTGCCCTACATCGCCTCCATGGCCAAGATGGGCCTGGGGCGGATCGACCTTACGAAGGTCAAGATCGCCCACTTCAACCTGTGATCGCGACGGCCGCGAGCGCGACTACGATCAGCATCTCGCGGGCGCGCGGACGCACAGCCGCAACGCCGTGAGCGCGGGCCCGCGGGCAGACCGGCCGCGGCACTCCGCCTGGCCTGCGCTGCGCTGGGCGCGGCGCGTCACGCAGGGCGTCGCCCTCGCCCTGTTTACCTACCTGCTGTTTGCCGCCGTGCAGAGCCGCCACGCAGCCCCCGGCGGCAACGTCTTCTTGCGCTTCGACCCCCTGGCCTCCTTTGTGACCATGCTCTCCAGCCGTACCTGGCTGCCGGGGCTGGCCCTGGCCGTCGTTACGCTGATCGTCACGCTCGTGGCGGGGCGCGTCTGGTGCGGCTGGATCTGCCCACTGGGCACGATCGTCGGGACTGTCAGGTTCAAGGGCGCGCGGCGGCAGGCGTCGCGCCTGCCGCCGCGCCTGCGGCTCACCAAGTACGTTCTGCTCGTGGCGCTCGTGGCGATGGCCGCCTGCGGCGTCATGACCCTCATGGTCCTCGACCCCATCGGCCTGCTGACCCGCACCGCGACCACGGCGTTCATACCGGGCCTCGACTACATCGTCACCGGCCTGGAGTCGGCAATGCAGCGCGTCGGCGCCCTGCAGGGCATCGTGAACGCGCTCGAGGCTCATCTGCGCGGACCGGTGCTGCCGGTGGTCCAGCCGCATTACGCGCAGGCCGTGTTCCTCGGTCTGCTGCTGGCCCTCCTGCTCGCCGCGAACGCCCTCGCCGATCGCTTCTGGTGCCGCCACCTGTGCCCGCTTGGAGCGCTGCTCGGCCTGCTGTCCAAAGTCTCGCTGCTGCGGCCGGTAGTGGGCGCGAGCTGCGACTCGTGCGGGCGCTGCGCCGGCGCCTGCCGACTGGGGGCGATCGCGAGCGCCGGCGCCGGCGACGAGCGCTCAACGCAGGTCGTCTCGTCGGAGTGCACGGTCTGCCTGGACTGTCTGGTCGCCTGCCCGGGAGAGCCGGGCATGAGCTTCGCGCTGGGCCTGCGGCCCGGACCGTGGCAGGCATACGACCCCGGCCGGCGCGACTTTCTCGTGGCCGCGGCGGCCGGGCTCGGCGGGGTGGCGCTGCTGGGCGCCGGCGTGTGGAACCTGCGCCGCGACCCGCGCCTCATCAGACCGCCCGGGGTGACCGACGAGGGCAACTTTCTGGCACGCTGTCTGCGCTGTGGCGAGTGCCTCAAGGTCTGCCCCACCTCGGGACTGCAGCCGAGCCTGGGCCAGGCCGGCCTCACGGGACTGTGGACGCCGGTCCTTACGCCCCGGCTCGGGTACTGCCTCTACGACTGCCGCGCCTGCGGCCCGGCGTGCCCTTCGGGAGCCATCCCCAGCCTGGCCCTGGCGGTCAAACAGAAGCAGGTGATCGGCACCGCGACCATCGACCGCAACCGCTGCCTGCCGTGGGCGCGCGGCGTGCCCTGCAGTGTCTGCCAGGAAGTCTGCCCACTGCCTCACAAGGCGGTCACGCTGACCGACGGCGTCATGATCAAGAACGGCCAGGGCGGCACCAACTGGATGACCCGGCCCGTCGTCCTTGCGGAGCGCTGTATCGGCTGCGGCACCTGCGAGTATCAATGCCCGCTCGAAGGCGTGGCCGCCATCCGCGTCGAAAGGCCGAGCGGCATCGCGCCCGGCGCGGTCGCCGCCGGATAGACCACGGCGCGCGAACCCTGGCGGTCGTGGGAAACGTCTCTCTTGTAAAGCTACTCAAGGAGGACGCCGTGAAGCAGTCGCGCGCCGCGCCCGTCGCCGCCCTTGCGCTCGTCGTCGCGGGATTAGGGCTGGCGGCCGTCGTGGTGGCCTCGTGCGGCAGTACGGCCGGCAGCGGCGGTGCGACCGCCGGGCAGGCGACGCCGGCTCCCACACAGGCGACGGGGCTGACCGGCACGATCACGCTGGTGAACCCCGGCGGGCCGATGATCGCCGCCGGCCAGTCGCCGGCGCCGGCGCCGGCGGTCGTCGTGGAACTGCTCTCGCCGAGCACGAGGCAGGTGCTGGCCCGCGGCCTGGTCGGCCGCGACGGCGCCTTTCGGATCGCCGCCCCGCCGGGCCGCTATCTGGTGCGCGTCGCGCCGGTCGCCGGCGGGCCGTCCATGACCATCTCGCGGCCGGTCGTCGTGGCGCCCGGCGGCTATGCGCACCTCGTCCTCGGACCGCTGCGCGGCCTGTAGAGCCGCGCTTGTCTTTTTCAGGATCTGCCGGGCAGGCGGATCTTGGCGGGCATCGAGAAGTCGAGGCCGCGGCTGACGAGCCGTGACAGCGGATCGGGGGCGAGCCCCTTGTCGGCCTTCTCCTCGCAGCGGTTGATGGCCGCGCGCACGGCCCGCGCGCCCAGCGAGCGCACCGGTTCCGGCGGCAGGTACGACGGCGGTTCGCTCACCAGCGGCGACGCGGCGTACTCGTCGTCCAGACCCAGCGCAACCGAGGCCAGCGTGCGACCGATCAGCTGCGTGGGACAGACGCCGTTGCCCGCGAAGCCCGTGCCGTAGTGGATGTTGCCGTGTCTGCCGAGCGCACCGACCCAGGGCGTGCCGTGCTGGGTGCGTTCGACCGGCCCGCCCCACTGCCACTCGATCGCCAACTGCCGTGAACCGGGCAGCAGTTCGCGCAGATCGGAGACGATCTCGGCGATCTCGGGTTCGTCGTGAAAGTGCGCCGGCACGATGCGGCCGGCGTAGCCCAGCCGGCCGCCGCCGCGGCCGAACACGAGGCGGTCATCGCCCGTGCGCTGACCGTAGTGAACGGCGGTGCGCGCGTCGGCGAAGGGCCGGCCGCGACGCCAGCCCATGGCGTCGAGCGCGGCCGGCGCCGGCGCTGTCGCCACGACGTGCGAAGGGATGATGAACAGTGTGCGGCGCAGCTCTCGCAGACCGGCCAGCCAGGGGCCGCAGGTGAGCACGACCTGGTCGGCCACCACCGTGCCCGCCGGCGTCTCGACGATCGCGGGAAGGCCGCGCTGCAGGTTGGTCATGGGGCTCGCCTCGAAGACCCGCACACCGGCCTCGACGGCCAGCCGCCGCAGACCCTGAACGAGCAGGGCGGGCTGTACGCTGCCGGCCCTGGTCAGCAGCAGACCGCCCACGGCGCGCGGCGAGCCGCAGGCCTCCTGGGCCTCGGCGGCCGACAGGACCTTGAGGAGCTCGCCGCGACCGATCGCTTCGGCCGCCCGCGGCAAGTCGCGCAGGCCGTCGAGCTGTGCCTGGGAGAGGGCTACGATGAGCGCTCCCTCGAAGGCCAGGTCGCAGTCGATGCCGCCCTCGCGCACGGCCTCACGTATGACCTCGGCGCCGCCCATCGAGGCCTCGAGAAGCCAGGCGGCCGACTCGGCGCCGAAGCGGCTCACGAGGGCGCCGATCGAGTCCTCCCAGCCGTTGACCCAGCCGCCGTTGCGACCCGAGGCGCCCGCGCCGCAGAACTCGCGCTCCAGCAGGACCACGTCGGCCCCCGGATCAAGGCGCTTGAGCCAGTAGGCCGTCCAGAGGCCGCTGAACCCGCCGCCCACGACACAGACGTCGGCGTGCACCGTGCGCGTCAGCGGCGCGCCGTCGCCCGGAGGCTGCCAGCGAGCGTCGCCGCCAAACCAGTAGACCCCCGCCTGCGGCTCGCGCGCCGCGCCGGCGGCGCGGCCGGCATCTGTGTCAGCCATCATGAGCAGACCTCCCTTCGGCGGCGGCGACCGGCCCGTCTCGTGCGGCCGCCTGCCACGCGAGCCAACCTAATGAGCGCCTCCGCGCCTGTCAATCCGCCAAGCTCAGGCCAAGCGCGGCTCAGCGCCACAGGGCGGCGGCGGCGAGGGCGGCAAGAGCGGCCGTGACGGCCAGGGTGACGGCGCCGGCCTGCCAGACGATCGCCGCCGCCTCGCCGATCACGGCCGCGCCGAGCGGGCGCTCGTCGGGGCCAACCGCGTAGGCGCCGGGTTTGGCCAGCCTGACGCCCAGAGCCCCGGCCATCGGCGCGATCGTCCAGAGCTTGTTGGGACTCGACGACAGGCGGCGCTGCCGGCGCAGCGCGGCCCAGGCGGCGGCGCCGCGGCAGCGGCAGCAGGCCAGCGCCACCAGCAGCAGCCCGCTAAGGCGCGCCGGGATGAGATTAGCGAGATCGTCGAGCCGCGCGGCCGGCTTGCCGAGGTACTCGTAGCGCCCGTGATAGCCGACCATCGCGTCGAGGGTGTTCACGGCCCGGTAGACGAGCGCTCCGGGCAGGCCCAGAACAGCGAAGTACAGCAGCGGCGCGACCACGCTGTCGGAGAGGTTCTCGGCCAGCGACTCGATGGCCGCCGAGGCGACCTGCGACGGGCTGAGATCGCGGTCGCGGCTGACCAGTGCGCGCAACCCCTCGCGAGCCGCGGCGCTGTCGCTATCGCCGGAAAGGGCACGCTGCACGTAGCGCCCGGCGCCGACCAGACCGCGCAGCGAGAAGCTCACTTTGAGCGCCGCCGCGCCCAGCGGCAGCGCCAGCCACCAGGGCAGGTGAGTCATGGCCAGGCAGATGCCGAGACCGGCGCCGGCCGCCGCAGCCGTGGCGACGGCCACGATGACCACGCCGTAGGCAAACTCGGCACGCGGGCGCTCGTGCGGAGCGCCGCGTTCGAGGAGCGCGATGAGCCGGCCCAGCCAGGCGACCGGGTGGATGGCGTTGGGCGGCTCGCCGAAGGCCACGTCGAGCAGACCGGCCAGCAGCACCGTAAGCAAGGCCATCGCAGGACTTTCGATCACGGTCACGGTCGAGCGCGCCTCAAGGCGACTCTCACCCGAGGCCTGCGGCGGCGGCCTTGCGGCAACGGTGTCCCGGCATACGTCTCACCCGACTCGTCAGACAGCGGCCGCGAGGCTAGCGCAGGCCATCGGGGCCGTCAACCGAGGCGACGTCGGCGGCCGCGTGCGGTACGATTGCCGGCGCCCGCATGGACGATCACCCACGACACCCGCCAGACTCGCACAGGCCGTGACCGACCCGCTCGACACCACGATCGCCGGCATGGCCGTCACCATCGACGAGGCCGCGGTGCGCGTCGCCAGCGCACGGCCGCTCACGGTGCTCAGCTCGGCGCTCGTCGCCGGCGGCTTTGGCGAGGCCCGGCAGATCGTCAACATGCACGTCGACGACGTTCATCTGGACGGCTCTCCCGCAGACGAGATCGCCGCCTTCGCCGCGCGCCTGGGCATCGACGAGCCGTTCATCGGGCTCATGACCGCGGCCGCCACGGAGCATGCCGCGATGGCCGTCGAATCGGGCGCCGCCGTGACGGTCGCGGCCGTCGTCTCGGTGGGCCTGAGCAACGCCGTCTGCGCCGGCGTCAGCCCTCCGGCGCCGGTCGCGGCAGGCACCATCAACACCATCCTGCTGATTGACGCATCCCTCACCCCGGCGGCCATGGTGAACGCCGTCATGACCGCCACCGAGGCCAAGACGATGGCGCTCGGCGAATGGCGGGTGCGCAGCCCCGAGGGCGCGCCGGCCAGCGGCACCTCGACCGACGCCGTCGTTGTCGCCTGCACGGGGCGCGGCTCGCTGCTTCAGTACGCGGGACCGGCGACCACGGTCGGCTGGCTCGTCGCACGCACCGTGCGCCAGGCCATCACCCGGATCTGCCGCGAGAAGGTCGAACGCGACGGCGGCAGGCGCAGCGGCTGGTGAGAAGGCCTCAGCCGGCCGGCGGCAGGCGCGGCGGCTGGTGGAGAAGGCCCGGGCCGGCCGCCGGCGAGCGCCTCAGGCGGCCTTACGAGTGCGCCGCCGCGCCGGGCTGAGCTCGATCCCGTCCAGAAGGTTCTCGAAGCGCAGCGCCTTGCCCAGGCTCAAGGTCCACACGTGCAGCAGCGGCACCCGTATCTTCTCCCAGGTGCCCCTGGGCCGGCAGTACATGAAACCCGACACGGTCACGACGCTGCGCCGGCGAGCCAGCCCTCGCACTTCGGTGCGCATGACTTCCCAGGACGGAGGCAGGGCGAAAAGGTCGGTGCTGGCGAGCTCGCCGGCGTTCAAGCAGCGCGCCGTCCTGCCGAACATCTTGACGCACCACTCGCCCTCGCCGGCTCCGGCCTCCGGCTCAAAGAGCCCGAGCGCCGCGGCCGGAAACCCCGGCCCGAGGGCGCGGTAGGCGCTTCGCAGCCGCTCGAGCTCTTCGTCGGTCACCTGGATCTTGGGTCGGCGCCAGTCCATGCAACGAGTATTCCCCGGCGGCGGAGCCGCCGCACCCGTCGGCTTGGTCGGCTATTCCAGCGCGTCGCGCAGGTGCTGCGAGTCGCGAAAGCTGCGCAGCTTGGCGAGCGCCTTGGCTTCGATCTGGCGGACGCGCTCGCGCGAGAGCCCGGACGCGCGGCCGACCTCTTCGAGCGTGCGCGGATGGCCGTCGCCGAGCCCGAATCTGAGCTCGATCACGCGGCGCTCGCGCTGCGTCAGCGCGCTCAGCAGACGCTCGACCTGCAGGCGCCGTTCCACCTCGCCGGCGGCGGCGTGCGGCTCAACCGCCGCCTGGTCTTCGATGAGCTCCCCGAGAAAGGAGTCTCCTCCTTCGCCGCTCGGCGTCTCGAGGCTCACCGGCGCCCGGCTCGTGCGCATGATCTCGCGCACCTTCTCGGCACCGAGGCCCATCTCGGCGGCGATCTCGTCGGGCGTCGGCTCGCGGCCGCCCTTCTGCTCGAGGCGACGCTGCACGCCGAGCATCCTGTTCTGCGCTTCGACGACGTGCACCGGCAGGCGGATCGTGCGCCCCTTGTCGGACAGGGCGCGGGTGATCGCCTGGCGGATCCACCAGTGAGCGAGTGTCGAGAACTTGAAGCCGCGGCGATAGTCGAACTTCTCGACGGCGCGAATGAGGCCCAGGTTGCCCTCCTGGATCAGGTCGAGCAGCGGCAGTCCGCGGCCGTCGTAGCGCTTGGCGATCGAGACGACGAGACGCAGGTTGGCCTCGATCATGGTGCGCTTGGCGACCGCATCGTGGCGCTCGATACGCTTGGCCAGCGCCACCTCCTGCTCCGCCGAAAGCAAGGCCACCCGGCCGATCTGCGAGAGATAGGCGCGCACGGGGTCGCTCGACCGGGCCGCCGCGCTCAGATCGAGTCCGGCGATGACCTCGCCCGCGCCGCCGGGCTCGTCGGCCGCCAGGGCGGCCGCTTCCTGGCCTTCAATGACGTCGATGCCCAGGTCGGCGAGCATGAGCAGCAGGTCTTCGGCCTCGCCGGGAGTAAGCTCCGCGTCGCGCACCACCGCGGCCACCTGCGTGGCCTCGAGATAGTCCTGCTCGTGCCCCTGAGCGACGAGGTCGACGACCTCGTCACCCAGCGCTTCGGGGAGGTCGCGCGGCTTAGGGCTCTCGGCGGCGTTGCTCACGCTCTCGACATACCCAAAAACGAGTCTCCACCCACCAGTAAAGCTACCGCGGCGAGCGCGAGACGGCCCGGCCTCCGGTCGGTCGCGCGGGCCGCGTCACGAGTCGCTCCGCTCGAGCCAGGAGCGCAAGTGGTGTGGTGAGGTAAAGACGGCCTGCGCCCCGGCGTCGCGCAGTCTCTGGGCGTCGGCTGCCGCGTCCCAGGCGGCGCCCAGCGGCACGGCCCCCGCGGCGCGGGCCGCCTGCATGTCTGAAGGAAAGTCCCCGACGTAGGCGACCTGCGACGGGTCGACCCTCCAGCGGGTCGCAAGCCCGACGAGCTGCTGGGGCTTGCGCGGGCCCTGGGCGGAGCCGATCTCGATGGCGCCGACCGCGCTCACGAGGCCGAGTCTGGCCAGGGTGAGCTCGACACAACGCCGTCCGGCGCCGGTGACCACGGCGGTCTCGAGCCCGCTGCGAGCGACGAAAGCAAGCAGCTCGTCGATGCCCGGGTAGGGCGTCACCTGCTCGTCGAAGTGGGTCTCGAAGTACCGGTAGAAGGCCGTCAGGCACTCCCGCCGGCGGTCGCCCGCCACCTGGGCCACGACGCCCTCCTGACTGGCGCCGCACAGGTCGCAGATCTCCTCGGCGCTGAAGCTGCGACCGGTCGTGCGCGCAAAGGCATGCTGGAACGCGGCGATATTCAGACCGAGTGTGTCGGCCAGCGTACCGTCGAGATCGAAGGCGACGGCGCGCAGCGGCAAGCCCCTGCGGACTTTCGCAGCGTCGCTGTGTTCGGGCACGATCGTCAGTCGGTCCCCCGATACCGCTCGACGGACACTCCGGTGCTCGCGCCGGCCTCGCACGAGGCCGGCGCGAGCACCGCGCGCGCGGTGCGCTACGCTAGCGGCGGGACCGCGGACCGGCCGCTCAGCAGGGCCTTGGCCCGCTGGTAGACGTTGTCGGTGGTAAAGCCGAACTGCTCGAAGATGGTCGCCGCCGGAGCCGACGCGCCGAAGTGATCGAGGCCGATGATCTCGCCGCCGTCACCGACCCAGCGATCCCAGCCAAAGCTGACCGCCGCTTCGACGGCCAGGCGGCAGGGACAGGCGGCCGGCAGGACGCTCTCGCGATAGGCGGCGTCCTGGCGCTCGAAGAGCCGGAACGACGCCATGTTGACGACACGCGAACGCACGCCGTCGGCGACGAGACGCTCATGGGCCGCCAGTGCCAGCTGCACCTCGCTGCCGCTGGCCAGAAGGATCACCTCGGGCGCGCCGTCGCCGGCCGCGTCGGCCAGCACGTAGGCGCCGCGCGCCACCCCGCTCGCGGGGGCGTACCTGGCGCGGTCGATGGTCGGCAGGTTCTGGCGCGACAGGATGAGGGCTACGGGGCCGTCGTCGCAGCGCAGGGCGACCTTCCAGGCCTCGATCGTCTCGTTGGCGTCGGCCGGACGCAGCTCGACGGTGTTGGGCGTGGCCCGCAGGATGGCGAGATGCTCGACCGGCTGGTGGGTCGGTCCGTCCTCGCCGACGCCGATGCTGTCGTGGGTGAGCACCCAGATGACCGGCTCGCCCATGAGCGCCGCCAGGCGCAGGGCGGGACGCATGTAGTCGGTAAAGACGAAGAACGTGGCCACATACGGGCGCACGCCGCCGTGCACGGCCAGGCCGTTGGCGATCGACGCCATGGCGTGCTCGCGCACGCCGAAGTGGAAGTTGGCGCCGGCCGGCGTCGCGGCCTGCTGGTCGGGAACGTCCTTGATCCAGGTGTTGTTGGACGGCGCCAGGTCGGCGGAGCCGCCGATCAGGGTCGGCAGGTGGGGCGCCAGGGCGTTGATGGCCTTGCCCGACGCCGCTCGGGTGGCAACGGCGCCGTCGTCGGGTGAGAAGACCGGCAGATCGGCGTCCCAGCCTGGCGGCAGCTCGCGGCTCCAGGCCGCATCCCAGGAGGCGGCGCGCGCCGGATCGGCGGCGCTCCAGGCGGCGTGGCGCTGGCGCCACGCCGCATGCGTGGCCGCGCCGCGGCGCCCGGCCTCTTCGTAGAACGCCTTGACGTCGTCGGCCACGAAGAAGGTCGGCTCGAGCGGCCAGCCGCAGGCTTCTTTGGTCAGCCTGACCTCGTCGGCGCCCAGCGGCGCGCCGTGGGCGGCCGCCGTATCCTGCTTGTGAGGCGCGCCCCAGCCGATGTGCGTGCGCACCGCGATCAGCGACGGCCGACCGCCCTCGGCCTGAGCGGCGGTGATGGCCGCGTCGATGGCGGCGACGTCGTTGCCGTCGGCGACCCTCTGCACGTGCCACTCATAGGCGGCAAAGCGCGCGCAGACATCTTCGGTGAAGGCGAGGTCGGTAGAGCCGTCGATGCTGATGTGGTTATCGTCGTAGAGGACGATGAGCTTGCCGAGCTTCTGATGGCCGGCCAGCGAGGCGGCCTCGCTGCTGATGCCCTCCATCATGTCGCCGTCGCCGGCCAGCACGTAGGTGAAATGGTCGACGACGTCGGGCCCGTCGCCGTTGAACGTGGCCCCCAGGAAGCGCTCGGCGATAGCCATGCCCACGGCATTGGCAAAGCCCTGGCCGAGAGGTCCGGTGGTCGTCTCGACGCCGACGGTATGACCGTGTTCCGGATGACCGGGCGTCTTGCTGGCCCACTGGCGAAAGGCGCGCAGGTCGTCGAGTGTGAGGTCGTAGCCGGTCAGGTGAAGGAGCGAGTAGAGCAGCATGCTGGCGTGGCCGGCCGACAGCACAAAGCGGTCGCGGTCGGGCCAGGCGGGGTCGGCCGGGTCGAACCGCAGGTGTCGCGTGAACAGCGTGTGCGCCATGGGGGCGGCGCCCATGGGCGCGCCCGGATGGCCGGATTTCGCCTTCTCTACGCCGTCGACGGCGAGAAAGCGGATGGTGTCGATGCACCGCTCTTCGAAGGTCGATGTGCTCGCCTCTGGACTCATCTGCGTCCTTTCATTCTCCCGGGTCGTCCTGACAACAACGCGCATGCCCTCCCCTCATGCGGGGGAGGGCATGCGCGGACGAAAGGCGTGGACGGGACACTGCCGTCCGGGTGCTTCATTACTTGCCGAAGTAGTTGCGGATGAACCGCACGAAGCGCTCGCTCTCTTCGGGAGTGCCGGGGGTGACGCGGAAGTAGCCGTCCTTGCCGTTGATCGGCTTGATGGTCTTCAGGAAGAGCTTCTCCATGTCCATGCCAGCCTGCACGATCTCGCCGGTCGTCTTGCCGGTGACCGAAGCGTCGACGAGCATGTAGTTGCCGTGCGGCGGATAGGGCTTGAGACCAACCGCCTCGAGCTCCTTGACGAACGTCGCCATCCAGTCGTTGTTGTACTTGACCTTCTGCTTGACCTCGCCGGTGTCGAGGACGGTCTCGGCGGCGGCCATGGCCATGAGGCTCACGTTCCAGGGCAGGTACATGAGGTTGAAGGCATCGACGAGCTCGGGAGCCGCGACCACATAGCCGAAGCGGATGCCGGCCAGGCCGAAAGCCTTTGAGAAGGTGTGCGACAGAAAGACGTGCGGGTACTTCTTGACGAGGTCGATCTTGGCCTCGACCTCGGGGTGGTAGTCGAGATAGGCCTCGTCGACGCACATCGGGATGCCCAGCTCGCAGAACTTGATGAGGTCGGCATCGTCGATGAAGATCCCGGTCGGGTTGTTCGGGTTGATGATGAGGATCAGCTTGGTCTTGTCGGTGACCGCCGCCAGCATGCCGGCCACGTCGTACTGCAGATCCTCGTCGCGCAGCGGCACCTGGACCGTGGTGGCGCCGCACAGGCCGGCCCGCGAGGGGAACATCTCGAAGGTCGGGATGGAACACAGAAACTCGTCGCCCGGCTGCAGGAAGATGCGCATCATCGCGTCGATGGTCTCGGACGAGCCGTTGGCCAGGGCGATGTTCTCGGCCTTCACGCCGTGCAGCTCACCCAGCTTGCTGCGCAGCCGGTACATGCGGTCGGGGTAGCGGTTGCCCCTCTTGGCGATGTTGGTGATGGCCTCGACGACCTGCTCCGACGGCGGCACGGGATTCTCGTTTAACATCATGCGGCCGCAGTCGGGCTGGGCCCACGCCTTGTCGAGGATGCTCGTGTTGTACTCGGGCGCCGTGAAAACCCACGGCACGACCTTGTCTTTGATGTCGGTCATTCTCAAAGTCCTTTCGTCAGTCAGGTGACCGTCACAAGCCGGTTCTACTCGGCGCGGCAGTTGCCCTTGAGGCAGCTGTCGGCGAACGCGACCATCTCGTTGGTGGCCTTGGAGAACGCCGCGTGCGTCTTCACGAGCGCGGGGTGGGTGTTGTACTCCGCGCGGGTGTAGCCGTTCTCGTCGTAGGCGCGCTCGAAGTAGGGGATGCGCAGGAGCTTGTCCATGACCTCTTTGGGCGGATCGACGTCGATACGGTTTTCCTGGAAGACGATGTCGTCGGGATGGGGGAAGTTGATGACCTCGTCGATCAGCGACGGCGGGCAGGTGACGACGATGCTGGCGCCGGCCTTCTCTTCGAGGTGCCAGATCTGCTGCTTGCCGTCGATCGTCGGGCCCAGACGCAGCGAGCAGGAGAGCATCTTGCTCTGGTAGCCACGCTCCTTGACGGTGCGATAGGCCTTCTTGAAGATGGCCAGCTCGGCCAGGCGAACATCGCCCTCGCTCAGCTCGATGCCCTTCTCGGCGCCGAACTCGCGCAGACCACCGAGGTCGCCGTAGCGGGCCTCCATATGAGTGATCACCGAGCGCCACTTGGAGAGGTCGACGCCGTTAGCCTTGGCCTTCTCGAGACCCCGCATCACGGACTTCGCGCAGTCGAGAAGCTGCGATAAGACGAAGGTGAGGGTGTTGTTGGTGGCGATGCCGCGCGACGTGAGCTCCTCGATGAGGGGGTAGCCTTCGGCCGTGCCCGGCACCTTCACCATGACGTTGGGGTTGACCGCGTGGATCTCGAGGGCCTGCTTGAGCATGGCCTCACCGTCGAAGGCGCTGCGCGGGTCGACCTGGCCCGACAGAAAGCCCTCCTTGTACCCCGACGCCTCGAAGAGCGGCAGGAACATGTCGGAGCCCTGGCGCACGACTTCTTTGTACAGCAGCCAGAAGAGGCTCTCGGTGTCGAGCCCCGGGTTGTCTTTGAGGACGCCCTGAGCGACCTTCTCCCAGCGCGCCGGGTCGTCTTTGAAGGCGGCCAGCGAGAGCGGCGGGTTGGTGGTGACGCCGCGGAACAGCTGCCCCATCGGGGCGTCTGTGTCGTACATGCGCTTGAACTGGGCCTTGAGGTTGTCCTGATCGCCCGGCGCCGCCTTGACCAGCATCTTCTTGCACCAGTTGCCGAAGATCACAGGCGAAGAATCCCACCAAATCTCCATGCCGGGACTGACCGCGACCAGATCCTCCAGAAGATTGCGTTCCTTCATGTCTCTCCCTAGATGACGATTGTGGGGCCCATGGTGGATTGTGTGCACCTTGAGCTTCGCTAGGACGTAGTCAAGCCTACGGGACGCGACCGGGCGCTGCAAGCGATGCGAACGCCCCATATGCTCCTGAATTCAAGCGTGAACGCAGCGTGAACGCAGCGTGAGCGCAGCGTAAGCGCCGCAACGACGAAGGCTCCCCGTCACCGTCTGGAACGATCGCAAAGGCCGAGCCGTGCGGCGACAGGATGTGCCAAATTGTGCGTCTTTGAGAGCACGTGCCTGCGGCTCGACGGCTGCGGCGCCTGAGTCCCCGTCGTCTTCATGTTATGCCCGGCAGACGCCACCGCGACTCCGTGAAGATCGCCGCGGCGCCGGCGCCACCTCGTGGGCGCGACGTGCCTGCCTGCTCGGAAGGTCACGGGCGCCGCACGGGCATCCCCGGTATGATGTCAATAGCGGCCGGTCACGACACCGGACAGGCGACGCCCATCAAGGAGCCGCAGCGAGATGATCCACGGCGGTGCAACGGCCGACACGCCGAGACGGCGGCAGCCCCGGGTGCGCCTTCTCATCGCCTGCTGTATCTGCTGCGCGCTGCCGGCCGGTCTGCTGGCGAACGCCCGGCCCGCCGCCGCCCGGCCCGCCGCAGTCACGCCCGCGGCTGCGTCCACGGCCGCCGCGCCCGCCACAGTAGCGCCGAGACGTGACCCGTCGTACAGTCCCGGCGCCCAGCGCGCTGCCGCGCTGCGGCCGGCTAGCGTCGGCGCCGCCACCTTCGATCCCGACAACCTCATCACCGACATCAACTTCACGGCCGTCGATACGCTGAGCGGGTCCGCCGTGCAGACGTTCCTGGCGGCCCAGACCGGCGTCCTTGCGTCCTACCAGGCGGCCGATCACAACGGCGTCACGCGCAGCGCCAGCGCGATCGTGGCCCAGGCCGCCCGCGGCTGGAGCGTGAGCCCCAAGGTCATTCTCGCCACGCTGCAAAAGGAGCAGGGCCTGCTGAGCGCCGTAAAGCCCAGCGCCACCGCCCTCGACTGGGCGATGGGCTGCGGCGTGCCCGACGGAGGCGCGCGCAACACCGCCTACAAGGGCTTCGGCAAGCAGATATGGTACGGGGCCGAGTCGCTGCACGACGACGGCCAGGGCTGGTATGCCGGCATCGCCAAGGTCTGCGGTGACGGCACGGTGCAGCCCGACGACCAGGCCAGCTATTCGCTCTACCGCTACACCCCCTGGATCGGACTCAACGGCGGCGGCAACAAGCTCTTCTGGACGCTCTACTGGGAGTACTTCGGCGACCCCCTGGCCGTCGATGCGGTCGCGCCGACGACCACCGTGGCCGGCGCCGACGCCCTCTGGCACGACGGCGCGGTCGCCCTGTCGTTCAGCGCTCTCGACAACACCGGCGGCACCGGCGTGGCCTACAGCGAGTACTCACTCGACACCGGCGCGACCTGGACGAAGGGCAACGCGCTCACCATCCCGGCCCCCGCCGACCATTCGGGCGACGGCCTGCATACGGTCCTCTACCGTTCCGCCGACGACGCCGGCAACCTGGAGAAGGCCAGGAGTTGCACGGTGAAGATCGACACACGGGCGCCCGTGACAAGCGTTGCGGGCGCCAACTCCCGCTGGCAGAGGAAGGCCAAGACCCTCACCTTCCGGGCCGCCGACAACGCCGGCGGCAGCGGCGTGGCCTTTACGCTCGTCAAGCTCGACAAGGGCCCCTGGACCAAAGCGACGACGCTCACCATCCCCGCCCCCGCCGACCATTCCGGCGACGGCCTGCACACCGTCTTCTACCGGTCCGTCGACGAGGCCGGCAACAGGGAGGCCGCGCACACCTGCGCCGTGCGCATCGACACACGCCCGCCCAGGACCGTCGCCAACTGGGCGGCGTCGGTCAGGCGCGGCAACTGGGCAGGCCTCACCTACTACGTGAGCGATCCGCGCCCGGGCAGCCCGACTGCGACGGTGACGATCAGAGTCAAGACCTCGTCTGGGCGGCTCGTCAGAAAGCTCAGGTCGGTCGGCGTAGCGGTCGACAAGCGGCTCGTGGCGCGCTTCGTCTGCCGACTCGCACCGGGACGGTACCGGTTCTTCGTGTACGCCACGGACGCCGCCGGCAACGGGCAGTCGAAGGTGGGCTCGAACAAGCTCACGGTCAGGTAGCGGCGGCGCGGCGGAAGCCTCGCCGGCCGCGCGTGCCGCGGCCCGGAGAGCCCTAGCAGGCTGCGGAAGAAGCCGGCTGCAGAGAGGCGCCGGCGGTCGAAGCGGCCGGAGGATCAGTCAAATGGGCTGGTTCAGTGCCCCACGGGCCCGCTGGCGGGCTTGTCGGGCTCCTGT
>Ga0182014_10001380_pt1 | contig 32533 bp, 25 predicted proteins | sample 612S2DmetaG_FD_120489 | JGI IMG/M metagenome (GOLD analysis project Ga0182014, IMG submission 120489) | Permafrost microbial communities from Stordalen Mire, Sweden - 612S2D metaG | ecosystem: Environmental > Terrestrial > Soil > Wetlands > Permafrost | place: Sweden: Stordalen | collected... | reverse complement strand
ACCTTTTCCTGCTTTGAATATCTTATTTGTTACTGCATAAATTAGTTTCCAAGGAACTTTTTATGAACTGATTCTCTTGTTTCAGAATATCTCACTCATTCGCAGAGGATGTTATTTGACTGTTCCTTTCATTGTTGCAAAATAACCTTTTGATTTTGCTACAAAGTACCCTCTGGCCCTGTAAATCGCCTCATTTTTGTCTGATAAATCTATACTCGAATTATGAAGTGATGAAGTTATTGTTTTGAATCTTCTGATCAGCTCGTAATCCCGGCCTATTTATGGGATGTAGTTTGGATCCAAAGTGTGACTTTCTACCTTTTAAGATATATTCAGTCGCTGATTATCCTTTTTGTGCCTCATTTTCTCGAGGTTTACCTGCTTTTACATGTTGAATCTGAAGGGATAAAAGTAGAATCCTGAATAATTCCCTTTTTATTTTCAAAAACAAGGCTATCAGGTTGGCTTTGCAATTTTCCCTCTATTTCGTCTTCTTTGCAGCTATTAATAATCCTTATTCTGAATAATCAGACTGTGGTGCTGTTTGGGATGTACCCAGTAACACCAAGAAATTTCCTGAAAGAAATTCTATCAATACCCTGTTTCTCAAGTTCGAAGTCGAAAAGCATATAATTGCTGTAAAAAAGTATCTTAAACATAATGATTACATCAGTTTCAGATCTGCCTTCAGAAATTGTTTTGTTAAAAAATATCGATTCAAAAATGATACAAAAAATTTCAATCACTTAAGAAATCAATTTCAGCAAGTTTGGCTCCAAAAAATTAAAAAATTATGATTCGTCTTTAAGAGCAAAAGCAGTCAGAGTTTTCATAAATAAAAGTCGATACTACTAAATTTAAATTCTGCAATGCTCAAATGCATAGGATTTATTGAAATTCTCCATATATTATACGATTTATAACAAATAATGGGATACTTTTAGAGCCCAAATTCAACAGATTGGATTAATTAGTACAGAATTATTTCACAAAAAAGCTTTTTATATACATAGAATCATTCGGAAAAATGGGAAATCTCACAGTAAAAAAATTAAGATATAAATTTGAACTGCACGAAGAAAAAGAGTTATTTAGCTTATTTATGTGGTATGAAATTTATGATTTTTTCAAATTCGGATTGTAGTTTACATGTTAAATAATGTGACTTTTTATATGCAATATATGCCTCAAAATCCTGGTTATTAGATTGTTATCATGAATCCTAAAGACAACCTTCAGACAATGTTTAAGTGCACAATCATCCACAGGTACCGAACACAGCGCTGTGAGTACTGAACGACATAAAATTTACATGCATAATAAAATAAGTTAAGAAAAATCTAAAATTAGCTTTTCTAGATGGATTCTTTCATTGGCAGCATCTTTAAGGAGAACATCTGTTTCGGAAATTTTTACAATAAGACGAGCAATATTTTTATCATTTTCTCCTGAATATACAAGTGCTTCGGCAAGTCCTTCAAGAATTTCAACTCCCAAAAGCCCTTTTTCAACTATCATCTCGTCAATAAGTTGGCGTCCTCTTGTAAAATTTCCTGCGAGAGCTGAATTGAGCAGTTCGTCTACAGTTTTATCCACAAATTGCATTATGGTTTCGTAAACCATCTCTTCAGTGATCTCGGAACCCTGTGGAAGCAGAGAAACAAGCTGGAGAGTTTGGACAGCTTTTGCAACGTTTCCTTTCGCAAAATAAAGGATTGCACCAAAAGCTCCATCTGAAAGATGTACATTTTCAGCACAAGCAATTTTCTCAAGATGGGTTCTCATAATAGAATCAGGAATATATGTGAAAAATATTTGAAGACATCTTGAGCGGAGAGGAGAAATGAGTTTAGAAGGCTTCGTAGTGGAAAGGATAAATCTGCATGTTGCACTGTATTTTTCCATAATTCGCCGGAGTGCGTTTTGTGCATCTGAACTAAGGGATTCAGCACTATCGATGTAGATTAGCTTATAATCAGCATCAATCGAAGCCATCCCAGCATAATCATTGATAATTTCCTTAAATATATCTATTACACTTTTGTAAATTCTCTTAGGTTCATCAATCCCCAGAAAACGCACAAAACGCTTATCTCGGACGAGATAGCGTTTTCCCTGGTCAAAAAAATCCGAAGCATTGAAGTATGTAAAATTGTTTTCCCATGTACTACCATATATTTTTCGGGCAAGAGCAACAGAAGCCGTCGTTTTTCCGGAATCTTCTGGGCCGTAAAATATAAGGTGGGTGAGATTACCTGAATCAGCCAACTCGGAAAGCGTGATTATTGCATGTTCGTTGCCAAGGAATTCTTCCAGGGTACTTGGCCTATATTTCAAAGTCCAGAGATCCTGCATCTATCTCACCTTTTTTTCATTTTTTGCCAACAATTTCAAGGACTTCCATTTTTATTTTTCCGGAATACTTAATCAGCTAAACCTTCATTTCCTCTAGTTACTTCTACTCTTTTTTCAATTTCTCCTTTTGCTTCAAGCAGTTCCTTTATAACCACACCGTAAACGGGTCTTGCAACAATTACACCAATGAATACTCCAATGATAGTAGTAATTGCAAAACCTTTCAGAGTTCCAAAACCCATTACGACTAGAGGAGCCATTGCAATAATATTCGTGGAAGCTGCACCTATAATTATCACAAAAGCTTTTCCTATTCTGGAAGAAAAGGCACTCATTGTTGAAGGAACTTTGCCTTCATAAAGCACCTCATCTGTGATGATTATAAGGTGGTCAATTCCGGTGCCTATGGATGCGATGATACCTGCAATTGATGACAAATCAAGCTGCCATTTGATGAGTGCCGCAACTCCAAGGATCATGATGATTTCACTGATGGAAGTTCCTACCATAGGTATCAAAATTCCAGGCCTCTTGTACCTGAAATAAACCACTGAAGCTACAGCAATCAGGGAAATCAGGCCTGCAATCACAGCTTCGGTTTTGAACTGCGCTCCAAGGCCTGCATCCACATGCCCTGAACTTTCAAGCATTACATGGACAGGAAGAGCCCCTGCTCGGAGGTGGACCTCCAGATTCTTTGCTTCTTTTTTTGCATCGTCACCTGTGCCTGTGGAAGCCTCCCAGGAATATATAGGAGTTTCTCGCAATCTGGTGGCTGCATCAGGATTAAGAGGAGCCCCATATACTTTTACTTGATCAAGGTACATATTCAGATTATGTTGTTCTGGTTTATCAACTGCTCCTGTTTCGATTGCTGCTTTTTGGAGTGCTCGGGCTCCTGCTTCAGAAAGGGTGAAAGGAACATGCCACTGATTATCATGATAGCTTATAATTCGGACATCTTCGATAGTATCACCATAAACCACATGCTGAGTTTCATTTCCTGTAGTCTGGATCCTAATCTCGAACTTACCCTGTGTATCGACAATTTTCTTGGCTGTTGCCAGATCAATGCCTGCAAAGTCAACCTGAATATAATCTTCTCCCACAGTTCTAACAGGAATATCTTTCAGGCCAAATGCGTTGAGTTTATCATTAAGTATATCTCGTGTAAGATCTCTTGTCTCAGTGCTGACTCCTTCTTTGTAAGTTGAAGTACCATCCTGATTTTTGACAATAAACCCTCCCACTTTCTCCATAAGGGCCTCGAGATCCTTTTCAGATATTGACTTTTTTATTTCGTAGACCAGCACGTTCTTGTTACTCGTTGGACCTACTTCTGTATCAAGAGATTTTGCGAGATAATTCTGGATAAGGGATTCTTTACTGATAGAAGCTATGGTTACCTGAGTTATGCCTTTGCTCGGATTGTCCACGCTTACATTGGCTCCCAGCCCCAATCTCTCAATTTGGGATGCGTTAATCGGAACAGATGTAGTAAACGTTATATATTTATTGGCAGATCCGCCGCCTTGTAAGTTATTATTTGTGATGTTAATAGGTGAGCCAATTGCAGGCTCGACTAATGCGCTGACGATCTTTTCGGGATCTGCATCTATCTGAGCAAGCGTCCCCTCCAGTTTAAGCTGAAGCCAAGATCCGCCTTCAAGGTCAAGCCCATAGTGCAGATGAGAAGTTGCCCCTGCGTTGGTATAGCTTGGATGGATAGCAAAGATCGCTCCAAGAACTGCTAGGAGGAATATGATTATTCTTGGGTTTTTTAAAAGATTTTTTGCTTTATTCATCTATTATACCTCCCTCCAAATTCTGGTTTCAGTACATACCAGCGCAGAATCCCCGTATTCAGGAGCCAGGTATTCATAATGTCTGCAAACAGTCCTGCGATCAGCACTATCGAGATCCTGGAAAGTAGAGGAATCTGTGTGAAGGAAGGAATTATCAAATAAAGATAAGTAGAGACTAAGTACATGATTACAAGTGCTACAAGAGCTGTGCTGGTCATTGTAACTCCTGTCTGTATAGCTCGAGAAACTTTCTCTTCTACCGTGCCTCGGCGTTTAAGCACTCTATTTGTAAGTAAAATGTCACTGTCTACGGAATAACCGATAAGCATTAGCAGGGCGGCAAGTGTGCCCAAGGAAAGTTCTACCCCAGTAATCTTCATGAAACCAAGGGCAATTGTGATGTCCGAAAAGGCAGAGAGTATTACTGCAAAGGATGGTACTGGACTTCTGAAGAGCAAGAATACTACAATGGACATTCCTATAAAAGAGATGATAAGGGCCCTAATAGCTTGTACCTGCAGAGATTGACCGTAAACAGGCCCTATTTGGCTAATTTCCACATTAGAATATCGGCTCATGACATCTTTTTCCAGCTGGTTTTGTTTTTCATTGTCCATAACCCCAAAATCCATGATGATCCTGCTACCGGCCTGCCGAGCATCGATGATGTGGTAAGACGAATACGCTTCTTTAAGCGCAGCAGGAGAATTGATCGTTTCTACAGAAATTTGTGTGCCGCCCTGGAATTCCATTCCCAGAGTTACCGGTGACCCGCTGCTTAAAAAAGAAACAAGCAGTATAATTAGAGAAACTGCGAGTATCGCAAGAGGGAATGCCAGCAACTGGCGATTATCGTGATTTTTCACGAAATTATCTAAAAATTCGGTCAAACCTGTTGCCATAATTTAATACTCCGGATGCATGTATCTATCTTTTATCAAACTTATCCGAATAACTTTTCACATCGAGATATATGATCACGATTCATAATTCAGAACAATTGATATTTATAGTCAGATTTGTTCGCTGATTCGGAATCGGTTTATTAATGATAATCTAATTCAAGTTTGGATATAATATTCTGGTATCTGAATGTTATAAATATGCTAATTTTTTTAATTTTATATCGTCAAAGATTAATATTCCATTTTTCTTTGGAAGGTAATTCTTCCCTATACACCGTTATTTCATTCCACTTAAAACTAACTCTTGAAAATGCTATAAGTTCTAATGTCACAGCTATATATACCAGTTACTGTTCATTATAAATAATGACAGAAAGACCTTCCCTTGACGAATATTTCCTTGAAATTGCTTTCGTGGTAGGAAAACGGGCCACATGCCTCCGAAATAATGTAGGAGCAGTTGTCGTTAGAGATAAACGTATTCTTTCAACGGGATACAATGGGGCTCCAAGTGGTATGGAACACTGCCTTGAAATCGGGTGTATCCGTGATCTGGAGAAGATCCCTTCAGGCACTCGACATGAGAAGTGCAGGGCAGTGCATGCGGAACAAAATGCCATCATTCAGGCTGCAATCCATGGGGTGAGCATATCAGGAGCAACTATCTATTGCACACATCGACCTTGTATTCTCTGCACGAAAATGATTATCAATTCAAATATCAAAAGGGTTGTATATGCAACTCTTTATCATGATAACGATTCACTTGATTTTTTCAAGGATGCATGTGTGAAAGTGGAACATGTACTTTTTGAAATTAAATATTGAAGTTCGGCAAAGATTAAACTCTCCGGATTATAACATCCACTTTGTACTCACCTCTGCAGAAGAAGTTCTCCATAGGAGATACCAAAATGATTTAATTAATTTTATGATTTCTAGGACAAAGCTTAGAAACCATTGGATCTTCAGCTGAGTGGTAGCCCATATCATAACTAAACTGACATCCCACAGATATACACAGTGTATAATTTATTTGTCTATTTGCACAACTATTAATTCATCGAAAGTTGGATTAATTTTTAAGCTACTGTCATATTGAGAAAATAGATGGCATTCTTGTGTACATCTGCAGGAAGTAGGTTTAATTTTAATAATCCTAAATCATTCGTTTGATAAGATTTATTGACCCAAAATCAACCAAGTATATACATTCATTCATAGTTAGTCAGGAATCTAAATTTTTTCTTTATAGAAAATTTAGATAAACCCCTCAATTTATCATATACTTAGAAAAGGTACATAAATGACTTTTGAAAATCAGAGGTTTTTCGAAATCTTCTACATCCAATTTGGGATTATTTCGTCATCTTACAGGAGACTTACTTTTGGGAACTATTAGCGAAAAAATATTTTCCCGGGCATCGGGTACAGAGGCAAAGGCAAATGATTTCGTGATGGCAAATATAGACTATGCAATGGCGCATGATGGTACGTCGGTTCTTGCAGTAAATGCTTTTAAGGAAATGGGAAGGAATAAAGTATGGGATCCTTCTAGGATCATAATTCCTTTTGATCATATTTCACCTGCGAACAATGAGACATCAGCTACCTTGCAGAAGGAGATTAGGGAATGGGTGAAGGAACAAGGTATCACAAATTTTTATGATGTTGGAGAGGGAATCTGCCATCAATTACTCCCTGAAAAAGGCTTTTCTCTCCCTGGGAAACTTATCCTAGGTGCTGACTCTCATTCCTGCACTTATGGAGCTTTCGGGGCTCTTGCTACAGGAGTTGGGGCTACAGATCTGGCTGAGATCTTCGCTACTGGTAAGCTCTGGTTCAAAGTACCCGAAAGTTTAAGGATTACTGTTGAAGGCAGTCTTAAAGTTGGGGTTTATGCAAAAGACCTTATTCTTTACATCATAGGGAAGATCGGAATAGATGGTGCTACCTATAAAGCTGTTGAGTTCTACGGGCAAGCAATTAGCGAACTTTCGGTTGCTGGAAGGATGACACTCTGTAATATGGCAATCGAGATGGGGGCAAAGTTAGGATTTGTCGCGCCAGACGAAAAAATATTCGAATTTTTAAAAAATAGAGCAGTTGATGTTTATGAACCTGTCTATGCCGATCAAGATGCTGGTTATGTAGAAAAATTCACCTATCATGCTGATTATATTGAACCTCAGATAGCTTGCCCACATCAGGTAGACAATGTAAAACCGGTTGGAGAGGTAGAAGGAACTCATATCGATCAGGTCTTTATCGGGACATGCACTAATGGGAGGCTTGAAGATCTTGAGGTAGTAGCAGCTATCCTGAAAGGGAAGAAGATTGCAGTTAGAACTATTGTAATTCCTGCATCCCGCATTACTCTCCTGGATGCAATCGAAAACGGGACTATTAAAACTCTGTTGAAAGCAGGCGTGACTCTTGTAACTCCTGGCTGTGGGCCGTGTCTTGGTGCCCATCAAGGAGTACTTGGGGAAGGAGAAGTCTGCATTTCAACAGCAAATCGGAATTTCAAAGGTAGAATGGGAAAAGATGGATTTATTTATCTCGCATCACCTGCAACTGCAGCAGCTTCTGCATTAACAGGCGAAATTACTGACCCAAGAAAAATTTAATAGGAAACATTTTGGATCAAGGTCTTTTAATCTGAGATATGTTGCAAGGTTTTATTTACCGATGTAAATATTTGATTTAAATCCAGCGGGAATTTATAGCATGAATTTCATATACCTGAACAGGAGGGACTAACTATGACTGAAGAATGTAGTCATGAAAATATTTCACATTTGATTGAACACTGGATTGAACATAACGAAAGCCATATCCAAAATTTTAAAGAATGGGCTCAGAAAGCAAAAAAAGATGGTTTTCTTGAAGCTTCTGAAGACATACTTGAAGCTGTCGATAAAATCGAGGAAGCAAGTGAGTACCTTAAAAAGGCAAAAGAAGGACTTTTTCACCTTCATTAAAATATACGAAAGTAAATTATTAGTAATCAACTATTTCATCTCATGTTCCGGAATTTTCTGGCACTATCTTTTGTTTTTCATTTTTTATACGAATCATATTTTCAAGATACTCCTCAGGCCAGTGATTTCCTTTAATTTTTTAAATTTGGGTAAAATTTATAGTGGGCTATGATATGCTTGATTTTTAGACTTATTTTATTAATCACTGCTTTTCTCGGTAAAGATTACAATTTTAATCTTTCATACTAAATGGTTGTCCCCTATTAATGATTGATGTCTTTAAAGATCGAAATATCATCAAATCTCATAATATCAACTTTGAATCCGTAATTTTATAGAGAATTTTGATAAATCTCTGATTTTCACGATTCATTTATTTATCATTTATAAGCACATGAATTTATTATTTATAATATATGAAGAAATTTAGTGTTTATTTAAATTCCCTTTTATTCTCTTGGGGTGTATTTTTGCATTTAACTTTTTTTCATTTTCATACGCTAATATACCGTGTCTTCACAAGAGTTACAGTGGGTGCAGTAAAGTACCATTAGATTTGTGAAGAACTCTATTTTTTTTAAAATGAACATGAAATTCTTCGAATAACGGGCACAAATAAATAAAAGTACTTTCATTTTACCCTTTTTATTGTTGACTATTAAGTAGGAAAATCTTTCTAGATTTGTTTTTTGAAAACTTTCAAAAACTAATAAGTTGATTCGAATAGATGGCTAAAATATAACTTTATCAAGGGTGCTAAATTAGTCTTTTAGGCAATTCCACTGCCAAATAAATTGTTAATTTAAATTGTCAAAAATAGTGAATAAATATTATGGTTTAGACATTATAATTTTTTTTAATTGCCACTATTATATATAGATCTCACTATTATATGTAGATCCAACTATTATATGTATATCTTATGAAAAACAGCTGCAACTTTTCTCTAGATATGATTATGGAATTTTAGCTCGTAAAAGTGGGTTATACCATAAAAATATGATGTTATTTAATATGAGTCAAACCTGATTTTTAGTTTCCTGTTTATGTTCATTGATAAAGCACCTACCTGTTATAGAAAATTTCGATAAACTCTCATATTTGTCATACACATTTGTGTGATGCAGAAATGATTCGTTAAAATCAGAGGTTTATCGAACTCTTCTCTGGTTGGAAATTCTCGGGATATTGAGGCGCTTACTCATAAAAAGATAGATAAAGTATACTCGGGATTCATGACACAACTTGAACTTAATAATATTTATTCAGCCATCAAGAGTTTTCTCAAAATATCATCAAAAATTTCGGTCTTATGTCCAGCTTCGGCATAAATTTATATCGTTGACAACATCTGGAATAAAATAAGTATATTGAGGGTAGCGGAAGCTATCTTTAAAATCAAAGAATAATGAACAAGAAAGAAAATAATCGTATGAAATACAGAAATTAGCGAGAAAGATTTGGACAGGATCCCAGGAAAAAAATATGGGTAAATCGGAACGCTTTGTAATTAATTTTATTGGTAATTATATTCCAAAAATAAATATCAAAATAACTAACATCAGGATTTGTAACTGCAAAAAAATAGGTGAAACAGAAAAATCTGCTCTAGGTTCTGAAACCATGGAAGAAGTGGGAAGTATGGAAAGGTTGCGTATGTTCTTCATTTCCCATATTTTCCGTGCTTTCTGTGTTCTATCCTTTCGTTCGGATTATAATCAACTCAACAATTAACTGCACTTTTCAATGTGTTAACTACGATCATTGTTGTCTAGATATGTGAATATTCCTGCGTTGACAGTAATTGCAATCAATTCAAAACCAAAATAATAATAAAAAGTCTCAGATTAGTAGGAAAAAGTTCATAACTTTTATCCACGTTTGAAGCATGAAAAAAAGTACTACTGCCAACTAGTTCATTTCATTATGTTCAATAAATTTTAAAGTAGTTTATATATATTGGTTACTTATACAATGGAAATCGCACAGGATGCATAAAACCACTCTTCGCAGATGTACTAAGAATGCCAGCTCTCAATAAACTAGTAACTTGAAAATTAATATAACTTTCAATGAATAATAGTGGACAAATAGCAAACAAATTTTACATTTGCGTACATATGCAAGATGTCGGATAAAAACACTTAAGGAGTTAACATGATCCCAAAAAAAGCATTTGTAACAAAAGGTACCGGAGTGCATAAGGACAGATTAGCATCTTTTGAGCTTTCATTGAGGGCTGCTAGAATAGAAAAATACAACCTTGTAAGTGTTTCCAGTATTCTACCTCCAAATTGCAAAACCGTACCTAAAGATGAAGGACTTTCACAGCTAAAACCTGGTGATATTGTCCATTGTGTACTTGCAAGGAATGATACTAACGAACCACATCGGTTGATGGCTTCAGCTATAGGGACTGCTCTTCCGGTAAATGAAGAAAATTATGGTTATATTTCTGAACATCATTCTTTTGGAGAAGAAGAAATTATTGCAGGAGAATATGCGGAAGACCTGGCAGCAACAATGCTTGCAACAACTTTAGGGATAGAGTTTGATGCTGAAATGGCTTGGCATGAGAGAGAACAAGTATATAAAGCTAGTGGCCATATCTTTGACTCTTTCCACATTTGTCAGACTGCAAAAGGCGACAAAGATGGAAAATGGACAACAGTTGTAGCTGCAATGGTCTTTGTTACTACAAACTAAAAGTTAAGACTAGTAGGCATTGTGCCTAATTTTCGATAAAATAAAAAATTTTAAATAATACGTTGAGTAGGTAAATTCAATATCTAAAGCCAAATTATACATATAATGCGAAAATTTAACTTGTAATTTTCAGAAAATTCAAGAAACTATCAAGCAGAAGGAATTAAAGAGAGAGATAGTGGTTAGATAGTAGCAGGTTTTGTACATTGTTCCCCCCTCAACTTTTTCAATATCACAATCATAATTTCAATGTCTCTCCAAACTGCAAACAGCTGGGTACGTTCACACCCCCAATCTGAATATTAAGAAATTGTTCAAAGTCAAATTACTTCATTTGCGTATATACTTTTTTTGTTTCATTTTCTAAAGGTTTATCAGCTTTTGTTTGCCTCATATCTGAATGGATAAAAATAGAGTTCTGAATCATTCCATGTTTTTATTTTCAAACCAAGGCAATAAGTTGGTTTTGCAACTGTTCCCATATTTATTCTTCTTCATATTTATTCTTCTTTATAGTTCTAAATAATTCTTATTCTTAATGACCAAATTGTAATACTGTCTGTATGTACTCAGGAAAACCAAGAAATTTCCTGAAAAAAATTCGATCAATACATTGTTTCTCAATTTCAAAGTATGAAAGACCATTACATTGTTGTAAAACGATATTTTAGACATAATCATTACAGAGTTTATAGTCTGCCATAGGAAATCTTTTTTTAAAAATATTCTGAATTCAAAAATGATACGAAAAGATTTTCAATCAATTAAGGAATTAATTTCAGGAAGTTTGTCTCCAACTAACTGAAGAGGTTTGTATTCTTGTTTAAGAGCAAAATCAGTAAAGGTTTTCATGAGTAAAAATTATTGTCAAGAGGTTTAAGCTCTCCAATACTCAGATTATAAAAATGTATAGAGATCCTTAAATGAAATTTGATCGAGAAAGAGATCTAGTGCTTCGACTCGATTAATGGATATATAAAATCAAAAATAAACTTCAACAAAAATAGTAATATGTTTAGTTATACGTTAATCGTAAACCAAAAGATTATGCTAGAAATAGGACTTGAAGCCTGGTAAAAAACAAGCATCAAAAGGCTATTTCCCTCCTATTGTCTAAAGAATAATATAGTAGAGAAGTCTACTTTGCTAATTATTTTAAATAAGATTGACCTTAGGGACCAAGGAGAATCCATTACTTTTTCATGTAACTCAGTGTGCTTCTCGAGACTGGAAGAATATATTAGTATGACTCAATATATCGTTTCATGCCTGTAGAAACAAGAAAAAATTCAGTCGTTGGAAAAGAAGACTATGAAATTGTCAATATTACCGAAATGGTATCAAAAGAAATCAAAAACTCAAAAATAAGTAACTTGACAGTTACAGTATTCGTATCGTTTCCACCGGAGCAATAACCACAATGGAATATGAGCCAAATCTTTCAAAGGACGTTTCAGAAATTCTTGATAACTAATCCCTATGGATAAGGATTATTATTATCATGAGACTTGTGGAGATTACAATGGAGGATCTCATTTCAGAGCACTATCTATAGGTCCTACTCTTACAGTCCCTTATGTTGAAAAAAATGACATTGTGGGCATTATCCGAAATCCGTGAAAACTTCTCGGATAAATAAAAAAAATAATATTATAGTAATATATTTATTTTGTGAAATAAAGTAGAATGGATTTCCAAAATGAAAATTTTCACAATCAAACAATTGTAAAGCAAATAAAGGAAAGTTTGCACTGATTAATATAATAAGCAACTTAATATACATGATTTACACTAATATTTTAGATCACCTTGTCAGAGCAAAGAAGTGTACCTCTAAAAGAGCATCTATTAACCCTGAAGTCCTGCAGGCATGGAGGACTAATTCAGGAAACTTCTGAGACTTACGGGATTCCTGAAAGCGAAATTCTTGACTTCAGTACAAACTTAAATCCCCTGGGAAATCCCTTTGAGAATAAGGAAAGCGGATTAAACTTTGATAGCATTCTCAAAAAGAGTGTCGGAAAACTTAAGGAGTATCCAGATAATAGGTATCTGGAGTTTAGGGGTGCTGCTGCAGGGTTTATAGGGCTCGGAGTAACTCCACAGAATATTATTCCAGGTAATGGTTCTACGGAAATCATCAGGCTTGTAGTTGAATGTGTAGTTGAAAAAGGGGATAAGGTCCTTATCCCATGGCCCACTTTCGGGGAATATGAAGTGCAATGCAAAATCATGGGAGCAAGACCCGAATATCCCAAACAGGAAGACGTAGAGACACTTTCTAATGAGGTTCTTGAGAGAGCAAAAATCCTTTTTATTTGCAATCCGAATAACCCAACAGGAAAGCTCCGTACCAAAGAAGAAATTAAAGCTCTTGCAGAGCGCTGCAGGAATCATAAAACTCTTCTTTTCGTGGACGAGGCCTTTATAGAACTCTCGGTCCCTTCTCAGAGTGTTGCAGATCTAGCAGCAATAAATAACTATGTTTTTGTTCTTCGCTCCCTTACGAAGGATTTTGCAATGCCCGGAATAAGAATGGGCTTCGGAATAGCTTCCCCTGAAATGGCTGAAATCCTAAATGCCTCCAGGCTCTCCTGGAACCTTGGTACCGTGGCAAATACTATCGGAACTGCACTTCTTAACATCGAAGACGGTATAAACAATCCATATCTTGAAAAAGCAAGAGCTTTAATCAGAGAAGAAGGAGACAAGCTCAAAGCTAAACTCGACAAAATTAGGGGATTCAAAGCAGGGGAAGTAAATGTAAATTTTATTTTTGTTGATATCAGCAAATTCATTCTTGATTCCAGCAAATTGAGTGCATGCCTTGAAGCTCGTGGGGTTCTTATTCGGGACTGTGCCTCTTTTCGGGGCCTCGGGAAAGAATACATAAGAGTTGCAGTCCGAACCACAGACGAAAGTGACAAGCTCGTTGCTGCAATAGGGGATGTTATTTCCCAGTGGGGCAAAGTACAGGCAAAGAATGAACTACAGAATGTAATTGAAAAAGCTTCTGAAATCGAAATCGAAGGTAGGAATACCTGCGAATACTATCCCTGTCATTTTGAAGGCCAAAACTGTACCTTCTGCTTCTGCCCTTTTTATCCATGTGAGAACGAATTCACAAGGGGGAAATGGATAACGGGCTCCGGAGGCAGCAAAGTATGGAGTTGTATCGACTGCCATATTGTTCACAATAAGGAAATAGCCCAAAAAATCCTTGACAGCCTCATGCAGAAAGGAGATTCTGATGAACTTGTGAAAATAGCCTGGAAAAAAGTGGTGGAGCCGAGTTTATGATCCTGCAAGATAGCGGTCACCTGGCTCTGGTGCTTTTGCTGGCAACAACTATAGACATCATTTTTGGGGAGCCTCCAGCTGCGGTGCACCCGGTTGTATGGATGGGAAAATTAATTAATTTTCTGAAAAATATAGCTCCAAAAATCCACAGAAAATTTTATGGCCTTATAATGGTTCTATGCTGTGTTTTTTTCGCAGCTTCACTTGGTTATTTCGTTCTATACATTGCAGCTCTTCCTGGAATTCCACGGATTCTTGCACTCCTTTTAGAAGCTTATTTCCTGAAGGCTACATTTGCTATTAAATGTCTCCTGAGTCCGGCAAGGGAGATTTACCAGCACCTTGAAGAAAACAGGCTTGAAAAAGTCAGGGCATTGCTCCCTATATATGTAAGCCGGAACACTTCCAAACTGACCAAGACCCATATGTCTTCTGCAGTTATTGAATCCGTATCCGAGAATTACGTAGACTGCATCTTGAGCCCCATTTTTTATTATACTCTTTTCGGGGAATTCGGGCTTGTCGCTGCATATACATTCAAAGCTACAAGTACCCTAGATTCCATGGTTGGATATACTACCGAACAGTATAAAGAACTAGGATACTTCTCGGCAAAATCCGATGATGTATTGAACTGGATCCCCGCTCGAATATCTGTCATATTTATTCTTGCAGCAGCTGTTATAGTAGCTATGATCTCGAAAAAACAAGGAAAAATAAACCCCTTTAATAGTATCAGGAGTGCCCTGGAAGATGGCATGAAGACTCCATCTCCTAATTCCGGTTATCCTATGGCTGCGACTGCAGGAGCTCTCGGAGTCAAACTCGAAAAGCCCGATTATTACGTTTTGGGAGCATTATACCCTCCCGCTGAAATAAAGGATATTAAAAGAGTATCACAATTAATAGCAATTGCTTCAGGATTCTCACTCGCTGCCTTTATGGCAGTAATCCAGATAGCAGGAATTCATTTGTGCCTATGATCCCTTCCTTATTTGTAGAACCGTGTATTTTCACAATAGGATTTTGTGTTGAAATAAAACTTTGAGAAAAGCGGAATAAGCCGAAGAATACTACTCTACCAGAAGCATTAAAATCCATCTATAAACAATAAATTCACTTATCATAGATATACACAAGAGTGCCATCCATTTTCTCAATATTATAATTAGCTTAAAAATCAATCTAACTTTCAATGAATATATGGTAGACAAACAAATCCTACATCTGTGTACGTATGCAGAATGTAGGATAAATCGTATGAAGTTAAACTCGATTTATATAATTAATAACTCACTAAAGTTGACCTAGCCAGGATAAAAATCTACAGTGATCTTATGAAGTTATCAGATATTGATGAAAGGAACCTGAAAAAAGGAAAGCCTGACAAAATAGAGGGTAGAGCTACCATTGACATACTCGATATCCTTTCTGAAGAGGGCATCAGTATTCAGGATCTTGTAGACACGGCTCTCGAAATGTATATCCCACATCCTGGGCTTGAGACAAGGAAAAAAGCCGAATATTTGTTTAAAAGAGAACTTAAGTATGCTCTTTCGGACCCAAACCTATGCATTTTAATTTATTCCGGGATTCTGCTTGAGAGGGAAGGCAGGGTAGGAAATCTTCCGAACATTAGCAAAAGTTCCTATGAAAAAGACATGAGTTTCATAATTGCAGACGAGGTTCTTGGCACAAGTATTGCAACCTATATCAGTGGCTCCAAAGGAGCATTCGAGTTTGTAAGGTATGACAAACAAAAGCCAGGAATCCTTTCAAACCTGGGACCATTTATTGATGATGTGATAGGGGGGCTTATAGGGGGGGTATCCTCCAGTATGTATTCAAGAGGTATGGTGGAATTAGGAAAAAAAGATTGGGAAACAGGCGAGATCCTATGAATTCATTTTTACTTGCTTTTAAATCCAGTTTGGGGTTTCTGTCCACTATTCCTGTGGGAATCAGCATGGAAGGGATCAATGAGCTTATGGGAAAAATATATTTATACCCAATTGCAGGAGCAGTGCTAGGTTTTCTCATAGGGACAATAGCATACATAGGACAGATTATTATTCCGGAAGCAGTTCTTGCAGCCTTTATCATGGGATTCATATATTCTATAACGGGTTTTAATCATCTTGACGGAGTCACTGATATAGGGGATGGTTTTATGGCTCATGGATCACTTGAAAAAAAAATACAGGCTATGAAGGACACGAACCTCGGAACAGGAGGAGTGTCTTTCTGCATTCTGCTGTTACTTACTTTGTACGGTTCGATAAGAGCAGTCCAAGAAGAAGGCTCAGTTGTCGGATATAACCTTCCAATGTTGATGTTCGCATCAATGTTTATCGCAGAGGTTAGTGCAAAGCAATCCATGCTTACAATCGCTGCTTTTGGAAAGCCTATACCTCTCCAGGGAAATCAGGCTTATCCGAGCCTTGGAACAATGACTATAAACGGAGCAACCAAACAGAATTTCCTTATAGGACTTGTGTTCGGAGCTATTTTCTGCTCTCTGCCTTTTGGGTGGATAGGGCTATTACCTTATCTGGGAGCATGCATCTCTGCTCTGGTAATTCTTAACAGAAGCTATGCACATTTTGGCGGTTTGAATGGAGATGGAATAGGTGTTGCTAACGAAATAGGAAGGGTAACTGCCCTGAGTATTATCGCAGTTATTCTAAAATTTCATTAAATGGATACATGAGAGATTTGGAATGGATGCTATTGTAATGGCAGGGGGATTGGGACAACGGCTTGGAATGGGGGAAAAGCCGTGTGTTGAATTACTTGGGAAACCACTCATAAGCTATGTAATAGATACCCTCATGGCCACAAAGAATATAGATCATGTCTTTGTAGCAGTATCTACTGCAACCCCTAAGACCGAAATTATGATTCAGGAATATTATAAAGGAGAGATTCAGGTAATCAGGACCTTTGGGGGAAACTACGTAGGGGATATGATTTATGCAGTAGAAATATCACAAACAACTGGTTCAGTAATGATTATTATGTCAGATCTCCCTCTAATACATTCAGAGCTTATAGATTCGATAATTGAGAAATACTGGGAAGCAGAAAAACCGGCACTTTCAGTATATGTCCCAATAAATATCTGCAAGGGAGTCGGAATCACGCCTGGGACGGTTTTCAACAAGGATGGCAAACTAATTGTACCTACTGGGATTAATATTCTGGACAGTTCTCAAATCAAAAACGAACAGGAAGACTTTAATCTTATACTTGAGAATCCAAAGTTAGCAATAAACGTGAATACTGTACAGGACCTCCAACGCTGCAAAAATCTACTGCAGTGTAAAAACTAAAATTTGCTACACATATCATGTATTCTATCTTTTAAAAACCTAAAATTGAGTTATGATGGGAAGTAATTCTTATGAAGTTAACTTTGAGGTAGTAAGTAGGAAGTCCAAAGCGTGATCTGTACAAGAGGTGTAGGAACAAGTAAACTTGCTTACATCATGATGGAGATTCAAGGATATGGACATGAAGGAAGAGCTGCAATGTATAGAACGGAGATATTACAAATTACCAAGCTTCCTATAACCCAAATCGTTAGAAAAGCATTACCATTGCCTGGAATTGATCTTTCCACCTTGAGAAGCTGAAGGTAAGCATTTACTGAAAATCGGGATAAAAGGCAATTGATGCATCAGTTAAGAGGAATTATAGTCAAGGTAATTTAGATAAACCTCCGATTTCAACAAATTGCTTACACATACTTTTATAAACAGCCAGCAAAAAATTGAAGTTTATCGAAATCTTCTAAACTCAAAGATCAATAAAAGTTAAAAAAAGATTATTCTAAACGTAATTATTTAATTTAAGTCACTCTGAATATTATAATCTTGGAAAGCGCGATAAATATGGAATTAAGAGAGAAGGGGCACTTGGAATCAAAGCACCAGTGTCGCGTCAACAAATAAATAACATCTGAAATCGATTACAATCCTTCATAATTATTCAATACTTGACGACTGACGAAACAATATTATTGAGCAGCTTGTATATTCAATGATGGTTTCACAAACCGCAGTCACTAGTTCAGAATCCATATATAATAGTTAAGCAACATTGCAAAGCTGACCCAGATGATATAAGGAAGCAACAGGTAAGAAGCTGATTTTGGGATTTTTCTAAACTTAACTATTGTCAGAAAGATAGCAAGCCAGAGAAAAATCCTCTCAACAAAAGCATAGTAAGAGGACCTTAGCCCGAAAAACAAAAAGGACCAGAGAGAGTTAAGGCCTAACTGTATTCCAAAAATAAGCAATCCTATTTTTACTTCCCGCTGTTGCAGTCTCTTTTCCCAAACAATGTAGAAGGAGATTCCCATAAGCGTATAGAGAGTGACCCCTATCGGGAAAAAGATCCATGATGGAGGGCTGAAAGCCGGCTTTTCAAACAAAATAAACCAGTTTTCAAGAGATGAGGCTGTAAATGCTGAGCCTATCGCTCCAGCAAGCTGGCAAAGCAACACTGAGGCAAGAAGCTTAAAGGAATTTACTTTCTGAAACATATAATATGTCTAAAATATTTTGTCCTCTAATAATATTAATTTTGAGGTTAAAAAGGTACTATTCACGTCCCATTGTAAAGATTACAATTTTTCCTCATTCTGAGGAAAGGTCTTCCATTTTTATCCAGTTGATATATTGAAACACCTAAATATCAGTAGATCCCTGAATGTCCACTTTGACTCTGTAATTTTTGCCTCTCTTATAGGTATATACGTCTTCAGGATAGAGGTACTGCGCCAGCCTTCCACATAACCCAGAAGCCTGATCCTTATGTGCTGACACAGTGACTACAGTATTTATTTTACTCTTTTTAATTGCGTTGTGGAGCCAACCTTCTTCAGATGTCTTCAAGAAAATAATATTTTTCTGGCTATTGTTTTTGGATATTCGCTCAATAATTTGCAATTATTATCTCAACTGAAGCTGCCGGAAATAGGGGTTAGAAGCTTTCAATGAATGCGCAAAATTGAAAGGAAATCTGTGAAAAGTGGAATAAATTTCTTTTGAGACTATTTTTTAGAGCCATCAATCATTCTTTTTAGGTAATCATGAGTAAATACCTAAAAAAGCTTCTTCAGATCGGCTTGGGCTGTGTGATACAAAAGTTTCATCAGGGTTCACTACATATTTTAACATATAAATGCCCTCTACAAACTATTTTTGTAGTTAAAGTAACCTTCTGCAAAATAAGATAGCTTGCAAATCTGCAAAAGAATAAGAATCTTGATTTTTTTAGAGGTGTATAGTAGTGTCTCAGGAAACTAAAAAGCAAATTGAAGACTTGATTTCCGAATACGATATCTTGATGGAGTCTTTACGTAAATTTTTTTATTTAGTCCCCATTCAGTACGACCCTTTCCTTAGCATTGGGCCCTTTAGCATATCTGATCTGCCTAAAATGTGGAATTATGACCTTGAAATCAATACCAACTCCTATGAGGGAGAGCCAGTTCCTCTCCATTATAGGTGGTTCAAATTGACTAACGACCAGTTTCTTGAACAAGATGAACTATTTAGAAGATACATAACCTGGGCTGCATCTGCCAGAAACCTGATTGAGAAATTTTTGCCTGAAAAATTGGCTTTTTTTGATGAAAAGTCCGAAATCGTCAGAAAATGGATCGAAATGAGCGAACTGTTACCCTCGGATGACAGTGCAGAGATGTTTTTGAGATTTAGAAAACACTTTGTAAGCCAGCAAAATATTGTTTCCGCTTTATTGGAGCAGATAAAATAATAAATTTTTTTCAAACTAAAATAAAGAATGAGCACCTTGCAGAGAATGTCAGTTTTGCTTTATCGATAGATTTCCCTCTATGCTATTTCCAAGAGTTATCAATATTTTATTTAATTGAGACGGCTATTTTCTAATTAATGTAAAAACCTGTCAAAAGAGTTATGTTTTCATTTGAGCTGTCCAAAACTGGACCACTGAATACAAAATGAAAGTTTTTCTTTCTCCGTTCAATTCAACCCAAATTTGACAGAAGCATACATCTTAGAATGTATATGTAGCTTCATGCTTTTGTTTTGGTATTCTATTCTCGAACTGAGTCGATATTTATAATTGTTTGTAATTATAATTAATGTTAGGTTAGAATATGTTAATATAGTATCTCGTTTTACTACTGTCTTCATAGAATTGTATTAAAATATATATTTAAGATCAAAATTTTATAGTTTTAAAATATTGATCTAAAAGTTGGGGTCTAAAAGTCCGAATTTATGAAAAAAAAGTAACAGATAATTAATTCTAAAATTTTTATATAGGAGTGAACAATTTATGGTCGAAGATCGTTCTTTTGATATAAAGCAAAACTCAAGTGATAGATATAGAGTACTTGAAGAATTCAATAAGTTGTTCGAGGATTTCATAGAAAAAAGTAGTAATGTTCAGGATTTAGAGCATTTTGAGATCCCTGGAAATGATAAAATTGCTTTCAACAACATAGTTACTGCAGAAAGTAGTATCTTCATCGTGAAGCCACAAGGACAGTATACGTATAACAAACTTACTCAAATAGTTAAAACTGTCTCTCAGCTGAAGGGACCAGGAAAAGAAAAATTTATAGAAAAAGCCCTTGACTTTGCTTGCAATATTCAATATGGAGATTTAAGGGCCCAGACTCTTACACTACTTGTTCCGATTCTGGAGGGGCCAAAAAAAGTAGAATTTATAGAAAATGTCATTTATTCTTGCTCCAATATTCAAGATGAAAACGAAAGAGCCCTTGTTCTTTCTTCACTTGTCTGTCATCTCGGAGGACACGACAAAGAAGAACTTATTGAACATATTTTAGATTTTTCTTCCCACATACAATACGGAGATGCAAAATTTCAGATTCTTTCTTTGCTTGTTCCGAATCTTTCCGGATCAAAAAATGAAGCAATTATGGAAAAAGCCCTTGAGCTAGTATCCGGGCTTATATCTGAATATAAAAAAATAGAATCTTTTTCTATCCTTCTTCCATATATGGATGAGCAAAGAAAAGAAGAAATTCTAGAACAAGCACTTGAGTTAGCTTTCAGTCTTAAAGACAACGGCATGAAGGCACAGGCCTTCTCAGTTATTATTCCATATCTGGATGAATCCAGGCAAAAAGAAATTAGTAAGAGAGCCATTTGTTTTAAACACGAGGTTCAATCCGAATATCTTCGTAGGGGAGCAGCTGCTCTTCTGCGAAGAGTAGAGACTCTTTCATCTCTGGCTCCATATTTTGGTTTCTCTTGCCCTATAGCTAGATAAACCAAGAAAAAAACCATTAACGGCTTAGTTTATTGATTAACCAGTTAACTATCCCATAAATGGTTTTTACTGATTTCACTTACACGATTTTCCATTTCGGTTTTTAAGTCGGATCTAGTCATGTACGAATCTTGGCTTTTTATATTTTTCTAGTATATACCATCCAGCTGATAAATGCGATGTTTCCCACAAAATAAAATAATTTTCTCAAATTAATTTAAATTAAAAACCGAATAAAGAGAATTGATGAAATTTAGCTATATGTTTCTGATACTTTTTTTGCATTTACTGGCTAATCGTTCAATACTCTATATTCCTATAAACTATGGAACATCCGAGTTTTCAAACATATAGGCAGAAAAAAATAGAAATTTTTAAAAATATTGGACTTATGCATTTGAGGTATAAAATCAAGGCTAAAGGGATTAAATGAAATAGTGTGTCACCATAATGAGTGGCTTCCAAAATCAACTGCAATCATGTCATTTTCATCTCTATTTTATTCACAAAATTGATGTGCCCAAATCCTTCAAAACCGAGGTTATTAGTATCTTCTTTTGTTTTTGACTATTCAATAAATCATATTTTCTGATGTCATATTCCTAAAGGGTCACATTAATTCATCTCCAGTAAAGTTGGATAACCTTATCTCATATATTAACTGAAGATATCTGCTAAATTAATCTTTTTCAAAAATAGGTTTGTGATTAAATCAATGAATTTGATTTTGATATTAATCCATAAATGCAATGGTTTCTTGCAATTCGTATGAATAAAAAGGAAAAATGTTGTAAAGAATTAATTCGTTTGAATTAACTTAAATTTCAACTAATTTATAATCTCGGCTTCCAAGCCCTATTTTTTCCCTATACCTAAGCTGGTGAGTCCCATCTACCATAGGCCAAACGACCCTGAACTTATCTGCCCCTTTTTCATGGTTCGAATGTAGAGAGGAATTAACAAGCCCTTTCTGCTTGTTCACAAGATCGTAGCTTGCCTGATCGAGGGCAACTGGGTCGTTTGAGGCAAGGATCCCTACATCTGGAACAATAGGGGCATCCCTCCAGGGAACACAGTCACAGTCAGAAGTAATTCTAAGAAGGAAGTTGATATAACCTACTCTGTCTTTTTTCCCTTTTACATCACCATATACATACTCAGTAAGGCATTCAAGGAATTTCGGGATATCGTGTTCCCAGTCTATATCAATGGCATTTGCTGGGCAGGATTCCATGCACTGTCCGCAGCTGATACATATATTCGGTTCGATCCTCGAAACATCCCCTAAAAGGAAAGCAGCTCCTACAGGACATACCTCGATACATTTGCCACACGCTATACATTTTTCTTCATTAACATATGGGCTTGTACTGTAGTGCTGGTCCTTCTTGCCGGCGGCAGGGGCACAGAGCCATTGCCAGATTCTTGATAACCCCTCCAAAGCCAGCTACAATGTGACCTTTGAAGTGGGACATTACAATCATGGAATCTGCTGCAGCAATGTCTGCCCCAATCTTTACTGACTTAAATTTTTTTTCCCGATCTCAATTTAGGATATATTCTGGCTCTTCCAACCATCCGAGATAATAAGCGGAGCCCTAACAACGGAATAATCAAAACCATGTTCTGTCACTATTGTCAGGTGATCAACTGCATTATGCTGGCTTCCGGAGTACAAGATATTCATATCTGTGATAAATGGCTTTGATCAGGCTGCCCTAATCATTTCTACTATCTGCCTGACAAAAACAGGGTTAATGTATCCATCATTTCCATACTCCCCAAAATGGATTTTGATCCCAGTTAAGTCATCTACTCCCAGAAGCTCGACAAAACCTGCTTTCTCAAAGAGTTTTTGAATTTTGCTTATTGTATTTTCCTGAGGACTTTTTGCCCTAAAATCTGTGAAATAGACTTTACTTGTCGTTTAAGTTCCTCCTTGTGCGATCTAATTGGGTTAATGCTATTATCCATAAAAACTACATAGTTGAGAAAGTATTTTTTATTTTTTTGTATTGCGCTGTAGACAGTAATTCTCAGAGGAAGACTGATATCTCAGGCTAGCCAGATAGTTATTCCAAGAACGATAAATAAAAATTATATTCTAATAATAATATCATCATCTTTTAATATGCTCTAAAGTTTTAAACTGGCCAATTAAGTTGATCAGAAAGTTAATATGGTTATAACTATATCCGATATTATATACTCACAATGTTATTAATATACTAATTCAGATTATCTTGATTTATAAATTTTATTTTATGAATCTATAGGGGATATATAATTAATAGGGAAATATAATCATCCCTTATTATTAAAACCATGTTTTAATAATTATCTTGAAAACCGTTCTGAAATAAATATTTGATTTTGTGCAAAAAATTTGTTTCCATATTCAATTCAGGAGGAAAGTGTAGATAGATATAGAAGGTAATGATTCATAGATCTGGAATAACGATGTAACCTACGTTTGATAGATTATACGAATCGATATAAAATTTTATTACAAAAGACGCATTTTATCGGTACAATTTTTAGAAAAAATAACAAATTAGAAAAAATAAACAAAGATCAGGAATACAAAATTCAAGATATAACTTTAAATTATAAGGAGAAAACAGAAGCTTGGAGCTTATTTTATATTAAGCTTTATATGCTTATTTCAAATTCGGGATAAATGAATTTTCGGTTTGGAAAGATCTTTATTTAGCAATGTTTACTGACCTTTACTTTTCTGTATAGTATAGGTGTTTTGGAAATACACTTTCAAAATAATAATATCGGAATTATAATTTTCAAGTTACAAGTTATGATTTGTAATTTATATAATCAACACATGTAAATGACATTATTTGATTGTTGTTAACATCACACATAGGTATATGGAGTAACTAATATGCGGATAGGAGTATATATTTGCCACTGCGGACTAAATGTTGCGGGAGTTATAGATGTTGTGGCCTTGCAGGAAATGGCAACTAAACTGGAAGATGTGGTGATTGCTCGGAAAATTCAATTTTTATGTTCCGATTCTGGACAGGAAGGTATCATCAACGATATAAAGGAAAACAAAATAGATAGGGTGGTGATAGCTGCTTGTTCTCCCAGGCTACACGAAAATACCTTCAGGCATGTAATGGAAAAGGCAGGTATGAACCCTTACCTTCTGGAAATGGTAAACATAAGAGAACAGTGTTCCTGGGTGCACGCTGGAGATCCACAGATGGCAACTCAAAAAGCTCTTGATCTAATTAGAATGGGAGTTGCAAAGGCCAGGTTCCTGAAGGAACTGAGCGCGACAAGCTCTAAAGTTAGTAGAAATGTCCTCATTATAGGTGGAGGTGTTGCCGGAATTGAGGCCGCTCTTAACCTCGCAGAAGCTGGTTTTCCTGTAACCATGGTGGAAAAGGATTCTACAATTGGGGGTAAAATGGCCCTTATGAATGAAGTATTCCCCACGAACGATTGTTCAATTTGTGTACTTGCTCCAAAAATGACTGAAGTCCTAAACCATCCGAACATTACTCTATATACCTATTCCGAAATAACCGACATTTCAGGGTCTGTTGGGAAATTCCACGTAAAAATTAAACGCAAACCTAGGTTCGTGCTCGAAAAAAAATGTAAAGGTTGTGTAGATCTATGTTCAATTGTCTGTCCTGTGGAAATCGAAAACCCTATGGACTACGGGGTAGGAAAGACCAAAGCAATATATATGCCAATTCCTCAAGCCGTTCCTCAGGTAGTGCTTATTGACCCTGATCATTGCGTGGGCTGTGGACTCTGTTCGCAGGCTTGTCCTGCAGAAGCTGTTGATTATGAACAAAAAGCCGAAGACATTGAGTTAGAAGTCGGAGCTGTCATTGTTGCAACTGGTTATCAGCTCTTTGACGCTTCCAGGAAAAAGGAATACGGGTTCGGGAAGTACCCGGATGTTATAACAAGTATGCAGCTCGAGCGCATGCTGAACTCTTCAGGGCCTACAGGTGGAAGAGTGCTTGTGCCTTCGACTTGCAAGCCTCCGAAAAGAGTGGCATTCATTCAGTGTGTAGGATCCAGGGACAAAACCGTTGGAAACGAATATTGTTCGAGGGTCTGCTGCATGTCAGCGCTCAAGAACGCTCAAATGATCAAGGAACGCTACCATGATACGGATATCACGATCCATTATATAGATATCAGGGCTGCTGGGGAAATGTATGAAGAATATTATGTAAGGACTCAAACAATGGGCGTGGACTTCATCCGTGGAAAGGTTGCCGAAATTTATGCAGGAGAAGATGGTAAACCTGTAATCCGTTATGAAAATACCCTGGAATGCAGGCCTGAGGAAGAGGCCTATGATCTTGTTGTGCTTTCAACAGGTTTCGAACCAAGCAAATCCGCAGAAGGCATAGGAAGGATGTTGAACCTTTCACGGCGGCAGGATAGATTCTTTGCAAGTGCACATCCGAAAATGCGCCCTGTTGATGCACCTGTAAGTGGGGTTTTCTTGGCAGGCTGCGCATCTGGACCCAAGGAAATCCAGGTTTCGATTGCTCAAGGCAGTGCATGCGCTGCCAAAGTTATGCAGTTGCTTGGAACAGGCGAACTTGAAACAGATCCAATGGGAGCTCATGTTGATCCTGATAAATGTATCGGATGCAAGACCTGTTTAGAAGTTTGCAAGTTCGGAAAAATTAGCATTGAAGACAACAAAGCTATAGTAGACGAGATCTCATGCCATGGTTGCGGAGACTGCAGTGCCGCTTGCCCTGTAGGGGCAATTCAGATGAGAAACTTCGAAAACGAACAGATTCTTGCACAGATTCGGGAAGCAACTGCGAATAAGTCCCAGAGTCCGTTTATTGTGGCTTTTCTATGCAACTGGTGCAGTTATGCTTGTGCAGACCTTGCCGGGATGTCCAGGCTGAGTTATCCAACAAATATCAGAGTAATTCGCACAATGTGTTCTGCAAGGGTAAGCCCGGAGTTTGTGCTTGAAGTTTTCAAAGGCGGGGCGGATGGAGTACTTGTTGCAGGTTGCAGGTTGGATGAATGCCATTACATCTACGGAAATATTGATGCAAAGCATCGTTTGGAAGTCCTGAAAGAAATTCTAATAGGAATAGGGCTTGATCCTAGAAGGCTCAGAACCCTGTGGATCTCAGCTGCTGAGGGGGAACGTTTTGCAAGCACGATAACTGAGTTTGTAGAAGAACTCAAAGAAATTGGGTCAATAGGGACTGAACTTCAGAAGGACGAACCAATATCTACATCTGAGGAAGTGGCACAGTGAACGAAGAGTACGACGAACAAAAGGCTCACATTCGTGATGGATGCTGCGAACCCAAAAAAATAGAAACTACAGAGCCCAAAATAGGAAAAAATGGAAATGAAAAATCTGAAGCTGGGGGCTACGAATCCAAAGAATTTGAAGCAGAGGATCTTGAATCGGAGGGGTTGGAATCTGTAGTGCCCGAAAACAACGATGGTAAAAACCAGGAAAAAATTACTGTTACAAATAGCATGGACCTACAGGGTACACATTTTTGCTATACCCAGGCAACAGAAAAGTCCATAAAGACCTTGGATTACGATTATAAACGATGCAATGGCTGTGGAATCTGCGTAGATGTCTGCCCAACAAAAGCCCTCGAACTCGGACCAGTGCATGAAATTGCAACCGGGCTTGACGCTCCTCCGGTAATTATGGATCTTGAGAAGTGCACCTTCTGCAGGATGTGCGCAAATCTCTGCCCTGTGCATGCCATCACCTTTGATGCTGTAGGAGAGGTCCCAGATGAGAAACAGTACCCAAAGTATGACGCATACGTTAGTATAAACGAAAAATGCCTTCCCTGTGCTCTATGTGAAGGGGCTTGCCCTCAGGATGCAATCGAAGTCGAGTTCACCTTCCCAAAAAAAGAAGAAATCGCTCCCTTTAAAGAAGGAGCAAAAGGGGAGATAATAATTGACACGGATAAATGCAATTTTTGCGGAATATGTGCCCGTTTCTGCGATGCTGTTATTCTGCTAGAGCGCGAACCTACACCTGAGAACCCTTTGCCTTTCGAGCAGATCCTTGTGGATGAGGATAAATGCGACTATTGTGTGCTCTGTCAGGATATCTGTCCGGAAGAAGCTATAAAAGTCAAAGGGGAACGTTCCGTTGAGGCCCCTAGAGTTGAAGGAAAAATTAAGGTGGACAAGGTTAAGTGTACACAATGTGGTCGATGCAAGGTTGTCTGCCCTTATGATGCCGTAGAGCTACAAAAACCTATGGAAGGAACACTGAACCTGATATCTGCGAACTTGAATGAATGTGATCCCCAGGGTTGTCACGGCTGCTTTAATGTCTGCCCCTCTAAACTATGGTACGTGCCAAAGGATCCCGAAGATCTGCGGAAAATTGCTTTCGTTGAAGATTTATGTACTTACTGTGGAGCTTGCGTAAAAGCCTGCCATCTGGCAGCTATCAAAGTGGACAGATCCGATGTTCACCACACGGATATTCCGGATACTCCCTGGGCTACCCAGTGGAGAGACGCAATTGAATCCCTTAAAACAGGAGTTAGAAAAGGGGTTGAGAGATCAGTGTTCCGGAAAGTCGATATACTTAAAGGCCAGAAGTTTATGGGCATAGAATACCCAAGTATTAACGAAGAGATACTTGCAGCCGTGCAGGCAAAAATAGATTCCTTAATACCAGCCCTCAAGAGTGCAAAGGTCAGAAAACTCTGGGAAACTGAATCTCCTAAAAACGCAGCTGCAGCCGTAAAAAAGAAACTAGAAGGCAAAAAACAAAAAGATTCGAAACTAAAAGGTTTAAATACAGAAGCTGAAGGTAAAAAAGGGATAATGCAAAATTTAGACGCAAGTGAAGAGAACTAAGCGAGAAAATACCCTTAGAGGCCAAATTTTACAGAGGAATACATTTCGAGATGTTATATGGGCTTCCAGCATAATTTTTCTTCATGCAATCTCAAGTTGTATTTTGTATTTATTGATTTGTGACATCTTTTCATTTTTTTTCTTTTAAGACATAGTACCTATTCAATCCGTTTTTAAAAGAAAATATTGTACTAAATTAGTGGAAATCTGTTAAACTTGGGTTAGAGATAAATTGGCAAAATAAACATGTTATCTTGAAAAAAGGACCTAATTCAAAGCTGAAATTCACACTTTCTCTGAGCTCAATATCATACTTTACACTTCCCACTTAAACATAACTTATACCTTTGAATCCCATTTTCCATAGATACACAAAAAAATGGTATCTATTTTCTCAATATGACATAGCTTAAAAATTAATCTAACTTTCAATGAATAATAGTTGCTAAGCGGAAACAAATTTTACATATGTATATATCTGCGAAATATCTGTTATTGTTGCCAAATAGGCAAGCAAATTATGCAGCCGTACATCTGCAAAATGTCGCAAGCTGCTTAGCTTGATAATTTTTATCCAATTTGATACCTTTCCGAGATCTATATGCCCCGTTTTTTCCGTATTAAATTTTATGATAATTTAATTCTCAATTGCATTCAGTTTCATGGAAGTTTGTTACTTCATTTTCTCTTTTTGCAAAAGTTGAATACAGTTTGCTGTACGAGCTCCGTGTCAAAAATAATGACAGAGCCTTTCCCAAGTTTATTTTTTTCTGATTACAAGTGTCAGAAAATTGTTACAAGTCAAAAACGTTGCCTCTATTCACTGTAACTCCAATAGTTATATTCCGGGGTTTCTTGGATAACTAACTTCAACTGTTATCCATAACTTATCATATCTTAAATCTTTACTATATTTATGCTCACCAAGACATCTCTAGTGCTGTGAAGAACTACTTTTTCCCAGTCCAAATTTAGATCAGGATCTTCAAAATTACACCCCTAAAGCAGACTGCTAAAAACATCCGAGAGATTTAGTTCTTGTAACTACATAAGATTTCAAGAGTTATACAATGGACTATTTCGTACAATCTATCAAGGTTTGAAGGTGTAGATAATTTCTTCCTGATTTAACCATTTGCCAGTTTCCTTTATGCTAAAATTCTCGGTAAGCTCATGTCTCACCAAACCCATCAATAAATTATTGAGATCCAAAACATTTCTTTATGCTTGCTAAAAATCTCACAAAAACTAAATTTGTCATGAAAAAATTGAACATCAAGAATAGATTCGATATGAACGCATATATTCTTGTTACGAATTGTAGGTAATGGTTTCTATTTTGTGTTTGTACTCATTGGACCAAGTAATCGAAGCAAAGAAACTTCTTTTTACTCAGCTATCAAATTTAGGATATCTAAGAGCAGAAGTATAAATTTTGCTTTACTGAGCAGAATATAGCATATTACATAATTTTCAGAAGCATTTCAGGAACTTAATTATACTCTGCACCAGAAACATAGTGTGAACAGCAGATAGCCAATACCCTATTGAATAGAAAAGGATAATAAAATATATTATCAGAGAAGAATAAGCGTCTTTTACTATTCAAACTGAAAAATGTAACCGTTGTAAGGTGCAAGAAACTAATTCTTGACCTTAGATCTCTTTTAATTGAGCAAGGAGGCGCATATTGCAATTATAGGTCCTAATGGTTCAGGGAAATCCTCCCTTATAAAGATAATCACAAAAGAATATTACCCTTTTGCAGAAACAGAAGAGCTTGTTATAAAGATAATGGGTAAAGATTGATGGAACGTTTTTGAGCTCAGAAAGCTATTAGGGATAGTGTGAGACAAAAGGGGAAACTAATCATCTTATAACCACCTAACTTAGTAACTTCAGAAGAAAGTGACTTGGAGTATAAGATTAAGAAATATAATGATGAGATTCAAGTGTGTTGCCAAAAAAACGGATTAAACAGCTCTCTATACTTTGCAGAGCAAGCTTCGATGACTTTGCTTGCGAGCTGCAGAACCACAAATCTGATCGAAGAATAATTCTCATCAGACCAGAGCCTGGTAGTAACCTCCTTTTTCGAATACTTTTACTGAGAGTGAGAAAAGTTCCGAAAGGTTAGCATCTGTCAGAATGTCCCCTTTCTTCCCATCCATGAATACTTTCCCCTCTCTTATAAGAACCACACGTTTTATTTCAGGAATAACGTCCTGAAGATTGTGAGTGACCATAATTACACTTTTTCCTGAAATTGCGATCTTCCTGATGCTCTCACGGAAGCTGTTAAGAGCTTTCATGTCAAGGCTGTTTGAGGGTTCATCTAAAACAAGGACATGGGGATCATGAACAAGGGCTCTACCTATCAGTACACGTCTGGCTTCTCCGGTGGAGAGCTCGCATATTAACCTGTTTTCAAGGTGTGAAATTTCAAGGAATTCCAGAATCTCTCTGGCTCTGCTCCCCATTTCAGGAGTTATATTATGATTATAATAAATCCCTATGCTGCTGAAAAATCCCGATAGTACAACATCCACAACTTTGATCTGGCGGCAGTATGTCTGCTGAAGATCTCCAGAGACGATCCCCAGTAATTTTCTGAGCTCAAAAACGTTCCATCTATCTTTACCCATTATCTTTATAACAAGCTCTTCTGTTTCTGCAAAAGGGTAATATTCTTTTGTGATTATCTTTATAAGGGAGGATTTCCCTGAACCATTAGGACCTATAATTGCAACTTGCTCTCCCTGCTCAATTGAAAGAGACACAGAATCGAGGATCTTTTTCCCGCATCGGATAACAGTTACGTTTTTCAATTCAAGTAACAGAGGTGAATCAATCCTTTTTGAGTAGTTTATTCTCTGGGTCATTTTTATCATCTATTCTGGAAACTAATATAAAGTGATTCTAGTCTTTCAAAAAATCTAGTTGGTGTATAATTCAGTTTTTTATAAGCGCAAGACTTACTCACTTATGATGCAAAATCAAGTACTTGAAAAGCCATAGTCAAAATTTGAGATTTATAAAATTATGAGTTTGCTATTATTGGTTTTGTACTTCAAACGCATCAGCCCTAAGTATAACGGAAAGATATAAAGATATTGGCCTGTTTTCATAGGAGTTCGTGCGTTCGAATTTTAGCCCTCTAACTAATTTTATTACATTTTCTTGTTATTTGAAGGTCAGGTTTTCGCCAAAATCTTATAACTACTTGAATTTTTGAGGTGGATATAACTCTTTTTTAGAATCTATAACACTCATGGATAAAAAGGATTAGTCTGCTGTGACTAAGAGATACTTCAATAATTTAATGTCATAAATCATGGGCGTTAAAATGATATGTATAACAACTAAATAGGGTAAAAAAAAATTTCAAATTCAGGGAGATATCTATGAGTTCTAAAGATAATCTTAAAGCTGCATTTACTGGCGAGTCAATGGCAAACAGGACATACTTGGCCTTTTCAAAAAAAGCCGATGAAGAAGGGTATCATCAGATAGCTAAACTATTTAGAGCTGCTGCTGGTGCGGAAACTGTCCACGCTTTCAATCATTTTCAGCGTTTGGGTGGGATTGGAACTACAATGGACAACTTGAAAGATGCCATTAATGGTGAAACATACGAATTTACAAAAATGTACCCCAAATTTATAGAGGAGGCAAAGGAAGAAGGGGATAATATAGCTCTTTGGAGCTTTGAGGTAGCAAATAAAGTGGAAAAGATTCATGCTGGATTGTACGAAAAAGCCCTGGGTGAAATCGGGAAGAATGAAGGGGTTGATTACTACGTCTGCAGTATCTGCGGATATACTACGGAAGGTGAACCTCATGGGAAATGTCCAATTTGTGGGGCACCTGCATCCAAGTTCGAGAAAATTGACTGAAAATAGAGATAAGGCAACATTATTTCTGACTTCCAGCTGAATACTCGAGAGTTAACAGATGAAGAAAAGTTATCCGTTTTCTTTTTATCTATTATACTTTTTACAGAACTATTATTTTATTTTCTATACTCAAACAATTTAAATTGATATTAATTTGCAGTTAATTTGTAAAATGTTTCATGCTGAAATAAGCTTTATTCAGAAACTCAATTTTTAGATACTATAGTAAAACTTGACATAACCACAATGTATCTATTTAGGTAATCCCTAACTAAACAGAAGCTGGGAATATGATTTCAAAGAAAGAGCATTTGTTTACAGTTTTTGATAACCTGATGAAAATCAAAGGCAAATGCTCTTGTGAGATCTTATCTGGATGTGGGTTATCGTACATTACTGTGAAGCAGATTGGT